>Ga0265780_10000942_pt1 | contig 42957 bp, 45 predicted proteins | sample P1T30metagenome_FD_192432 | JGI IMG/M metagenome (GOLD analysis project Ga0265780, IMG submission 192432) | Plant litter microbial communities from East Loma Ridge, Irvine, California - P1 T30 | ecosystem: Environmental > Terrestrial > Plant litter > Unclassified | place: USA: California...
AAGGATTTAGGTGTTGGGATGGGAAGGTGTATAGCTTCAGGACACACTAATCAACTCGCTAACGTGCCGCTCTGGTAATTACCAAGGAAATGGATATTCGGAGAGTATATTAGCACGAAGGAAGATATGCGGTTCGATACGCGGTAAACTACATATCGTATTGCATGGACATTCGCATAATACATATACAGATACGTATAACCCCTCCCTACGCTTCTCGCAAATTAACCCTACCTCTACTGCCCTCGATATGGAATTCAATCTCACACCCTCTAACACCACTACTATCTTCAGTCCCCTGTGTAAATCCTCACTCCGTAAACACGCACACTTCCTGCTCGACACACTACTACTATCTCACTATTATCCGAGCCTCGAATGGACTATTTTTCTAGGGGAGGGACGGAGATTTGATGAAGGGTGTTGGGGGATGGATGGTAAGGGGAGGTGTGGAGGGGGTGAATAGTGAGGGAAAGAGTAGTTTCGTGGGATGATTCGAGTTGCGATGGTATGTATGTGTTTCGGCCGACAACAACGGACCTCCAAGGAAGACAACGAGGATCGCGACTGAAACGCTTTTTGCGCATTAGATCTTCGGCGCTACAAGAGATTGCTGTGCCTCGCCCTCCACCTCTCGTCCCTCGCCGACAAAAGGCTTGAAGCCTTTATACTCCTTCCCAACCACCTCCCTCAGATACTTCCTGTAATTCCCCAGCCCTCCAAAGTAAAACATGATAACATTCTTCTTACCCGGGACATTCTTCCCAAATATCCACGAGTCGACTTTGCGAAACAAGCTGTTGGCGCTAACCTCATCGCAAAGGCGCGTCCATTCTTCCTCCGCATCCTCCGTGGCTTCAACGACAGCAGCACTGCCGCGGGATGCTTCAGCGGCTGCAATAGCGTCTGCGATGAACTCGACATGCGTCTCGATCGTCGGTGGAACATTCGTGAACGGAGCATTTGGACCTGTGATCATAAACAGATTCGGGAAATTCGGTACAGAAACACCGAGATACGACGTTGGTCCCGTAGATGCCCATTGCTCTTTGAGACTCTGACCATTGCGACCTTTGATTGCGAGACGCGCGTAGTTGCCATCGACCGCGTCGAAGCCTGTGGCGAAAATAACGACATCTAGTTCGTGTAACGTTCCGTCTGAGGTGCGTATGCCCGTGGAAGTGACTTCGCTGATTGGCGTCTCACGAAGACTGACAATGTCTACGTTCTCGCGATTGAATTGCTCGTAGTATCCGCCGTCGCACAGCGGTCGCCTAGCATACCGCTCGGCGGGCAGCAATTTTTCGGCTTTATCCTGGTCCTTTACGGTGGCTTTGATCTTGGACTTTATGAAGTCCGCAGCGGCTTTGTTAGCGGCCTCGTCGTACGCTATGTCGCAGAAAGTGCCGAACATGAAGCGGAACCCGTTGCCCTTTTGCCAGTTCTCTTCGAAGACTTTCTGCCGCTCGGCTTCGCTTACGCTGAAAGTTGGTATCGTGCTTTCTTCGAAGCCGAATGCGACGGCGCTGTTTTTAACTTGGGTCCATACTTCGTCATACCTTTCGTTGATATCTTTGCGGTATGCTGGGTCCACTGGGCCGTCGCCGCTGGGTACACTGTACTGTGGACTTCGCTGGAAGCAGACGAGTTGCCTGACGTCTTTCGCGATGGCTGTGATGATCTGTACTCCAGTCGAGCCGTTCCCAATGACCCCAACACGCTTGCCCCGAAGATCAAGCGGTTGCGGCCATGAAGCAGTGTGACATAGCGTACCCTTGAAGCTCTCGAGGCCAGGGATAGCCGGGAAGTTCTGCTTCGACAAGAGTCCCAACGCCGTCACTACGTAGCGCGCGAGGAAAATGTCACCCTTCGCCGTCTGCACACTCCATCTTTTCTCGGCGTCGCTCCAATCCGCCGACACCATTTCCGTACCGAGACACATGTGCTGCCGGAGATCATGGCGGTCCACGACGTGGTTTAGATAGGCCAGGATTTCAGGGGCTTGGACGTAGTGTCTGCTCCATGGGTAGGATTGAAGGTCCTCCGAGTCCCACGAGTAGCGATAGAGGTATGATTCAGTGCTAGGGACGACATCAGTCGTCTGGTGGCTCGCTGTCGGGAAAATACGTACTCTGACATCGCACCGGGGTAGCGATTCCAAAACCATGTCCCTCCGACGCCATCGGCGGTATCAATGACTTTGACGTGTAGCCCTTGGTCTAAGAGCTTCTTGAGTGCATAGATGCCGCCGTAGCCCGCGCCCACGATGAGTGCATCGACATTTTGCACCGTCATGTTTGTTGTGGATACTCAGATCAGTGTATCAAGGCTTTTGCTGTATGAAGGAAGAGACAGGTCTGCGATTCTGGATATGCCTAAAGTCGTACAGTTCCCCAGGTTTGACTGGGCAGATGGCGGGCGGGGTAAGATGCCCGTTGGCCACCCTCATCCCGTTCCATATTGACGGATGTTGCACGCCACCTTGGCCGCGGGTGCAGACGATGTGCATCTCCATCCAATGTTCAGCAAAGGCATGTGGTGATTGAATTATTGGCGGCGTTGCAATTCGCTGCTTGTAGCGACCAATTCGCTTTGGCGTCCGACAGGAAAGCCAGGATGGAGAGTGAAGACACGAATAAAGCTGGAAGGGCGTCACCAGCGTTGATGGTCTGATGACTAATTTAAAGCACACTTAACTTAACCACGCTGCAGAGCATGACGACAGACAACAGCTCCGTATGCCTTCCTTTGTTTGCAAATGCTGTCGTTAATCTATTTACAACAGAAATGAACAAGATGAACCCATTATATGCGTTTCCGAGGATATGAACAAGAAAAGTACCGGTATTCTACCCTGACACCAATACGCCCGATATCCATGCTAAATGATCCCAGATGCTGCCAACTCCACCCATGCTCGCGTATATCAATGCGTTATCACTTTGTTTTCCTGTCCCCCTATTTCGTCTCCCACCAATGCTCCTTCTTGATCCGGCCTATACCTCCTGCAGTCTCCGCGCCTCCTCTGCTCGTCATTCTCGCACTGCCCCAGTAGTCCCACCGTTCCCTTTGCTTCCAGATCCACCACCTGCCCAGATCCTGTGCCAATCGGGCCCACTCCGTTGCCCGCGCGCCGTGCCGGACATTGATTATGGCAGCTAGCTCGTCCATCGTCCACGCTGTGATTGGCCTCATCTCATGCGGATCGGTGGATATGTCTGTGAAGCGAAGAGGGGTAGCAGAGCACAGAGGATAAATGAGGCGGAAAGTTGTTGATGCATCGCCAATTGCGATTATTGCGCCGCCAGGGTTGATCGCCGAGAAGTGCCAGGGCTCAAAGAATGCTTCTGCCGAGGTCCCGTTGCCAGCGGTGAGGGTGAAGTCGAGATCACGAATCAACGAGTGGCCCTGGTATTTAGGCAGCACGTCCTTCGCGATTCCCACAGCTGACTCCGGCAATGAGTCTGACTCCAGCATTAGATCCAGAACGGTAGGGATCACCGACAGCGGCGTCGTCGAGGCATTCAGCTGGATTCTAGGTAGATCAGGATGGACGAACAATAGTGGGATCTCGAAATTGCCGATGTGGCCGTTCGCAACGGCAGAGTGGGAGTTGTCGAGCGACGAGAATGCGAGGCCATGGTCACCCATCATGACTACGAGTGTCTCCTCGATGGCACCTACGTCATGTAGCATCTGGAAAACGTCTGAAATCCATTCGTCCTGGTACTGAATTGTGTTCAAGTAATCGTCAAATGGATCCACGGAGCGCCAGCGCTGGGAGCCCATGTATGAGGTCCTGCCTTCCCAGTCTTTTGGTGTGTGGAATGGATGGTGTGGTGAGCTCGTAAGGTGCGATACGAACATACGCTTCTGTTGCTCTTTTCCTTCCACAACCAGATCACGAAGATAGTCCATGGTCATTGTCTCTGGATATCCAAAGTAGTTGACAGGAGGCTGCTTTGGTGGATAATGCTTCGATGAGGGGTCAGCAATGGTGCGGGATGAGACGACGGTCTTGAATCCCATTTGCTCGGTGAGTATGTCCTGGGAATCGAATTGGTCTGTGACCGACTGTACTTCTGCTGACTTCCATGGCCAATGCTTTTCGTTCTTGGCCTTCACATCAGCGCTCCTCTGGTCAGACTCTTTGCCAAGTAACGCCGAATTCATCTTCTCCAAGATCTGCGGTAGACAAGGTTGATAGATGCGTCCTCTGACTTCTTCAGTGAAGTCGACTGCGAGCGGCTCCACACCACAATGGCTACTGAGGAGACTTTTAAGGGTATACGCGGCTTGCGTAATAGCTCCATTGACATTGATAGCCCCCATTCCATGTTTGAAGGATGTCCGCCAATCGTCTTTTGGGATCTGTTTGCCCGTCGTCTCAAAGCCGCTAGGCTGCCCGGTCAAGAAAGAGGCTGTGGTGCCAAAACTCTCCAGCTTCTCATCCAGGTAGGTGGTCACATTGTCGTGGCCATAAGATCGCAGCATGGTTGTGTGCGGATGCCCGTTTCTCATCAGTGGAAAAACGTCCTTTCGGGTGCTTTCGAGTATGAGGAACAGCACGTTCTTGATCACCGGCTTTTTGCTCTTCATCTGCTTTGCCAGGCCACCCAACAAGTCTGCGTCCAAGTTGGAAAGCTTCAACGGTTCACAGCCAGCCACCGAAAGCTGCCCGTCTTCATGTTTGTGATTCGGCTTATGGGGACTCGCATCACGCGCGACTTTGCCATGCAAACCGTGTGGTTGTTTCTCTACTGGTGGCGATTTCGATTGAGGTGATTCTGAATGAGACGGTCTTGGATGAGCTGGACCGAGATGAGGCAATCCTAGTTTTCCATGGTGATCGTGTCGGTCAGGTCCATGTTCCCCTGGATGTCCATGCCTACGCGGGCGGCCAACATCATTCTGCTCCCTACACGTCTCAGAACGAGGCATCCAATCATCAGACTGCGGGGAGTCGTAAAACTTTGCGAAACGCTCGAATGGAAAGCTGACGGGCGCAACGGAATGTGGTAGGCAGAACTCAGAGTTGATTGGTGAAAACCATGCGGCCTCGATGATGGTCATGGGGATCGAGCCTGACATGTGGGCATACGGTGGCGAAGTTGGTCGAACACATTGGAGTACCAGTACCAGTATGATGGCTCCAATCGTGGTGATGGTGATGGCAATGGCCGTTGCCGCACCTTGAAATCGCCGAGCGGAAATTGACCGGTGTCCGTCAACAGCTGCATCGGACAACTGCTCCTCCTCAACCGGAATGAGTAGTTCGTGCTCCTCCTCGACCTTTTCCGTGATTGACTTGCTCTTCATCAAAGAGAAAGTGGTCCTGAACGAACGACAGATCATCTCTAGAAAGCTGTCAATAGCATCGTAAAACCATGGCGCGATTATGAGTGCAATAGCATAGAGAACCAAGAAGCCGATAACCAAAGAGGGTAGGCCGGACAGTAAGAGTCCTAGGCCACCGCTACCTCCGACGACTCTACCAGCTGCCATCCATTGGATTTCACCCCCAGTTTCGACGAAGAAGGAGATTTGCGCGGCGGCGCAGCCTGTTGTGACAACCCTAGAAGAACGGGTCAGCAGGTTTTCCGAGATTTTGATTGGTAAATTCACGCAAGAATACCCCCAAAGATCTTCCTCGCAGTCGATGATTGCCCGCCATTGATCCTGTAGACGAGGATCTTGCCACCGAGAAGTAGAAGAAAGTCGGCCTACAAAGTTGTAGGTACAAAGTTAGTCTCTGTCTCACATGTAGTTCGTGCATATATAACGTACTATGAGAAAAGTCGGAAAGTACAGTAGGTAAAGGACGATAGGAAGAGATCCCAAATGACTTCCTAAATGCAGCAGCTTGGCCACGAAAAAGCTGACAAAGAAGAGTGAGAACTGGCTCTTGGGCCGGGCGATAGCCTGAAGAGGCGCCAAGTAGTTCAATTGCATGACATCGGCTGTAAGTGATGAAGGATGGCTCTTGTTGCGGAGTCTCAGCGGCGTGGGAGCACACTAGTAGTCCTTCGAAAATAGAGCAGGTTGAGAGAGCGAGTAGACGAAGAGTCAAGCATTGAACAGAGCGGAAGACCCACTTCTGAAGGAACAGAAACCCGCCATCGATCAAAATCGAGAGCGGGTGTCGCGTGCGTTTGTATAGCAATCACTCTCAATCTAGGTACAAACGAGGCCTTAGTCCGCGGGCGTTGCCTTGTTCAGGGACTCAGCCACTGGCTCAACGGCCCTTCACTGAACGTGTTCCCATTTGCACCAATCGGTGAAGTCAAAGATTAACGCCTCAAAAGCTGAATTTCCTCAATTCCCGTATTTAGGGGTTTCCCGGGCCGCAGTATGGCACGCCCAACGGGGTCTTCAACATACGCGGGTCCCTGCAGCCACTTAGTGTGCGCCATTGTCAGACTAATGCTGTGACAAGCGTTTACGAAGCTCGCTATCTAATACGTAAATGGGAAGGTGGCACGTGAGCCATCCAAGCGACAAGAAGGCCAGACTGGACTCTTGAAGCTTGGTCTGCGAAGTTCCTTGACGATTCATGGAGAAGGGATCTGGCCTCGATAGAAAATGCGGAGCCGAGAAGACCCTCGCGGCTCACGCGAGCACATGGCTAATCTACTGCAAGCTGAAAGATCCCTGACCGCCAGTGACATGATAGAGGTTCGCGGCGCAGCGCACGGTCGCGTCAAACCGCCTGGTCCCCTAAGTCGTGTTTGGTCCACGATCGTGGGCGGCACCATGAGTTGATACGCGGTGTTGTCGATCTTCGAAAGACCTGAGTGAGCCTTAACTAGGTCTTACACATGGTCGGCATAGCGCATTGGCATAAGCCAAGATTATTGTAAGTATCTCATGCCACCAAAAGATGTGTGAAGAGAGCACGCGATCGATTACTACGGTCGCGAGATCGTATGTAGGACAGGGGTGGGGAACAGGGTCTTGCTCGAGACAGGGGTCAGCGGTACAAGTCTTCCGTAGTCTGGAACGTTTTTGGCTGAAAATTGAAATGCGCAACGTCGCTTCCGAATCTCCACCCACTTTACGGCCAAACCGAAGGCTTGGGCATGACTCTGATACTTAAACTGACGCTCGTCGCTCGCAACTGCACCATCGCAAACGTTCAGGAAGCGCTTTCTTACGAATGTTCGGCAAATGACAGTTCGGTCCGACTCCTCCCCTGGATTCATCAATTCTGCGGAGTCATTCCAGCCAGGCTCCCATCAATGTCAATAATGAGGGGTCACCGAGCCGCAAGGAACTGATGTATAACTCCAACAAACCTTCACGGACATGCCGCCGACAAGAGGCTCAGCGGCCTTTACCGTTCTTGCGTTCAATTCTGCCTTGTCTCGAAATTAGCCACGAACATAATGCTACGCGGTGCCACGTTGGTAACACGAATAAGAAGACGGGCATCCCTGGACATATACGTGTACTGCTTACGTATCACCGACTCCGGCTCAAAGGTGTCGTGCAAAGTCGATGTGTCCAGGACAGTCAGCCTAATTGACTTGCCTGTTAAACAACTCTGTGCCCGTACAGTTCGTGTGTGTCTATGTGTAACGGGAACAGAGCGGCGTGGTTGTCGCACTTTCGTAGAGTGCACGAACGAGAACTTTTCATGACCTTACCTCGGTGTACTTGAATTTATATCAACGAAAACACATTTCTGCTAGAACTGTTGCGCGGGCTCAGAAATAGTAGACTTTCCACGGGTGCTAATTTTCCTCTCTCCAATTGGCTAAATTCGGAGATAGCAAGTGCTGTCACGTGCTAACACATTCCCACCTAAGTAGCAGTCGCTGATACAAGCGGTAGGGCAAACTGCACGAGTTCATTTCAACTGTTTATAAAGACCTCTACGGTGTTCAGATTGTGTCTAGGAAGATTGAGTGTAGGTTTCTGCGGTTGGTTGTAGCGCATCAGGAATCGTACCAAGGTTCCGAGCCCAGCTAGGTCTCTGACCCAGACACCGCATCCACTCAGAAGCCAATGAGTTAGTTGTGGGGGTGTAAGGCCGAACTTTGGGGTTATGGGATTGATGGAGGATCTTGAGGGAGTAATGTAACGTCAAGCACCTTGAGAGGCCGGGGTATAATGCTTTTTCAGGCTGTTCTGTACAGAACAACTTAACAACGATAGAATTCCCCATATACCCGCATTTCCCGCTACACACAAGCGTAGAGCTTCAGAAACAGCACCAAGCACGTCACATTCCAGCGACCCAGCACATCATGGACTGCAACAAGCCTTGCCTTCCACTCATCAGCACCATGCAAAGTCCCAAGCCCCTGTGTCACTCAGCATTATTCGAAACCTATATTTCCAAATAACGATACAAGCAGAAAGGAAAACGGAATCAGTGTAGCTTCTACATTTCGAGTCGTCCTGTTGGACGTTTCGAGCTCTCGACAAGGCACATCCATATAGCAAAAATGGCGCTCGCCTTATTCGTTCACCTACCTACCGCGACCAAATCCACAGCGCAAGCCAAAACCCAAAGTGAAGTTCAGTGTGGCATGTCAATCTCACACTCGTGTCGCTGGAGTGACCACACACTACTCGTCGAGCGGAAACCAGATATGCAAAGCACGCCAGTAATACGCCAATCCCAAACTACACCCATGTCTCTGACATGTACATCTACATCTACATCGGCATCAGCTTTACAAGTAACTCACGTCTTGTGCAATTCTTCGCGCGAAAGAGATGGGACTTGCGCTATTGAATCCCAATCGCCTAGCATGAGTATACGAGGCTTTGAAAATAGACTAGCATCGCCTTTCACCGCGGCTGTTGCATAGAGAGACTCAAAATGTAGATAGACATGCTTCATCGATCCCTGGTACCGATCTGATCTCGCTTCATATCACGACCGTACATTTGGTTCATGCAATGAGTTTACGTAAAGTGCTTGCGTGACCAGGACGAAATGCCCACGAAGACGTTGAGGACGCACAAGGTCCATGGGAAAAGAGATGACATCCTAGACAATCGTCCCATGCATCATACGACACCGCAACCCCATTCACGTAATCCTTTTCACTTCAACGCCTTCACCGCCTCCTTCCTCTCCAACCCAAACACATTAATCAAGTAATCAAGCCTAACCACACATTAGCCCTACCATCCACTCACTCCCACAAAATCAATCTCCAGAAGTTATGAAACTCACTTGATATCCCCCGCAATCCTCCTGCGCACAGCCTCAAACTCCACCTCCGCCTTATCCCTCGCCCCATCCTGCCTCCGCTTATCAATAGTCTTGACACGAATCCTAAACCTGCCGCTCACAGGCCTATGATCACTCACTCTAACGCCCTCATGCCGCCGATAATCCAGCTGCTTGATCCTACCCAAGCCGCGGTACAGCAAGCGATCGCACCACGCGGGACTTCTTGCTTTCTCAGACGTATCATAAGTATCAGTGCCAACGTCGTATTTATACGTCGGCGCAAAAGTAATAGGCGCTTCGTTGAAGGCGCGTAATCGGAAGCCAGGATTGCGCTTGCGGGAGAGGAGTAATTGGTCGCGGTCGAGGAGTTTGGAGAGATTGCCTTCTTTGACGGCTTGGATGACGGTGTTGCGCGGCATAGCGTCGATGCGGTAATTCAGGTCGCCGTTGAGGATGCAGATCTCGTGGTCGAGAATCATGCTGCCGTCGCCGCCGCCGACGAAGAAATTCTCGCAGTCGGCGCGCGAGCGGTTCTTGGGTAGGGGTGCTTGTTCCATGATGGATGCGGCGTCGTTGTTGCGGTGCACAGTTTGCGTTTGGCCTGCGGCGAGATGGCAGTTTATGAAGCAGAGGGAGGAATCGTCGATGAAGAAGCGGACTACGAGGGCTCCCTTGTTGCCGACGCGCCCGCTGAAGCCGAGCTTGATTTCGGCGGCGCACACGTCGCGGATGTTGGCGCGCTCCGAGGCTTTGACGAAGACGCAGGTGAAGAGGCCGACTAGGTTGGCGGTGTGGAGGAGCACGTAGTTCTGCTTTGGACTGTGCTCGTCTAGCATGCGTACGAGATGGTCGCGCCAGCTGCGGTACTGGTGGGACATGTGCTCGTGTTCGGAATCCTCCTTGTGTTTCTTCTTCTTGAAGAAGCTCTTTGCTGTAATCTTCTTGTTCTCTAGGTCGACCAGCTCTTGGAAGCCGAAGACAAGTATATCGGGTGGGTCGTCAGGCTCGAATAGTTCCCGGTAAAAGTTACGATCTTGTTCGCTGTTTCTTAACGCGGTTGGTTTCACGGCGCCAGCATTCCACGTCATGACTCTTGCAGAAAGTTCCCGGAACTCGCAGTACTCGGAGTCGCGCTGTTGCATGAGGTTCTCTGTGTTGAGTCAGCAATCATTCCTGGCATCTCACCTCATCTTACATACCAAGCCAGTCGTTCTTGAGCATGCCGTCCCAAATGCGCAACATAGTGTCAGTACCCAACGATGCGACCTGAAATCTGTCAAGCTTCCAGATGCTCGTTCGGTCCGCCAATATGCCCGCAATCGGCTTGTCGTGTGCTTTCCAGTCCTTCAAAACCTTCCATGGCGTCGACTTCGTGTCGTAGACATATATCATGCCCGTACTGTAACCAGCCCACAGATTGTCGCCAACACCAACAAGCGAGCTGATCTTGTACAAGCTGACATTGACGATGCCAAGGCACTCAAAATCCTTCTTAGAGTAAATCGTGACCTTGCCGTCGGTGTGTCCAAAGTACACTCGATCGGGCTGACTACTGATGATGGCTCCCGATGTCACTTCACCCACATTCGGTTGGGACAGCGGATCTTGTGTCATCTTTAGGAAGTAGTTGCTATCGTTTGTCCGCTTGAAGACGCGTATCTCTTTGGTATTCGCGATCCACAACTGAGATCCAGACACAAGGGAGAAAGTATGGCCACGAGGTATTCGGAACGTGAGAGCTGCTTGTCGTAGTGATGGTGACCCCGTGTCATCCGATGGCCAAATGTGAAGCGTGCCATCGTCGTCCATCGACCACATTTCCGACGCGTACCTAAAGATTTTGACAACAGCGCTGCGCGAATGGGCGTTGCTCTTGGTGTGTATTATACTCTGTGTTGGAATATCGATCTCCATCATCTCGCCAGTGTTCGTGCCCAGCCACAATCTCTTGCCCTCGTCTTCGACATCTTTGGCAGGTCTGAAAGCAACTGCCGTCGCTTTGACCGTGTCACCGTGGTTCATATTCAGTAGGATTTTCCCATTGAGCACGTTCCAGACACTGGTCACGTAGCCTGTCGTACAAATGTAGTCACCACATATGGCGAACAGCTTTGTTTCGTAACCCGTCGGTATGCCCGAAATGTTATCGGGGAAGACTGGTGGACGTCGATTAGCCTGTGACGAGTCTGGATAGTCTGTCAAAGCAGTTGTCGGCTGCTTCTCTGCAGTATTGTCAGACTCGTCGGAATCGTAAGTGTATGGCTGAGGAGATGGTGCCGATGCGGCTGGTGGGGCAGGAGATCGCGCTGGCGAGATGATCGGTCGCTTGAATTCCCCGGAGTTCCTTGGAGGCGGAGGTTTCGGGGGCTCGAGAGACTTTGCTGGACTTGGAAACCCTCCTGCCGAAGTTTGCGAGCGCCGTGGTGGCGGCATGAACTGAGCATCGGCCTCCGCCACAAGGGCGGCTGGGCGCGACTGGTCAAAAGACCTTCGGACTGGAAGATCTGGTGGTACGGCTCGTTGCAATTGCACACTCTTACGCATGTCGAAATTGTCCTTTTCTCTCCGCACAGGCAATATTGGGCGAACATCCGGCATGTCGCTTGGTGACGGCGGTGGAGGCATCTTCTTGGACGGTTGACTTGATCCACCTCTCGAATTCAGTGGAGCAAGCTTCTCGGCAACAGAGTGGTGCACCGGAGGCGGCGGAAAGTACCCATCTTTTGCGCCCGTGATCTTTGGCTTCGAAAATCCAGGAATCACCGGTGGCGAGGGATCTCCCTTTGTGCTGTCTCCACTGCTTGGTGGTGTGCTAAAGGGCGACACATCCTTTCCCTCTGACGAGTTCTCTGGCGCTAAGCTGGAACGTGCGACTGCTGCCGTGTCAACTGGCTGCGGCTTCGTGGGTATCTTCGGCTTCCCAGCCCGATTTATCGGTGGCGGAACAGGCGGTGCAGACGAGGCTGGTCGTTCAATCTTTCGAGGGTCGGCCTTGGGTGCGGCCACTGTTTTCGTGGGGAAAAGAGGCTTCGAATCAAGCGCCGGGGTGGAGTCGCGACTGGGTATCTTGAATGGCTTGGTGCTGTTATTGCTATGTGCTGTAGGAGACGGGGAGTCGAGTGCCAGATGTGACTTCGGTCGTGAAGGGCGTGGCGCATGAATGGGAGGCTCGAAAGTCTTCGGCGGCGACTTGGGCGACTGTACTGTGACCTTTGGCGGTGACCGTGACCTGGTGGGCGATCTTGGTGATCTTGGAGGAGAGAAGGCCATCATGGAGGTCGGCCTGGGTTTCGGGGTGCTCCATGGCGCACGCAAGGTGCTTGCTCGAGGTGTGACTGACCCAGCGCCATTGCGACCTTGCAGACCGGGAGAGGTGCGGCTTCCCATCTCCCTTGATATGTCCAGTGATATGCGCCCATCTGCCCTCCGGTCTTCTGCTACGTGTAGGCGGTCCGCGGGTGCTGGCGAGCGTTGTCTGGGTGTTACCGGAGTCGGTGGAGTGGCCTTGTTCGCACTGAGCATATTCTCGAAGCGCGCTCGTAGGTCTGATACTGGCTTCTACATGCATAGTCAGCATACAGCACACAGCCCTCGTGCATACTGCCATGCCACCTACAATGGACGAGCCGTCCATGTTCTCCTCTCTGGCGTTCTCCATGGCGTGTGGAAGCTCCTCGTCAGCCGGCACCGGGAGGTGTCCTATAGCTGTTCATCGACCATCCAGGACCTGTTCCCATTGGGCGTGACTGTCACTGTGGTGGTGGTGGTGGTGGTGAATGAGCGAAGGGCAGTCATGCGGGACGAAGCCACCAAGGCTGAGTGATCGATTGTGACAAGCTTCGGGGTGAAGTCTTGGAGTGTCTCGACGGATTCGGCTCTGAGCTGCCCACGTATGAAGAGACGCGTATATGTTTTATGCTAAGAATGCTGGTCTGCAAGGAACACGGCAGTGGGCGGGGAACGTAGTCAGCGGTGTTTCAGCGGCGGCCCGCACTGGAAGGGCTGCAAGGGTATTGTCGAGTGCCCTGGAATGAATGCAGAGTGAATGTCAAGGCCACGGCACTCTCGGGAGTCTTGCGCGCGGCGGTGCGTGGTGTTGAAGCGTCAGCTCTATGGGCGGCATGCGCAATCCACACCCGCCAAATCTTTCCCACCAAGAACCCTGCGCCCGTCACAGCGATCAGGTCCCGGGCGAATGAGCGACGCGACCCAGCGAACCGCCTAGCACGCCCTCTACCACTGCACATCCACACGACGTCCACCTGCACGACAAGAACGCCGCCAGCGCAGTCTACGCCATGTGGTAAGCACGCGTTCCTGGCTGCACGACCCCGCCATTCCCCTCCGCGACGGACGCTGACACGCCATGCAGCAAACACGTCCTCAACGCCCAGGTCTCCATCCGCTCGCCGTGCTGTGGGTTCGCCAGCATACCTAACTCAGAATAGAGGCTCATCACGGCCAGGCAAGAAATGGTTCGACTGCGCAGAGTGCCACGCCGAACAGGCTGATCACACGCTCATGCAGACCTTCGACTTGACTTTCATATGCAAAAAGTGCAAGAAGGCTTTTCGGAAAGATGCTCGCGAGATGGAAGACGCGTAGGTGCTGGATGTGAGTGGTGGTGGTGCGCATGCTGATTGAGGGGTAGCGACGAGTACTGCCCGCACTGCGACAATCACTTTGTTCTGGATGCCAAAACACCAAAGGCTTCAATACAGGTCGAGGGTGAAGATGCGCGAGTAGACTCAAGGTAAGTATAGGGAGCACCCGATGTGTCGCAATTACTGACTCGTCTTCTAGAATGATCAAGGACGAACGCGAGCGACAAGACGAGATGCGGTCCATCTTCGACGTCAAGGAGGCACCGAACAAGTTGGGTTGAAGAAGTGGGTGAAGAGGTATTAGGATGAAGAGGAGCGCCGAACGACGTCACGAAATCCAAAAGATAGAAGAGTGAAGTGCAAAATACCCATGTGCTAGATGATTTTGAGCTCTAGTAGGTCGTCTCTGTAGTGTACAGAGTCATCAAGTCTACTACCAGACGCCGTGCTGTCATGTCATGCCGTCAATCGTCACTCCTCCTACCCTACGCGCCTGACCCTTCTCCCTCGGTTGGGGCGGGACGCGTCAGGATAGCCGCCTGGCCGGTACCGGGCGTCCGTCCAGGTCTCCTGCTTGCTGCCTCCTCCTGCTTCTCTGTGTTGATGTTCTCCACGTACTTCTCGATGTCCTCCACAGGTAGCATCTCGAGCGGCTTGCCAGGCGATGTGATGGCGATCTCGATATTCTTGGCGCCGGTTTGCACCACCTCCAACAGCGACTTCACTGTCAGCTTGATGGTCTCCTCACGGTCCATGCCGTCCTTGTGGTTGCGCTCGAGGAACTCGCGGACTGTCTTGCTCGACCGGCCAATGGCGTTTGCTTTCCTGTTCGACGTTAATGACTACGACCTAGAGTTCGGGAGTATGTCCCTACCATGCCGAGTAGATTCCGGAAGGCTCAGTCTGGTACAGCCGCGGGGTCTTGTCGTTGGGGTCGAAGCCAACAATCAGCGTGCTGATACCAAACGGCCTGACACCACCACTCTGTGTGTACCTCTGCTGCACACCCGCAATATACTTGGTGATGTACTCTATCGATACGGGATCCTCGACGGTGAGACGGTGTGATTGCGCTTCCAGACGTGCCTTGTCGACGAGAATGCGGGCATCGGCGTTGAGTCCGGCGAAGGCGAGGGCGACGTGCGTGTCAACGAGGCAGATTTTGGAGGGTGTGATACGGGTGTCCTGGAGCTTCATGGCAGAGCGCTTTTCGCAGCCCAGTACAACTATGTCTGCGCCCTTCACGCCAACAGCGCATGTTCCTGTGGCGGTCAACACTATGATATAGTCGGCATGAATCATGACTACATACCTCGCTTCACAGCCTCCAGCGCGTACTCGACCTGGAAGACGTGACCATCAGGACTGAAGACTGTGCCTAGTTAGCCAATATCACGATGATACCCCAGCTATTGCGTGTTTGTACCTGACAGCGCTCTATCGTAGCCTGACGCCATTTTGAATGTCGATGATGTGTATTCTACGCTCCGTGAAGGCGAGGAATTGGTGGAGGAGATTGACGAGTATATGCGGCGGTTTGGAGGCAATGCGGTCGAGTGCTGTCTGGAGCTCTCACAGCTGTCCGCGTCGTTGCTCTTGCCTAGCTGCACGGGCCACACCGCTAATCCCTGTCACCACCTTATGTCATCACAGAATCTCGACAAGACGACATCAACCCTCCCCACTCTATCGTCAATTGATACCATGGCGACTTCAGCGCGTTTTGTCTCGTCTCTACGGCGAACTGCTCTTTCTTCTCGCGCGCCTCCGCGATTCCAATGCTTGAGACCCGCATCCCAACTTCGGTGGAACAGTACTCCCACGCCTACGTCAGCGACATCGGAGCCTCACCAGCCAGATGCTGAGGGTGGCGTGAAGGGCAAAGCTGCGCCCGCAAAGACTATCCAGTTCACCTCTGAATCGTGTGTGACCCGAATTCGAACATCATGAACTAGGAACTAATGCCAAGCAGCTACCCCCAACTCCAAAGAGACAGCAAATTCACCAAGATTACTGAAGAGCATGTCAAGTTCTTCCAGGACCTTCTTGGCTCAGAATCTTCAGTCATAGATGGCATCTCCAAAGATGCATCTGCGGATATCGAGGCTTACAACAGCGACTGGATGCGCAAGTTTCGCGGCCACACCAAGCTCGTTCTAAAGCCTAGCTCGACCGACGAAGTCAGCAACATCTTGAAGTACTGCAATGAGAATATGCTCGCTGTTGTGCCCCAAGGCGGCAACTCTGGGCTTGTCGGTGGATCTGTGCCTGTTTTCGATGAGATCGTGATCAACCTGCAAAGAATGAACCAGATCCACTCCTTCGATGAGGTGTCTGGCATTCTGGTCGCAGATTCCGGAGTCATTCTAGAGGTTGCCGACAACTACCTTGGTGAGCGGGGACACATTTTCCCACTAGACCTCGGCGCAAAAGGCTCGTGTCAGATTGGCGGCAATGTCTCGACAAACGCTGGCGGTCTGCGACTGCTGCGGTATGGCAGCTTCCACGGCAACATTCTGGGTATCGAGGCTGTACTACCAGATGGCACTGTCATGGACGACCTATCGAAACTTCGAAAGAACAACACTGGCTACGACATGAAGCAGCTCTTCATCGGTGGCGAAGGCACAATCGGTATCGTTACCAAGATCTCCATCATCTGCCCTCGAAGATCACCAGCAGTCAATGTCGCATATTTCGGTCTAGAGAGCTACGACCACGTACAACAAGCTTTCCGCGAGGCCAAAGGTCAACTTTCCGAAATCCTGTCCGCTTTCGAGCTCATGGACGGCCGATCGCAGAAGCTCGTGAACAGGGTTACCGGCAAGAAGATGCCTCTCGAAGGCGAGCACCCTTTCTACTGCTTGATCGAGACGAGCGGGTCGAACGCGGATCACGATGGCGAGAAGCTGGAGAAGTTCCTCGAGCACGTCATGGAGAATGAGATCGTACAGGACGGTATTCTCGCGCAAGATCAGACGCAGATTCAAGAGCTCTGGACATGGCGAGAAGGCATCACGGAATGCTTGGGCCACGACGGCGGTGTGTATAAATACGACTTGTCAATACCCATTCACGAGCTATACGACCTTGTCAACGAGACGAGAGATCGCTTGACTAGCGAGGGCCTACTAGGTACCGACGACTCACATCCTGTCGTTGATGTTGTAGGATACGGACACATGGGCGACGGCAATCTGCATCTCAACGTACCGGTGAGACGGTTCGATAAGAGCGTCGAGAAAGCGCTCGAACCGTGGGTATACGAATGGGTGCAAAAGCGTAATGGCAGTATCAGTGCTGAGCACGGTCTTGGCGTGACGAAGAAGCCATACGTTGGGTACAGTAAGAGCGAGACGATGATCAGGTTGATGAAGCAGATTAAGGATCTGTATGATCCGGTAAGTCGCGCGCCCTACCTCGTCGGTTTCCCGCTGACTATCTCCGCAGAACGGCATCATGAACCCGTACAAGTACATATAACGCAACGCCAGAACAATGAAATTTACTCAATCTCTCGCCACCTTCAATACTTCCTCTTCGCCAACAACTTCTCAGCGTTCCCATGATACACCTTCTCCCTTTCCCCCTCATCAAACAACGCCTCCAACCCCACCTTCATCCTCTCCGCAAATCCCTCCACAAACCTTGTCTGCGTAAACGGGAAATCACTCCCATACACCAACCTCTCATGCCCAATGCCAAACCCCTCCACAAACGCCTTCAACTGCCCATTTCCGCCCTCCCCCCCATCAAACACAAATCCCGCAAGGTCAAAGTAAAACTGCGTATCCAGCTGCTTTTTCACGGTACTAGCATCCAGCACGCGCCCGCCCGGCACCACATTCGAGAACTGCACGAAGCGCGTCATGAGCGGTGGTAAGGCGCCGCCTGCATGCGGAATAACGAATCGGATGTCTGGACATCGATCCACCGTCCCGGAAGTAAACAGATTTATGACTGCGCGCGCCGTGTCGAATAAGAATTCGAATATCGGGATCGGATACTGTGATCCGAACGGCGATGCGGGTGTCGTTCGCGTGCTATTCGCATGTGCAATACATGGCGCTGTCGGGTGAATGAATACCGTAGCACGCAGCTCGTTCAAGCGCTGAAAGACGCGATCGAATGCTGCGTCTCCGAGATACATGCCGTGGTAATTCGTCATCAAACCAAACCCATCCGCGCCATCACTCCAACTCCTCTCCACTTCCTCCAACGCAGCATCGACATTCGGCAGCGGCAATGCAGCCCAGTACCCAAACCTGTCTGGATATTTGCTCTTGAGATTCGCGGCGTACGCATTACATTCTCTTGTCAGGCTGACGCCGAGCGCGTCGTTGCCGGACACGAGGTGCGTGCCTGGCGATGAGATGGATAGGATGGACTTGGTGGTGTTGGCGGTGGACATCATGTCTAGGTGCTGTTCGGGGGACCAGGGCGGGATGGCGGGCATGCCGTCGGGGTGGAAGTGGTTGTTGGTGGCGAGGGCGGTGCGGTAGAAGGGGGGAAGGAAGTGGGAGTGGATGTCTATGCGGGTGGGGAGGGGGTGGGGTGTGGGTGGAGGTTGGGGGGACATTGTTGGTGGTTTAGGGGGGGGGATGGGGATAGGGATGGGGAGGTGTATTTATATGTTTGTGCGGCGTTGGCGTTGGGTTGTGTTTTGGGAAAGAGGTTGACCTTACAAAGTAATCAGCATGTACTAGAGAAGACTGACATAGACTCAAGCGTGGTTCAACAGTCGACACCTCGATGTTAGTGATGCGCTCATATCGTACTTATGCGGGGTTCTATTGTCGTCAGCCTCCGGAACCCCACCTTCGTGGTGGTTGTACGTGGTTGAGCTATTGGTGGGATCGACGTCTAGGTAGTCTTGAACCGGAGTGTCGGTGCAGGAAACACGGCTCGGGCCTGCTGATCACTTGAGAGACGTGAATCTTAGTCTGATGTATGATGGATTTATGCATTTGTACGACGAACAGAAGGCAAGTCTTATGTATAACGTAATGTGGAAAGCAAGTGAGTATGGAAGGAAAAGCGTGTCGTGAGAAGCGCAAGGAACCAGATTTATCTATGCCCCAAAAGAAAGTGTATTCTCACAAATAATCTTTAACTAGGAGCAAAGTCCCAAGACGTTCTTTGCGGTGACAGCGATCAGCAATGTGGGACCCGTGAGCTCGATCGAGTTGGGCGATCCGTGAGCCCCACTTGCCCTTTCTCTCCGCCGCCCTCGATGTTTGTACTTTTGCCATCATTCACCGCAATGACTCTGCACCCTCGACCGCCACCTCTCATACCTCCACCGCCGAGAGTCATCCGCCATGGAGAGAATTACGGATAAGATCAATGCCCTGCCCGAGGGCGCCAATTACTTTTCGCTCGAGTTCTTCCCGCCCAAGACGTCTATGGTAGGCTTGCCGGACCACGCACGCGCTTCCCTGCTGACGATGTTCGATGTTCTAGGGCTTTGCGAATCTCACGACACGCCTGGAGCGCATGTCACAGGCTCTTCGACCGCTGTTCGTTACTGTTACGTGGGGCGCTGGCGGCTCGACTGCTACAAAGTCGCTCGAACTCGCCGAGATATGCCAGCGCCAACTCGGCCTCACGACATGTCTACACCTCACGTGCACAAACATGAGCCGCCCGCTTATAGATGAGGCGCTGGAGCAGGCAAAGGTGCTGGGCATACGCAACATCCTGGCGTTGCGCGGCGATGCGCCACGAAGCGAGGAATACAGGGAAGAGGGGCAATCGCCTGAGGACGATTCAAACAAGGACTTCACGTGGGCCATTGACTTGGTCAAGTACATCCGGAAGCAGTATGGCAACTACTTCTGCATCGGCGTGGCAGGGTATCCGGAGGGCCATTCAGACGAGAGCCACCCGGAACACCAGGATCCCAATTTCGACCTACCGTATCTGATTGAGAAGACAAGGGCAGGCGCCGATTTTCTCATGACGCAGCTCTTCTACGACGTCGCGGCATTCGACATGTACGAGAAGATGCTGAGGGAGCATGAAAGTGGCGTGTTCAAGACAATACCGATCATACCAGGCCTGATGCCGATACAGTCCTACAAGATCCTACTCCGAACGACGAAGCTCTCGCACGCCAAGCTTCCTGCGGACATGTTGGCGCGACTCGAAGCTGTGAAAAGCGACGACGAGCTGGTCAAGCAAGTGGGTGTCAAGATCATGGACGAGATGGTAGAGCACATCAAAGCACGGCCAGCCGTAGCTCGGAGAGGTTTCCATTTCTACACGCTGAATTTGGAAAAGGCAGTGGCACACGTCATAGAGGAATGCAATCTGACGCCAAAGGAGGTGGAAGAAGACGGAGACTTTGCTGTAGTCGAAACAACGCCTGCGATCAATCTTGAGCCTCCTCCAAACGGTGTGTCAAACTTCGAGCGTCGCCGCATGTCTTCCAACTTCTCTGGGCCAAGGAACAAGGTGATAGTATCACACCCGTCCGGCGCAAAGTCTAGCAACCACTCGTATGAAGCTACCGAAGAGGAAGCTGGGGTTCCCCGCGGCCCTGTCAATACCCGCGCAAACACACTGGCAATATCAGAGGGTGAGGGCTCAATGGGACGAGAAGCAACTTGGGATGACTTTCCCAACGGCCGCTGGGGTGATGCACGATCACCCGCTTTCGGCGAGATTGATGGCTACGGACCGACACTCCACGTCTCATCACAACAGGCGCTCAAGCTTTGGGGTCATCCAGTCGAGTCAACGGACATCTCTACACTTTTCAAGCGACATGTCGAAGGCGATCTAGAACAGCTACCCTGGTCCGAACAAGGACTGTCGCCCGAGACAAGCACCATCGCAAAGCAACTGCTCGCCCTCAACGCAAAGGGCTGGTGGACCGTAGCTTCGCAGCCGGCTGTCAACGGCGTTAAATCCACAGATCCAGTCTTCGGCTGGGGTCCCAAGAACGGCTACGTTTTCCAGAAGCCTTTCGTCGAATTCTTCATCCCGGCCTCGCAATTCGCCCAACTCAAGACTCGTCTCGACGCACACGACCAAATTACTTACTTCGCCGGCAACGCTGCAGGAGACTTTGAAGCCAGCAGCGAAGAGTCGGTCAATCCAGTTACGTGGGGAACATTCGCGGGCAAGGAGATTGTGACGCCGACTATCATTGAGGCAGTCAGCTTCAAGAGTTGGCTGGAGGAAGCGTTCAGCATCTGGCGCGAGTGGCAGAGGATATATCCGCCGAGGAGCGCGAGTAGTAAGTTGCTGAGCGAGACGAGAAGGGACGTTTGGCTGGTTAATGTTATTTGGGGAGATTATGTGCAGGGTGATGGACTGTGGGAGTTCTTGGGCGCGTAGATGCTGTGCAGAGAGGGGAGGTGTGAGGCTGAGGTAGACTGATGTCTTGCTTAGACGAGTGGGTATATGCGGCTTGGCAATGTATTTAACTGAGCTTGGGCAGGTTGTTTGTACTTGCAGACTGCCCCCGCGAGCTTTGAGGCTGTGTCACAGCATTTGGTCCACTCACTTCCTACCTATAGGTGTACATTGTAGTAGACCGACGTATGACTGGCTTTCAATTGCCATAGAAGGCATCCCAGAAGAAACATTGCTTCATGCACTTGGAGGTCGTAGAGAACACCAGCACCACAGCACGATCTAGACGACATTCCGCGGACCACAGCGCGACGCCATGCTCGATCATCACACACGGGGCATAAATCGAGCAAGACGTTTTGAATACATGTCGACGTCCAACCGACGCGTGCTCTAGCGCTGGCAGATAGCAAAAGCGCTGTAATTGAACCCTGCTGCCCCGCAGTCTTTGCGGAAGCGAAATAGCGGCTCGATCGATCTGCGCCTAACAATACTGATTTTAGCGCATCATCATCGCATGCTCAAAATGGATATTCGTTCGAATTACCATGTGTGACGTCAAGGAAACGGTCGCACGACCTGTCTATGACGGCTGTTACACGAAACGAATGTACATTGCTCCGCAAAACGCACACACACAATCTGTTCATTCGATTAATTAAACCTCGCACCTGCATCGTTCCTTCCTCCCACTCATGTCCTTACCCTCCCTCGCACTCCGCCGACTTCCCCTCCCATCAACATCAACCACCCGCGCTCTCCCCCGAGCCCGCCTCCTAACATCGCACCTCGCCCGCCCATTCACGCACTCCGCACCCGCACGCAAGACCGTGAAAATGGATAACTCGCAGAACCAAGGCGAGTCGACGACCGGTATCTCCGAATGGAAGCAGCGCCCGCCATACCGCGTGCACGAGAAGAACGAGGACTTTGACGTCAAGTACGAGGCTAATTGCCACTGCGGGAAAGTCGCGTATCAGTTGAGTCGGCGTGAGCCGCTGGATAGTAAGCTGTGTCATTGTACGACGTGTCAGACACAACATGGTATGTAGTATCCATGCCTCTAGCTTGTAAAGCATAATTGCGAGACGAGTTATTAATTGGACAACAGCCGCACCATTCCAATGGGCCGCAATCTTCCACAAAGAAGACATAAACTTCACCCACGGCCACCACTCCCTCGAATGGTACGACCCGACCGAAAAATCCCTCGAGCACAAGCTCCCCTGCAAAGTCCGCTGTTCCTTCTGCCACTCCCCCATCATGGACGAAGGGCGCAACATGATCCTGCTCTTCCCCTCCTTAGTGCACCTCAAGACCGACGAAGATAAAGCGTACTTCAAGCCCCGCTGCCACATGTTTTATGGCCAGCGCGTCATGGATATTCCCGACGGACTGCCCAAGTGGAGCGGTATTAGTGGGGATAGCGATCTGATTGAGGATAGTCCGGTCGAGAAGGTTAAGGAGTTGGAGAGGAAGAGGGAGGAGGAGAGGGAGGAGAAATTGAGGGAGAAGCCGGATGAGGTTAGTAAGGAGGGCACGGGGAGTATGGGGAGGAAGGAGGGGAAGGGGGCGAATGCTTAGGTAGGGAAGGGTATGCGATGAGATTAGCATTGATGAGGACGTGGTGGGGATATCGAGTGTGATGGAATGCCTGAGCGAAGGATGTTGGCGGTGCTGTGTGGGAACGTTTCACTGTTATGCCGAAAATGTAAAAGTACAAGGAATCATCTTTCAATGTTTTCGACCCATCATTCGGCAGGATCACTCACACATATTAGAGTCGTTTGCTGTCACTGGGTGTACTGACATAATCCATAGTCTGTTGCCATTTGTTAATTTGCTACACGATCTATGGTACGTGGTAGATTGCTGCCCGGTATACTCAGGCTCAGAGATTAGAGCAGACGACCTTGATCACGACACAATATTTGCAATAGGTATGTTGTCCAAGTTGCTCGGTTTTGATTCGGCAAAGAGATCTAGAGCGGATATCACAGCTGTTGCGACGGCGATCAACTCTCGACACATGAAGAGCCTCGAATACTTCGTTGGAGCCGTCGCTTTCATTTATAGCCAAGGAATACGACACAAAGACTTCAAATGTTCGCAAATCCTCCTATTTCGTCACGGCTTGTGGCTCACAGACTTCGGCTTCTCGAATAACAGATCAGAGCTCAGTCAGAATGCTACAAGTGGTGGCGATAAAGGCACTGCAAAGCATTAGGCTCCAGAAAGGACTGGCCTCCAGCCATGTGGGCGCTCGGAGGATATATTCGCCCTGGGCTGCGTGTTCATTCGGGTGAGTGCTGTTGTGATCTATCCGACACGTCAGCACTCGTCGAATCATACATGGTTTCCGAAGGGTTGGTGCTTGCACGAGCACCTAGAGGATATTTTACAAACCTTGCGCCGTCGTTTTTACAAGTACCAGAGGGCTACTAAGTATGCCCCATGGTGTGTTCTTCTCCGAACCATTGTCAAGATGCTCGCAGAAAATCCACTCAAGCGGCCGTCAATCGAACAGGTACTACAAACGCTATCTGGCTCCATGGACGCACCATTGGATGGTTTTTTCGGACCGTGTTGTCCGGAAAGAGCAATGCCGGCAAGTTCGACGTGTAAGAGACTTCCGGATTCAAGACTCCAAGACCGCTTAAGTCTGATTCTACAGCGCCTGTGAGATGACACATAGCAGATCATGAGCTTGATCGTGATCTAGTGGCTTTGGCGTGAGCGCATCTTGCTGGTGACGAAGCGCAAATGATAGCATCAAAGGAATTGAACAAAATTGAGCAACAGACCAGCCCGTTCGGAATTGCGTGAATACGGTCTTAGACGGGGCGCCGATGAGATAGGGCTTCATTGCAGCTTGCAGGTAATCACACAGGCTCTCTTCTCTCTTGAGCTAGACTTGAATACACCAAAAAGAGCATTCCTAGTTGTGGTCGCCGAGTTGAAAGAGCGATACCCGAACTTCGATCAAGGCGATATGGCCAACGTTCTGAGAGCCGGCAAGCGATCAGTGGTTGACGAAATCTATCCGATATCTGTGAATAAAGAGGACTTGGAAGGAGACTGACAAGAGACTGTTGGGTGGATACGAGCACACCGAAGAAACGCGTTTCCGCGCCTGTATGCAGGAATCCGGTACGATGGCCACCGAGCCTTCGAGCACCGTGTACATGGTGGTCACATGCTGTCGCAGGAAATGTCAATCTTTTCGGTCCCAACAGGATTGCTCGAATCAAAGCTTTACTATAGCTCCATCACATGTCTTACACCACTTAATCTCAATACTCCTTGTTCCGCTCAATCTTCCTCAATCCCCTCTTGTCAATGTCGCGATCATGCGCGAACACCAACTCAAGCTCGTTCTCCTGATTGACGCGAATGCCGACGCCTTCCTTGAACGTCTCGATCGAGTCCAGCCCGACGCCAATGTTGCCGAGGTGATCTGGTTTTTGTGACTGTAGGGCAAGAGCGACTAATTCGATGGCGGAGTTCCATGCTGTGAAGGTAAAGCCAGTGGCGAGGATGTATGCGAGGTAGAAGATGGTGATCGCACAATATGTGACCATGACTGCCATCGCAAGCCAGATGGAGGTCGATCGGCCGCCGTATCCATAGCCCCATAGTACGGTAACGTATCTGAAAGCACTCATGTCGCGCTCCTTGTAGTCTTCCGGGGTTTGCTCCTCGAGCATGATATCGAACGGTGGTACCGCAGAGACAGCAAGGACGAAAATTATCGAAAGCGCTTCTTCATATCCAAATCCTACCATTCCCACAGCCTGACTGAATTCAGGACTTCTGATAGTGTCAATGCTAGTTGTATTTAACGTTATGGGTCTTGCATCGTATAAACTTGACGGTGCCCATGCAGCAATATAGTACAAGCCGTAACGCTCACATTAAATGGTTTGGCCGTGGCATTCGACGGTGTCATTGGCCACGAGAGTCACAGCGGCGGCTCTATTGTTTTGTCGTCATGATCTGGAGAGACCCAGTACGGGAACACTCCAATTAGTGAGTGAGATCCAGGTTCAGGCGACACGGTCCAAACCGAACGAAAATACGCAGCATCCTTATCTCAGATCTGCCTCTACAGCGCTGCTGGAATCGTTGTAGTTGTTTGATTCATTCACGTTTTCACGGAAATCGAAGAGATCACCATACGAGGTGCCATTGTCGTGCAAATAAGAGATTTTGGTGTCATACGCTGAGTCGGTCGCTCGTATATCACCTGTTCTCACGCATCGCGTTGATACCACTGGATACATAGTCGTGACCGATGTGGTTCGATTTCCGACCCCATAGTAGGGGTACGACCCGTACCAGAACCTTGAATCGAGACATGATGGCATAGTTGCAGTGGTGACGCCGGCGCCGGTACTTGGCCCGCTATCGGTATAAGATTCCAAGACTTTAGGTGATCGATCGCATTTCGACCGTATAAGAAACTCCTGGAAACATTTGTTGCCACCCACGGAAACGGGATCAAGCTCAGATCGTCTCAAGCTGAGGAGAGTGCGATTATACAGCTCAAGGTCTCTGTGTAGAGTCTCAGGAACGACCGTCCGCATGTGCTTCGGTACTTACACCTCAAGACCGTTCCATCTGCTCAGTGTTGAGGTATAAGTATGTTCGCGTGACATCCGAGCGTATCTGGTGAGAGTTTCGACAGCGTGCGGGGTGCCCGCTCGAGGTGTCATAAGGATAGCGCTCGAAGGTCCGATGAACGAGGTCAAGAGCAGTAGAAACGGGAGAACGAACACCAATGTCAATCTCCGCCATCCGTGAGAAATGGGAGTTGTGATAATGGAGAAAAAGTCGAGAGACCAAAGGTACGATAGTTGTGTCGGCTGTGTGGCTCCCGACAGCGCGCCGAATGGTATGTATCGATTGCGGCCTCTGTGCGAATGATACAGAGTAAGACTTCCACCAGAGAAGCCTGCATTGTTAACTCGTGGAATTTGGCTGCGAATTGTAGGAGAGTGGACAGATTGCTTTGGTGTCTATCCAGTATTTCGTCCATTGCAAAGTCAAAAGCGTGGCCGCCACACCCAGAGGAAGGATGTGAAGTAAAATGTGTGAGGCTGCAATTCGCCGGCTGTGGAACACGGCCACTTTCCGATGCCTCAGTGCTGGACTTCCAGCTAGTGAAGCGGTCTAGTATGAGACCTAGAAATTGAAGCCGTATCAGGCGTAGGTTGGCGCGCAACCGTGGCCATGTTCGTGGTGGAGAGCTCTTCGCGTTTGTTGTCTCTTCGCCGTCTGATAATCTGACGTATGAGCCTTGTTGCCTGCACTCGTCAACATGTACTCGCGTTTGCGCAACGGCGTCGCGACGGACGGTATTGTGGCCAATTTATAACTGGAGCCACCCTTATGGCCCATGGCGTGAGACGGCGCCGGGAGCTGTGAAAGAAGACACGCAACTAGAAGGTTGCAGTAGCCGCTTCAATAAAGAACCACTGGAAGAGGTTTCGTTGCTGTTGCAGACTGTGTTCTCGGAGACTGAGTATGGAACAAGACGTGCCCTGCAAAAGCAGGAGGGAGGCTGAGGTTGGCGAGCAGGCAGCCGCCCGCTGATCGCGACCCGGGCAAAGATCAGACCCTCTGTCAGCCTTGTGCGACAGTGACAAGATCCTGATACCCCACATGCTCAAGAGTTCGGGCAGAAGAGGCTATTCTCCCACAGAAGTCTCCAGCTGCATTATTTTTCCAGGCACATCAAGTTGGTGGAGCTGAAGAATTGGAAGTCGGCGTTGCCAGGTCGCGATTGGGTACAATCACCGGACCGTGTGTTCATTGGGGCCGGTCGGCGGTGCGTATTGAGGAAATTCGAGGTCGTATTAAGTTTGTAGAAGGCTTTTAAATTAGTACGCGAGGAGAAAATACACCATCCCTTGGCCCAATAGTCTCACAATGTACAGTACGTTAGGTGAGAATGCTATGACTTGCTGAGGCTGTTTTTGAAATAGAAACCACCAGCCCAATGCGTAATCTAATTGTTGGGAATCCTTCCACCGTACGTAGAAGAGCATGTAGCCAATCATGTGATCGCATAGCCTGTGCGCAAGCTCGCACAGTTTATGTGGGAGCTTCAGCCAACATTCAATCAAATCAATTAATCACGAACCACCACCGTTGCAACGACTTTTACATGATTCAACCTTACCTTTGCCGTATCAACACTAGTATTCGTGAAACACTATCGAGCGACAGCCTCTCGTGGCACTGACTCTCTATCAGCATGATTGCGCCTACCCGCCCCAGCGTTTGCACCCGCCAATCGCATACCTACGTGTCTTCCGCAATGCGACTACGACTAATGATAGAAGGCTAAAACCAGAGCGACCCAGTAGTCCAATTCATACCCAATTGAACGATAGTATATGATACCTTTGCATGTCACGGTTCGCGAAATAGGCGACTGGGCAGCAGAATTGAAAGGAACACTGAAGTTGAATTGAAGTGAGTCTACGTGTTGATATATCTACCGGAATGTCCGGAAGTCAGCAAGGTTATGGTGAAATTCTGTTCACATAGGCCCGAGTACTATCGGACCGAGCAAGCTGTACGTAGACCGCGACATTGCATCAAGCAGACGGCTGCGAAGTCTCGCGGTGCTCCACACTCTTCTTGTGCTCGATCTCCTTTTCTCCTGTGACAAAGTCTCCTTCTCCCTCAGTTCCATCGTGGGAGAAACCCGCCTGTGCAATCTTCGCGTTGCCCAGTCTACCACTATCGAACACAATGGACACCTCCTCGATCGTGAGACGCCTACAGATTCACTGTCAGTTTGAAATATTTGGATGGAACAAGGGAATCCATACTTAGTCTCAGGGAAGAAAAGGTACACAACAGCCAAGTAGCCACAGATGAGAGCGCAATAGACGATGTAGCTGGCGTCGTCAGTTGCTGTGATCACAATTTCGAGAGCCAAACATACTATTTCCATTCGATGGCATCGAGCGCGACGGGATTCACCCATTGGTTCTGCGAGTAATCGACATCAGCATGAGTTCCACAATGGCCACATGTCAACAGCCGATCCCTTGGTCATTAACGCCCACTTACAAAAGCTTGCGCAACACTCTGGACAGAAAGCATTATGCTTAGGCCTTTGAGACGCATATGATATGGCAAGATCTCCGCGCCGTACGAGAATGGCAAGGGCGTCCAACCAATGTCGTAAAAGCCGTAGTAAATGAAAAGCATCGGAACGATGGAGAGGCCGAGGGCCCGATTAGAGTCATTTTGCGCGAAGCTACCCTGAAAGCTGTGTTAGAGACCGCAGCATTGGGAGAAGCTGGGAATTGCATTTACAGAGAGACCAGTGATTACAATGTAGCTGGCAAGCATACCCGCGGTCGAGATCAGCCATAGCGGACGGCGACCGATGCGCTCCGCATTCAGCGAAGCAATGTAAGCTAGAACGAGGTTCCAGCCCGCCAGTCCGCCATTGATTCCAGCTAGTGATGTGAGCTTTGTTGCCAGTGGAGGCCAGACTTTGGAAACAACTCACATATCTGGACGCTGTCCGTGATACCCGCAAGATTGAGCACAGGTGTCAAGTAGTAGGTGATGATGCCATTCCCGACCCAGTTCTAGTGGTTATTAGATTACTCGCCGAATCCGCTTGCATCGTGGTAATGTCACGTACCGTTCCAGTCGCCATCGTGATGAGGACTAGGAGCCGCCTGCGGTTGCCGGCCGTCTTCGTAAAGTCCATGAAGCTCGTCTTAGAGTTCTCCTCTTCTAGCTGGATAGCCATGCAAATTTCATTGTACTCGTAGCGGACCAATTCGTCGTCTTCGTCGCCGTTGGCATGGTACTTTGCAAGAATAGCCATTGCTTTGTCCTTCTTGTTGTGGTGGATGAGCCACTGGTAGCGCGTTAACTTCGTAGATAATACAGACACCGCACATGCTACGTACTCTTGGACTTTCTGGAATGATGACTAGAGCTGCGAGGATAATGAGAGGCGCGCAAATCTGAAAGAGACAGGGTGCACGCCACGACCAATCCGTGGAGCCCCATCGGAGCGAGCCGACTGGTAGTTGAATGTCAGTCATCTAGGTAATGTCTGTTGATGAGGAACAACTCACAGCAAAACCATGCAGCCGCAAGTGATCCGACGTAGTAGTTTGAGTAGTAGCATGTCGCAAGAATCCTAGTGAAGCCCGTCAGCTCTTCAAGCTGGTCGTGAGTAGGACTGCCTGTACTTACGCTCTAAGCCTCGGATGTGCAATTTCCTGTAAGAGGGCAATAGCTGTGATTTTGCCAAACGGTCCCGCGGCGCTGAGCTTGGATTAGTTTTTTACCACTTGCTATGCTTTGTGATCATACCCGACCAGTACTCGTCCAGCAATGAACATTCCTTCACCATTTGCGAACGCGTTGACGAAGGCTCCAAGGATCTATCATCCATGTCAGAATCCGGGGCGGATGTAAAGCTATGTTCTTACCAGTAAAACTGATCCCACGGCGAGGGAAGCTTTGCGGCCGTATCGTGAGTTGATTGCGGAGCTGAAGTAAGGTGTTCTATGCAGAGTGCAGGTTAGTATACGGCATGTGCTTGCTACGACATTGCGACCGCAACTCACATGATTGCAGCTGTAGGCTAGTGTATTAGCTTGCGTTCCATGCTATGAAAATTTCGAGATACGTACGAAGGAATAGACTGGCAGAGATAAGACCCAGTCTATTGCTATTCGGATAATCAAAATATTCCTGCCACTGAGGCATAGCTTGTAACCCATTCAGCAGCGAAGCGTCATATCTAGGCTTCGTGAGTGGTTGTTCACTGAGAGGCGCAAGATCTTACCCAAGATAGAATACACAAAAGTATAGCAAGACGCAATGGGTAACATTTTGTCGTAGACCATTGTCTTTCCACCACTTCGAGTTGGTATTGTTGCGATGCTGGTGGAACGTCTTTGCCTCTTCGACAACGGCCATCGTTGCTGCAGTAAGCGAGTATGCGGGGTGCGCAAACAATCTGGGGTGACGTTGGGGTTGTCAAAGTACGGGGAGATTGGAAAACGTGCTCAGGTGGAGAAATGCAGCCCTGTCTTGAGCGTCTTGTTTGTTGCTGCTTTGGGTGTACCCAGACTCGGAAATTCCGACCCAGCAAGAGATGACACCCACTCTCGCACCCGTTTCCGAGCTTGCGCGAGCTTTGGCGAATTTCCGAAGGGAGGTGCTGCGTAATGAGCTGTTCCAACTAAAGGGAATTCCGAAAATCGAACGAAGCTGCCAGACGTCGTCAATGTGGGTTCCTTTTGCATTGCCGAGTCGAACAGGATAAGTATACCACGCCCTTGCGCTAGCTACTACGAACCAAGCGAGTTCGCAACATCGCAGATTCTACTTGGATATTGCCTGCGCCCCGATCTATTCGGATTGATTTCCAGATTTACCAACATGTCTACCACCACGACAAGCACAATTACAGCAAAGCCCACGCCTACTTGGGTTCCTCTCAAGATCGAAGGTCACATACCCGCGCCCTACTTGACACCGATTTACAAACTCAAAGTCACCCCAATCCATCCGACGTTTGGGTGCGAACTTGAGGGCATTGACTGGAAGAAACATGTCTCTCCCGAGCTTTACCAGGAGGTCAGAGAAGTGGTCGACAAATACGGCGTAGTCGTGTGCCGCAGTACAGGCCTCAGCAACGAGAAGCATATCGAATTCTCGGCATACTTTGGCGATTTGGACGACGTCAAGCCGTATCAAACCGCTGGGCGCGTTCATCGCCTGCCATATCCGGAGCTGTTCGATGCTGGCAACATCGATCCAGAGACGGGAGATGTGGCGCCCTTGACAGCCGCGCAAGTGATTGGAAACAAGGTAAATTCCACCCTAGCTATCCTCAGGACCAATTCTGATTCACTTAGGCAAATGAGCTCTTCCACGTCGACTCCTCTTTCAATGGACGACGCGCTGGTCATTCACTGCTTCTCGCGCATCTACTTCCACCAAAGGGCACTGGCGGTGCCACTGAGTTCTCAGACACTCGTACTGCCTACGAAGACCTCAGCGATGAGAAGAAAGACCAAATCGAAGACCTGGTTGCCAACCACTCGCTTTTCCACTCACGCAAAACCGTTATGCCCGAGTACTTCAAAGAGACGGACCCATCCAAGCTGCCATTGAGTAAGCACAAGCTAGCTCAAGTCCACGAGAGTAGTGGTCGCAAGAATCTATACATAGCCTCGTATTGCTACAGCATCGAGGGAATGGACATGGAAGCTGGCACCGCCTTGCTTAATGAGCTTCGCGCTCACATCTCCAAGCCAAAGTATCGCTTGACCGTCGACTGGAACGAGCCTGGAGACATGCTCATTTGGGATAACACCTCCGTCATGCATCGTGCGACTGGTGGCAGCTACGAAGGAAAGAGTAGGCGCGATATGCGGAGGACAACTGTGAAAGACATGAGCAGCACGCGTTTTGGGCTCAATGGCGATGGAGCTGATTGGCGTGTTGGCTTGCCATGAGCAGCCCGATTTGAATGTGTTACGTTTTGTAGAATAAGTTAACGTTAGTTAATTAGCCAATCCAATTCATGTCAGATAGCAATCGTTATTTGTTGTGCCGTGGGAGTGAAATTTCTCTCCAAGCCCAAACACCTTGGCCCGACCACATATGCGATATCAGCCTCTGCACAAGGTGGTTGCAATGCAAGTGAGGTGACCGTGACCATGGTCTACGGGTAAGACATGCCTCACGATTCCCACGATAGTAATTCGCGCTCGATGAGAGCAGCCTTCTGGCCTCGGTGGTTACGACAATATTTGTCGCTGCAACTGTTGGCGTCTTTATCTTCGATAGAGGCAAGTATGAATACAGCCTATGCTCTGGTCATACTGGGCAGGGCTTCGCCGGATTGATCGATCATGAGTTCTTGCCGCACGGGGTGGTAATGTTTGTTTCATGACGTCAACAATGCGGGGATTTCGAGTCAGGTCAAGACGCGCTTGTCTTCCTTCACGAACGGCACAAGATCCCGAACCTGCCTGAAGACGGTGTAGCGTGAAGTGATCTAGATACAACCTTCCATCGTAGCTATGTTTTCTCAACGACGCGTGTTCCTATCGCACAGAAGCAAGCGCCATGACGGATGCCAGACCTCGTAAAACACGCGCCAGGTACTCGCCACGAGCGTGTATTCAGTGTAGGGACAGGAAGCTCAAGGTGTGAGGTACGAAGCAGTATTATTAGACTCGTGGCTGACTGACAGATTTAGTGTTCTGGAGAGCGCCCCTGCCAAAGATGCCTTCGCCGTCACCAATCGTGCATATTCCTTGATGACAATGCGCCACCCGAGCCCAGGCCCTTGGGTGGACAGCCTTCAGACATTGGCACAGTGACTTCGAACTCAAGGGTGCCTGATCATCAGACACACACTACGTCGGTCATGGAAGCGCGTCTGTTGAAGATGGAGTCCGCGCTCCAGACCATGGCTGCACTACTGCCTAATGCTGGTGGCAGCATCCATGTCGAGGACGAACGCACCCACGATGCGCGTAGTTTTCGTGGCGATACCGCATTCAATGTTCCAGTCGACGTATTTAATGCCAACCTCGCTCCGCTACGCGAGCAGTTGGGTTGTCAAGACGTCTCATTTCCGTCAAGACAAAATGTATCGTCTCCCTCCACTCCCCACGCATTGTCCTTACACAGCATCGGTCGTCATCAAGAGGATACTATATTTCTTGGTCATAGAAGATTACCCTTCCCAAGCCCTGCAGATTACATGCGTTACCTGGATTTCATTTTCGACGATATCAACGCTTGTCATCCTTGCCTCAACGAGGCTGAATTCCGCTCAAAGTGTGAGCCTCTGATCACTAGGCGATCAGTCGGGCCGTCAGAGAGTTGCCTGCTCGCCATTAACTACATTCTGTTCGCATGCGCGGATATATTGAGGTACACCGGGCCGATGTCGCTGGCCACATGCCTTCCCGGATGGCGATGGTATCTGGCAGCCGATGACATTATGGGAAATCGCAAGATCAACGGCCGAGGCGATCTAAGTCTCATTCAATTCCTTGTCTATGAGGTGATGAATGACACATTAGCTGCCAGTATACAAACGTTAACTCACTTCAGGCTCTATATCTAGTGCACGCCGATAGTGCCAACGCCGCATACAATATTTCGGGGCTGGCCTGCCGTTTGTGTTTTCAATTTGGTCTCCATCAACAACGACTTTGGGCCGACAACTGCACGCCTTACACGCATCACATGCGACAACGGCTCTTCTGGACAGTCTACTTTGTTGATCGGCGAATATCGTTGAGCTGTGGCAGGCCGTATGGCATCCGTGATGCAGACGTTGCCGTAGACCAGCCAGGATGGTTGAATGACAAGGTAGGCGAGTTCCACAGCTACTTGTATTCGTACACTCACAGAGACAGCTATTGCAGCCCGATCATGTTCTCCCCGAGGTAGACTCGGAGGCTTCGAACTTGGTGTATCTCTCGTGCATGGTCGCTTTCGCGCGCTTTGGTGGCGAGGTGTGGGATCAAGTCTTCTCTGTGGCGTCACAAGATAGCCAGGACTTGGGTGAGAAGATCGCCGTACTTGATGCGCGTATACAGTACTGGGTGCAAACTTTACTACCTTCCATCCCACTGTTGCCACAATCTAGTCCTCCTTCGCAGCGTCATCTGCGGCAGCAATCACTTGTGCGAACGGTGTGTAGACATACTGCACAATCATTACTTTCACTGATAATCATCTAGCGCTTCAATCACCTGAGACTTCTGCTACGTCGCCCAGCTATGGTTTCATTACACTACGGAACGACCGATGCGATTGTTTCTGGGGAGCTGGCTATGGAAATTGTTCAAGATATGCAAGCGCATACGTTGGAGATCACCCAGCCAAGTTCGTTTCGTTTCCACATGGCTACCGCGCTCGGCGGTGCCATTATCATCCTTGCCACTCTTCTCAGTCGCGACCTATCGGTTCTAGGGCTACTTGAACGTCATACCTCATATGCGGAGAGCTACAAGCAAGGTGTCTTCATACTGCGAGATCTTGCCGTAAATTTACATTGCGCCTCCAGAATCCTTGAGGACATGAAGAGTATTATCAAGGTTGTGGACCTCGTTCTACAACAAAACCACAGTCCTGGAGCGATGCAGAACGGCGCATTGTTGGATGTCGTACCGGCGAACATGGAGGAGCTTTTCCCATATGACCCTGTCAATTTCAACAGCATGTTCACGGCAGAAACACTGGGAGGCTTTGCGACTTTCGGAGGGGTCACAGATCCCAATGGTATTGATCAAGATCTCGGTGATCAAGGTATGTCAGCATCATGGGACGCCTTGGGAGATGCGCCGCTTCGAGGGTCAGGCGGGTACGGAGTCCCATGGGTCTGATAGTACACGTTTCATACATTGGAATTGATTTGTAACCGTTCCTCGTAAGCTATAGCGAGGCCTCCATTTCCATGACCGCCGCCAACCCCTCTCTCAATTCCTGCGTTGCAGCCTCGGTGATGGGCAGTAGAGGTTGTCGAACATCCCCACCTAGCGTCCTATCTACGAGTACGGTCATACCAGTCTTGATCCCCAGAAAACCCTGTATGCTATTAGCTCAGCTCTACGGGCTTAGTGCACAGCCATACCACTTTGTTGATGACCGAGTCTGCCGAAGTAACAAGGTCTTGCAACTTCTGTGCCTCTTGCAGAAGCGCAAGGTTACCTGTTTCCAGAGCCGCCGTCGCGGTTTGAAATATTTTGACGCATACCTTTGGATACAGATTGGCACTGAACGAATTAACATGGCACCAGGAATGCGTTCAACGCTTCCATTGAGGCTTACGGTCCGCCCATACATCCGTGCTGACGTGCGAGCAGCGCGGGGAGCATGTAGTCTGTCGAGCCCGGAAGAACCAAGAAAGGGAGAGAATGACGCTCGCGATACTGTTGCGAATTCACGTGCAGAGCCAGACGGTGGCCTTTTGCAATGTTGCCGCACGTCAGTTTCACACCACTGTCCTTGTTAGCCACAATGGAGCACTGGCATTCTTTCAAAGGCCTACGCGATGTTCTGATGCTCTCTACAAATATCGGTAAGCAGGATGCATGTACTCGACAGCATCGACTTACGACAAGGTGATCAGATCGTACGGGTCAAGGTCGATCCCGCCTGCGGCGAACGGTATCTACAGCAATTCAATAAGCGACGTGATCACAAGCCTGAAGTGCTTACATTGTAGATCAGTACCGGCAACAGACTCTCATCAGCCACCGAAATGAAAAACTTCCGCACAGCAGTTTTGTCTTTGCCGTAAACGAACGCAAAGTAAGACGGTGCGACAACTACACTTTGGTCCATATCAGCCATGGGCACCAGGGAACAAGCTGTCGGCAACATACACAGCATTGGCGCCGGCCTCGGCCGCAGCCTTACTCTGTGCAACGCACTCGCGAACACTTGCGCCCATCACTCCTATGATAAGTGGTATCTGGTCTTCGAGGTTCAAAGATTCCAGTGTGCTCTTCGCACATTTTGCCAATGAAGTTCTTTCCTCTTGGTCGAGCAATGGCCCTTCCCCGAGTGTGCCTGCAATGATCATACCGACATCAGCCCGCGCGAGGCGAGCAACGCTCCGCGAAAAAGCTTCGAGGTCGATTGCGCCTGTTCCCTCATCCTTGTAAGGCGTCAAGATGGGAGCGTAGACCCCAGGCCGGAGATTATTGGATGTTCTGCTTGACATTGTGTGTTTGTCCTCGGAGTCGATAGCGAAGGCGATAAGTGGAAAGTTACAAGTCACACTGCTTGCATAGCAGAGAATGATCCAACCTGCGACCATTCGATTACACGTTTGCTTCATGCTCGGAACAGTCGCTCCACGATATCGCCATATCGGAAAGCTCTTGTCGATCTTCACCGTAGCGGGCTAAACATAACATCGAGCTCGGAATTCCGAGGCCGCTGCTTGGAAGGCATCATTTGCAAGGAAAACGCGTACCGAGTCTCGCTTAGTTAACTAAGAGGACATCCAGGGCCTTCGTCCAGAAGATCAAATTGGAACGCTATTGGCCTGATAACTACGTCACGTGCAGCAATGGAATTGACCAAGATCACCATCACGTCTTTCACCGTGCGTGACCTCCGATGGCCGACTTCGCTAGATCAGATCGGGACCGATCCCATGAATCTAGCTGGAGAGAACTCTTTTGGTTATCTGCAATATCAAACTGATGCTGGTGTCACCGGAACGGGTTGGTCGTTTGCCAACGGCCAGGGCAATGAGTATATGTCACCTCTCGCATTCCGTTGTACCTGCTGATGATGTAGTGTCCTTTGTACGGCCATCAAGTCACTTGCCCCTCGCTTTGTAGGACGTACGCTCGCTTCACTGGTCTCGGACATGGGCCAAACACAACGCAAGTTGCAATCAGGGCAGCTACGTTTTATGTCACCAGAGCGTGGTGTACTCCAACTCGCCACATGTGCTGTACTCAACGCAGTATGGGACATGTGGGCAAAAGCAGAAGGAAAGCCATTGTGGCGCCTCGTGGCCGACTTCACACCCGAGGAATTCGTACGCACCATCGACTTCCGCTACCTCACCGACGTGTTGACGAAAGAGCAAGCGCTACAAATGCTCCGAGATCAAGAAGCTGGCAAAGCGGAAAGAATCAAGACTGCGCTCCAGAATAAAGCTGTGCCAGCTTACAACACTTCTGCCGGATGGCTAGGGCAATCAGACGAGAAGGTCAAGGCACTTATCACAAGTGCCGCTAAGCAAGGCTTCCGACACTTCAAGCTGAAAGTTGGGCTGGGCATCGAGGCGGATCGGAAGCGTTTAGGACTTGTGCGCGAAACGCTGGGAGATGACGCGGTGTTGATGGCCGATGTCAATCAGCTGTGGGATGTTGATGAGGCCATCGAGTACATGAAGCATTTGGCAGATCTGAAGCTCTGGTAAGCCTACAATCTAATTGAACTCCTTACCCAACGCTTGAGTAACACCTGTTAGGTTCATCGAGGAGCCCACATCTCCAGACGACATCCTAGGGCATTCCAAGATTAGGAAAGCTCTCAAGCCATACGGCATCGGTGTTGCAACCGGCGAACACGTCAACAACCGCGTCATGTTCAAACAGCTACTCCAAGCGGAAGCTCTCGACGCAGTCCAACTCGACGCCTGCCGTCTAGCTGGTGTGAATGAGATTCTCGCCGTCCTCCTTCTCAGCGCCAAGTTTGGTGTGCCCGTGGTCCCTCATTCTGGTGGTGCCGGCATGGTAGAGCTGTGTTCGCACATCAGCACTATCGACTACGTTGCAGTGTCTGGGAAGCAAAGCATTCTTGAGTACACAGACCATCTACACGAGGCTTTCGAGGCTCCGGCGCGGATCACTCAAGATGGCATGCATTTCTCGCCGACTGCGCCAGGTTATTCGTGCGATGTCAAGGAAGAGGAGTTCAAGAAATTTGAATGTCCTGAGGGGTCGTTCTGGCAGTCTGCGCAGGGGCAGAGAATGCTTGGGGATCCGTGGAGAGGAGTGCTTGGGGAGCAGACGTCGTGAAAGATGACTAGCAACGAGTGTAATCTTCGTACGAAGTTTTGCGCCTCGAAACCTAGATTTAAATACCTCTCAACTGTGCTTAATGTCATATCAGAGCATTTGCTAAGACCTCTTACTCGGATGTCGCAATCCACTTCGATACAAACGTCATGACATGAACGAAGATCCTATCCAGACCACAAGCCCCTTGAAAGCCAAACTCCAAGCGATACCTCACTCCTCTATTGATAATAAGCCGTGCTTACCCGCTTCGAAAGTAACACCTCCCAGCTACAGACCCACGTGTCTCCCGTTGTGCCCGTAATACCACCGCGACTACCCTACCCCGCACTCGTTTAAACTTGCGTCTCCCACTTTTTTCTCCTCGTCTAGTCCTTCCACCACTCGATCACGCCATCGCCGCCATACCAATCTCACAACAATGGTTCAGGTACGCCGCCAATTTAGCTATACAATTGTCCCGATGCGGTAATGTGTTTGGTTGAGGAGCTGACATTGCGTCATAGCTCGAGTACTCGGTTGAGGAGCCGTTGAATCGGGAGCCGGAGCTTGAGAAGCTGGTGGAGAAGTAAGATACCCTCAAGCCCATCTCTTTCATTCTTGATTGAGACATGTGGGCTGGGATAGTAGCTGATGTCCATACAGTTTCATCACAACCAAAGGCTACGATCGCAACCACGGCCCAATCCCGCACCTCGATGCTTCCACCCACACCGTCACCATTGATGGCACCGTCAAAAACTCGCTCTCACTTTCTATTCAGGACTTGAAAGACTTGCCACAACACAGCGTCGTATGCGCTCTACAATGCGCCGGCAATCGCCGGCACACGATGCGCACCAAACTCAAGGAAGTCAGCGGCATTGACTGGTTCGATGGCGCCGTCATGAATTGCAAATGGCGAGGACCACTTCTGCGCGACGTGCTCGAGAAAGCTGGCATCAAGCTGGAGGAGGAAAAATGGAAAGATGCACATGTAGCATTCTCGTGCTACCAAACGGCTACGCAAGAAGACAAGTATTACGGCGCTTCGATCCCGCTGTCTCGAGCGATGGATCTCGAAAGTTCGATACTACTGGCTCTCGAGATGAATGACCAGCCGTTGCCGCCAAACCACGGTGCGCCTGTGCGCGTCGTCACACCGGGTATTGCAGGCGCGAGGAGCGTGAAATGGCTTGATCGCATCACGGTGCAGATGGAAGAGTCGGACAGTCATTATCAGCAGCAGGATTATAAGATCTTGCCACCGGAGGTTGATGATAAAGAGAAGGCGAGGGAGTGGTGGGGTAAGATTGCGGCGCTGCAGGATATGCCTGTGAACAGCGTCATTGGAGTGCCGAAGTCAGATTCGAAGGTCGAGAGGGATGTGGATGGAACGATTGAGGTTAAGGGGTATGCGTTGCCGAGTGGCGCGGATGGACCAATTGTGAGGGTCGAGATTAGTGTGGATGAAGGCAAGTCATGGGAAGATGCGGATTTGATTCGGGATATGGGCGACAATGTTGAGCTGAAGTGGGCTTGGTGCTTGTGGAAAGCGAGGGTGAAGGTGGAGAAGGGGAAGGACATTGCATTATTGAGTCGTGCGACAGACAAGAGTGGAAACACGCAAGAGGAGACGGCGGCGTGGAACCTCAGAGGCGTGGCGTACAATGGTTATGGTGAGGCTTCTGGGCTGGAAGTTGTGTAACATGGTTGTTAGTTGTCAGTCACACTGTGTTTTGGAGACTCAGAGTTCAGTTTTATGGTAGTATCTGGTATCAATTGATGTCTTGACGTGTCTACGCCTCGCTATGAACCCAAACGCCAGCCCGCTATGCTCGCAGCAGAATCAGATCTCCTTCTCTTTTACACCCCATCCAGGTCCTCACAGACCCAAGCTCTTCCGCACATTCGCCTTGACAATGCCCTCATACTCCTCCCGCTTCTCCCTCCACATACGCGCCGCATCCACATTCGCCGGGCTCTCATCATTCGGCTCCGCCAACATACTCATCACACTAATGAGGATCTTCTCGACGCTCTGGATCGGGCTCCACCGCTCGCTCGCCTGCTCATACTGCAGCGGATCCTCGCCTGGCGCATGCAGTATCGAGATGCAGACCTCGCCGTTGGGGTATACGTTCGGGTGCCACATGTCGGTGACGAACTTCATCTTGGGCGGCGCGAGCGGGTAGTCTTTGGGAAACTTGAGTTCCGCGGGAAAAATGCCGCCTTCGAAGGGCGTGTCGATGGGGCCTTGGATCAGGGCTTCCCAGAGGAACATGTCGTCTTCGTTGACGGGGCCGGCGGTTATGCCTTCTGGGGGATCGGAGGAGAGGGCCTTGTACTCTTTGAAGAGGCGCTTCGAGGCGGGGTTCGACATTGTGGGTGTGTGGAGAGGGTTCGTGGGGTTTGGATGTGGTGGTGGTGGTGGTGGGTTGAGTCGAGTGGTGTGAATGGGTACAGATGCTGGTGAGGTGTTCTGGCTTTTATGCGCGCGTATTAGCGACTTTGTGCGCGGTGAATGTGCTTCTGTATTGTGTCGATACTGGGTGACGATGAAAGTGTGTTGTGGTGAGAGTGAGACGAAGTCGAGATCCGACACGCTGGCTCGGTGACGTTTGAACCCGCGGCTCTGGCGCCAGGGCACGTGCGCACGCTCTTTCTGAACACAAAGCAGGCCGACGTGTTCGTCTCCATCCTCATCTTTGGTTCGCTGTCTCACAGCCTTTCAAATGATGATTTTTATCAAGTCGATGATGCACCTTGTCGACGTGTGCGTTCACAACGCCTTGCCACCGCCTACGAGCACAATCAACAAGGGCTGAGAAGACGACAACTCGACAACTCGACGCGTAGAGCGCGACAAAATCATAAGCTTATTGTAATAATCTCGCAGAGCTTTCAGAAGGCAGTACCGTGCAATAAACGATATGATGCATGAAGCCAGGCCGCGTTTTTGTGACACCACGAGTTCCCTATATTTTTGTGTAAACCCGCCCATCGTCCTTCTTCGATCATTGATAATATTGCAGTCTCGCGCTCGACCACGATGCGACCCTTTCACATCTTTCATCAGAACATCGTTCTGGAGCTGACTTCCTTACTCGTCCAATCTCCGCACGATATTCGCCGTACGATCTTCGCTTGTCTCATCGGAAGCCTCTATCTATTCGAAGTGAAAAGCAAGCTGCGAATCTCTGTGTGCACTGGCAGCGTGGAGACAAACGAGGAACACGTTGGCCATAAGCGCATCGTTTCGCATGGAGACTTTCGCAATGAGGGTTGGAAAGAAAGAAGTTTTCACCCCAACTCACGAGCGAATTCGCTGCTCGACACTTACATCGGAGCGAGATCATCCACGCTATTACCACAGCGACCATGAAAGCCAATGAGTGCGCCATCACGGTCTTCCACCATCCACCAGATCTCCCGTCCAGCCGTGCTGTCCCCAATCGTGCCGCTGGGTTCATTTCTGATTGGTGATGATACATGACCACAGCTTATTTAACTCATTACCACCTCGCAGATGGGACGAGAGTTGGTCGATCGGATGGTGGTTACCCGCAAGTATTGTTGAATAGTCTAGAGTTTGTCCAATTAATGCGCACTTTCGCGATGCATCGGGGAAACAGAGCGGGCCAAGATTTGTCCAACGTACCGACTTGCCCAATCCTCAGTCTCAAGAACCTCCTCGAATTTTCTAAAAGGCCTCGCAATCGCCCAGGAAAGGACTTGCTTTTCGACCCTATCATCGCCACCGTCCCAGTCATTTGCGTCGTTTCCATAGTGGACGACTTCGGTGTCGTGCTCGATGAAGTTGGTGAAGGCACATAGGAACGCCGGGATACAACTATGGTGTTTGCAAGGCACGAATCTTGTTGACATAGAAGAGTGAGAGATGGGCAGGTGGAGGAATTGATGCTGAATTTAACGCCTCCCAGCTCTTGTACTGTGCAGCTGCGCCATAAGTGCGACAATACATCTCCATTCCCACCACCAACTTTCGACATCCGAATTTATCAACCTTTCTGCATTCTGCCTTTTCGGTTTGCAGAATCCTAGTAGACGAAGGCGTGTTTCAACATTTCTCTAAGTTAATATATGCTCCGATTATGGTATAGCAACGGATACATTTCTGAAACTGGCGTAGCGCCCGTTGATAAGGCTGCGCCACGCGGCCAAGTGGGCGCATCGGCTCCCCGACGACCAGGACTCATGTTGCATCGCCATCCTTTCAACCTTGATCCGACGTCGCAACCGCTCGCTACAATTATGTATACGTTGTTCTTTTGCACGCTGTCTGTACCAAAATAGTATGTGTTCTAAGCTTAAACACTGACAGTAACAGGTATATCCAAGGCACTGGACGGGGCACATCAAGTACACCACCATGATCATCCGGTCGACGGCAGTCCGGTTGGCTGCTTTCTTGGTTGTTTTCTTCACGAGCTTCGTGTACTTGATACCCAAGAGATATGACGAGGTGCCGCTGTTCCCAAATACGGCGCACGCCACGAATGTCACTGCGACGAGCTCGACGTTCAACGCGTCCATGATCACTTTCTGGAGAGATTTCTCAAACGCCCTGGTGGACGCCAAACCACTGTGTCAACCACTCAAAGTCAAAGATGATTACATCTTCGGAAAAGAAGACTGGTTCACTCCATTGAAGCAAGACACGAAGCCCTTGCAACGCTTGAAAGAGCTCTCAGAACAGGACGAGACGGCGTTACTTCGAGCGCACTATAAGATGCGCAGATCTGCACAGCGCCTCGCACCAAAGATGCCATTTGCGAAAGGAACCACAGGCATCACTACCACCACCACCGCAGAAGACATACCCATCCTCCTCGTATCTCTGCGTATGATCCGCCGCACAGGCTGCACTCTCCCCATGGAAGTATTCCTTCCCACCTGGAGCCACTACTCACACAAAGCATGCGAGAATGCACTGCCCAGCCTAAACGCGCGATGCATCATCCTCTCCAACATCCTCACCAAATCCAACGTTACCAGAGCCTCCTCCGCAACCACATCAACCAGCAAGCCCCACGCCATCCTATTCTCCACCTTCCAAAACGTGCTATACCTAGACCCCGACGCCTTCCCCACATACGACCCCACAATCCTCTTCACCACACCCCCATACACAACCCACAGCCTCGTCACCTGGCCCGACACCTCGGGCCTCAGCGTCTCACAACACTACTACCACATCGCCAGCCTCCCCCCCTCACAACCCACA
>Ga0265780_10000943_pt1 | contig 42925 bp, 42 predicted proteins | sample P1T30metagenome_FD_192432 | JGI IMG/M metagenome (GOLD analysis project Ga0265780, IMG submission 192432) | Plant litter microbial communities from East Loma Ridge, Irvine, California - P1 T30 | ecosystem: Environmental > Terrestrial > Plant litter > Unclassified | place: USA: California...
GAATAGCTTTCAAGAAATGTAAAGCTATTTCAGTACTAAAGTAATGTGTAAAGTCAAATTAGTATTAACTTGCAAATAGTGTAAACTTTTTTCAGGACGGGACATGCCCAAAAGCGTTCACGAAAGTGTTCAAAAACCGTTTACTTGTGAACACTTTTAGCCCTAAAATTTAGCAAAATGGCATACACCGCAAACCATAAAAGTGCAATTAAATGAAAGAAAATGAAGTTTTTTGAAATTTTATGGAATAAACCTAACACTTGTTCTGTGAACACTTTTCGCCAACAAAAAAAGGCTGCACTTATTTAGCGCAGCCTTTTATATCAATGTTGTTTAACTCTTAAACTTCGGTAGTAGGAGCAGGGGCTAAAGCCTCCGGTTCATCTTCAATCACTACACCCATAGCGCAAAATTTCTCTATACGCTCGTTCACCAGTTCGTCGATATTGCGGTCTTTAAGGTTTTTAAGGTCTTTAAGCAATTGTTTTTTCAGGATCACGGCCATAGCAATAGGGTCCTGATGTGCGCCGCCAAGGGGTTCTTTAATGATGCCGTCAATCAATCTGTTTTTAAACATTTCGGTCGAGGTGAGTTTAAGTACTTCGGCAGCACGTTCTTTAAAGTCCCAGGTACGCCATAAAATAGAAGAGCACGACTCAGGCGAAATAACTGAATACCAGGTATGCTCGAGCATGTGAACCTTATCGCCAATACCTATACCAATAGCACCACCCGATGCACCTTCGCCAATAATTACACAAATAACCGGTACGTTCAGCACCGACATTTCCATAATATTACGGGCAATGGCTTCACCTTGTCCGCGTTCCTCAGCTTCTAAACCAGGGAATGCTCCCGGCGTATCAATCAGGGTAATTACGGGTTTGTTAAACTTTTCGGCCATTTTCATGAGGCGCAAAGCTTTGCGGTAACCTTCGGGGTTGGCCATACCAAAGTTGCGGTACTGCCTGTCCTTAGTGTTACGCCCTTTTTGGTGGCCAATAAACATAGCGGTTTGCCCGCCTATTGATCCCCAGCCGCCAATAATAGCCTTATCATCACCAAAGTTGCGGTCGCCATGCAGCTCTATAAAATCATCACACATCAGCTCAATATACTGTAAGGTATATGGCCTATCGGGGTGACGCGAAATCTGCACCTTTTGCCAGCCGCTCAGGTTGGTATAAACATCTCTCTTAGCCGTATCAAACTTGTCTTGCAACTCGTTCAACGTGGCCGACATATCTACCTTGGTCTTTTCCTCCACCTGTTTTATCTTGTCAATCTGCTGCTGCAAATCGGCCAATGGCCTTTCAAAATCAAACGTAATCTTCATAATACTCTGTAACGGGGCGCTAAGTTAACTAAATTGAACGTCAATATGCTAATTATGGTTTTTCAGTTTCCAAAACTGTGTGGTTTGCTGCGGTGTAAGCGCATTGTAGGTATTATAACAGGCCAGTAATACCGAAGTGCGGTATTCGCCTTCGTATAAACCGTATCTGTTTGCATAAAAAGTAATGCTGCCTTCATCCAGTTTTTGCGTACGAAACATATCGTCCAGTTTCTTTTCATTTCGCAAAACTGACTGACCGATCTCTGTTTTCTTCAATTGTAAATAGTCGCTAATGGCCTTTATCTTTTTTACCTGCTCTTTTGTTAGCTTCAGTTCTTTTTGATAGAACAGCGCATCGGTTGGCATAGGGTAATGGTTAAGGGTAGCCGGCAAAGCCATATCGGTTAGGGCAGGCCCTTTTTGATAATCGGCGTACTGCTTAAGCGTTAACGTTTTAATAGAAGACGGTGCAGTAGCGCTATCAATTTGTGCCTTAACGGTACCGGTAAAGGTGAATAGGGATATGATGGCAAGTAATAATTTATACATAGGCTTTATGTGCATTTTCAAATGTGAGGCTTTTTTAAATGAATTACCGTATTTAAGCTGCACAATTTAACAACTGACGTCTTTGCTATCATCCTTACAAGTGAAAAACACCTGTTTAAGGTTGAAGCGTAACATTTATATGACGGACTAATCCTTTGCATTAAACCGGCCTCTAATCTTCATAAAACAACAAAGATTATGAAAAAGAGCATTTTAATTATAGCATTATTTGTATCGGTATTAGGCTCGTTAAGCAGTTGTATGACAACGCAAAACACAAGAGGCAGGCACGAGCACCGTGGCCGTTATGATCGTCATCGTGGTCCGTATGATAGTAACTACAGCAGATACCATCGCAACTAATACCAACAACAAACCCGGGTTTTTGACTGATCCCGGGTTTGTTGTTTAGAATATCCTAAATTATATCAACTGCTACTGCCACTTGCCACTCGCCACCGCAACTATTTCCCATCCGTGGCAATTGGCAAATCCCTGCGCGACCACTCGCTCCACGAACCTACATACAACCTGGCACCGGTTAAACCGGCCTGTTCTAAAGCCAGTAGAGTATGGCAGGCCGTAACACCCGATCCGCAGTGAACTGTTACGTTTTCAGATTTTATATCGCCAAAAACTTCCTGGTAATTTGCTTTCAATTCATCTGCTGATTTATAGCGGTTAGTTGCATCTAAATTGTTTAAGTATGGAACGTTTATAGCCCCTGGAATATGTCCGGCTACTAAATCTATTGGCTCGGTTTGGCCCAGGTAACGTGGTGTTTCGCGTACATCTATCACTATGCGGTCGGGGTTTTGAGCGGCTACGCCAACTTCATCTATCGTTATGGTACCCTTAAAACTTACCGGCGTTGGGTATTCGGTAAGTTGAGGTGGAGCAGGTATATCTATCGTTAATGTAAAGCCTGCATCTACAGCCGCTTGCAATCCACCGTTAAGTACTTGTATTTGTGGGTGATCAATGGCTTTCAGCATCCACCAAAAGCGGGCAGCAGGATTGGCGCCGGCTTTATCATCATACACAATTACATGCGTTTGCGGCGTAATACCCAAACTACCCAATAAAGCAGCAAAATCTTTCACAGTGGGCAATGGATGGCGTCCACCTTGAGCCGCATCAACAGGGTGAGCAGCTAATTCATCCAGGTCAACGTATAAAGCACCGGGTAAATGCCCTTGCTCGTAACGTTCTCGGCTGTTGCCAAATCCGCGGGCATCTATTAGCGTGTAGGTGCTTTTATCTAATTGCTTTAATTCTTCGGCTTCAATTAATGGTAACATAGGGTGGAGGTGTAAGTCAAATATAAAAAAAACGTGTGATTAAGAATACGTAGTTAAAATCAACTGTCAGTCTGAGCTTGTCGAAGACATTTACGCTTTACAAAGTCTTCGACAAGTTCAGATTGACAGCCATCATCAAGTGTATAATTGCAAAAATTCATAAATTCAACTGATCAATATATTCTCCCCAAACTTAGATGATACAGTAGTGGGCTCGGCATTGTTGATACTGATAATGAGCGACTGATCGAACGTAATTTGCTCAATTAGCTTAATCTGCGTACCAATATTAATTTCCAGCTTATGCAGGTATTGCAGGAACGAACTGCTGGTATCTCTCACTGCAGCCACACGGTAGGTTGTACCTATCTTTCCATCGGCCAGGGAGGCAGAGTACGACTTAGCCATTTTGCCGTTAGCCTTAGGAATGGGGTCGCCATGCGGATCATATTCCGGGAATTCCAGGAACTGCTCCAGGCGGTCAGCTAAATCAGGGTGTTTAATATGCTCCAGTTCCTCGGCTATATCGTGGATCTCATCCCAGCGGTAGCCCAGCTTTTGCAGTAAAAAAACCTCCCACAGGCGGTGCTTACGCACAATTTGTATCGCATCTTTTTGTCCCTGCGGGGTAAGCTTAACGCCTTTCTTTTTATCGTATTCTATGAGTTGCTTGTCAGTCAGCTTACGGATCATATCCACCACCGATGCCGGGTTATTGCCCAACGATTCGGCAATGGCACTGGTGGAGATTTTTTTAACATCCGGCATTTGAGATAATCTGAAAATTGACTTCAGGTAATTCTCTTCAGAGAAGGTGTTCATTTCTTTTCAGGATTTAGCTAAATCAAACGTATGAAAATAAATATGATAAATTATAAAATTAGGCAAACCTAATTTTATAATTTTGGTTTGTCTTTTAATATTATTAGAAATGGCAAAATATTTATACTTAACTATTACATATTCAATACTCCTATTAACTTCATATGCCCAAACCGGTAGCATTAAAGGAAGGGTTACTTCTGCCGAAGATGGTCCGCTGGGTTTTGTATCGGTTGGCATATTAACCAAAACTACAGGCACCCGTACTGGTAACGATGGCTATTACCAGTTACGGAACCTTGCGCCCGGTACTTATACCATTCAGTTTTCGGCGGTAGGTTATCAAAAGCAACAGTTAGTAGCGCAGGTTAAAAAGAACGAAGTGCTGGTGCTTAACGCATCGCTGGTAAAAAGCGAATCACGGTTGAACGATGTAATTGTGACCGGGGTAAGTCGTGCTACCGAAGTGCGTCGTAATCCTGTACCTGTGGCGGTAATGAGCAAAAAGGACATGGACAAAAACGTGAACAACAATATTATAGATGCCATTATAAAAGGGGTGCCGGGTGTAAGTGCGGTTACTACAGGGCCTAATGTATCCAAGCCATTTATTAGAGGACTGGGTTACAATCGGGTACTTACCCTGTATGATGGCATACGCCAGGAAGGCCAGCAATGGGGAGATGAGCATGGCATTGAGATAGACCAATACGGCATAGCAAGAGCTGAGGTGGTTAAAGGCCCGGCCAGTTTATCGTATGGCTCGGATGCCTTGGCGGGTGTAATTAACATGATCCCTTACCTGCCCAATTTTGAGAACAATGCGCTTAAAGGTGATTATACGGTTGATTACCATACCAACAATGGTCTCATAGGCTCATCGTTAGGGTTGGCTTATAAGCATAACGATTGGCGTTTTACCGCCCGTGGCACCGGCAAATTGGCGCACAATTATACCAACAGTATTGATGGACGGGTATATGGCACAGCTTACCATGAACTCAACCTATCGGCCATGGCGCGGGTTGATAAAAGCTGGGGTTACTCGCAACTGGCGGCAACCCTGTTCAACAACAAACAAGAAATACCCGACGGCAGCCGCGACTCGCTTACCCGCCGTTTTACCCGCCAGGTTTTAGATGCAGGCGACGATATTAAGAACCGCCCCATTGTGCCATATAACGAACTGAAAACCTATAAGCTTAACCCGCTCTATCAGCACATACAGCATTACCGATTGTACACCAGCAACCAGTTTAATATAGGCGAAGGCAGCATTAACCTCATGGCAGGCGGGCAGCAAAGCGTGCGCCGCGAGTATAATCACCCTACCCAGCCGCAACAGCCGGGTTTGTATGTGGTGCTCAATACCCTCAATTATGATGTAAAATATAACCTGCCTCAACTGGCCGGTATCGAAACATCGGTAGGGGTAAACGGCATGTACCAAACCAACCGCAGTAAAAATGCGACAGACTTTCCAATTCCCGATTATGAACTGTTTGACATTGGCGCTTTTTTGTTTGCCAAAAAGACCTTCGGTGCTGTAGATATTAGCGGGGGCCTGCGCTTTGATAACCGCAGTATGAACTGGGATAACTTTTTTGTGGCCGATAATCCGCAAAACGGTTTTCAGAAACGGGTGACGGGTGTAGATACCGTTGGTACCTCCCTGCAGTTCCCGGCATTTAATAAGCGGTACAGGGGCTGGTCGGGTAGTTTGGGACTAACTTACAATGTGAGCGAACGGCTGTTGCTAAAGGCTAACATAGCCCGTGGCTACCGGGCGCCTAACATAACCGAAATTGGCTCTAACGGGCTCGATCCTGGTGCGCATATTGTGTATTTGGGTAACCGTACTTTTAAGCCTGAGTTTAATGTACAGCAAGATCTTGGCCTTATTGCTTATCTCAAAGATGCCGATTTGATTGCTGAAGTATTCAATAACAATATTTACAATTATATATACCAGGCGCGGTTAAACGATGCCAGCGGTAACCCGGTGGTGATAGTGCCGGGGAATAGTACCTACCAGTACCAGCAATCGGGCGCACGATTGTATGGTGCCGAAGTATCGGTTAACGTGCATCCCCAAAAAGCTAAGTGGCTGAACTGGAACAACAGCCTGGCCTATGTAGAAGGCCTGAACAGGAACCCCGAACTAATAGCCCGCGTTGGTAATGCTGCTAAATATTTGCCTTTTATACCACCCCTGCATGGCCGCTCAGAAATCCGAGTAACCTTTCAAAAAACTTCAAAAATCCTCATCAAACCCTATATAAAGCTTGAAGCAGATGTGTACGACACGCAAAATCATTTTTACGCTTTGGATGATACTGAGACTGCCACCCCCGGCTACACTTTATGGAACATGGGTTGTGGTTCGGGCTTTAAGAACAAAGAAAGTAAAACCGTGCTTGATGTATTTTTGCAGGTTGATAATTTATTCGACAAAGCCTACCAAAGCAACCTCAACCGGTTAAAGTATTTTGAGTACTATCAGTCAACTCCCAATGGCAAAAGCGGTATTTATAATATTGGCCGTAACATAAGTTTGAAAATGATAGTGCCGTTGTAAAATCGGTCGGTCAATTGGTGCATAGTTTTTCTTTTGTTTAAAGGGGTTTGTTAGTTTTGTAAATCTTACTTACCCGTCATTGCGAGGTACGAAGCAATCTCTGCGTAGATATGTCGACTGTATGCCCTGTCGTGCAGCGGTTGCTTCGTACTTCGCCATGACGACTTGATTAACTTATGAAATACCTCATCGTTGGCCTGGGCAATATTGGTCCGGAGTATAAAGATACCCGTCATAACATTGGTTTTATGATACTGGACGAAATGGCCAAACAGGAGAAGGTTCAGTTTCATAATATGCGGCTGGCCTACTATACCGAGGTTAGCCACAAAGGGCGCATGCTGCACCTCATTAAACCCACCACTTATATGAACCTGAGCGGTAAAGCCCTCAACCATTGGATGCAGCAACTAAAAGTCCCGGTAGAAAATGTTTTGGTTTTAGTTGACGATTTAGCCCTGCCGCTGGGGACACTGCGCCTTAAACCCAAAGGCAGCGCGGCAGGCCACAACGGGTTAAAGAACATTGAACAGGTGCTGGGCAACAACAATTATGCACGCCTGCGTTTTGGGATAAGCGATAACTATCCAAAAGGCCGCCAGGTTGATTATGTGTTAAGCGGTTTTGATAAAGAAGAACAGCCGGAACTACCTGCCCTAATTGACCGTTCCATAGAGATGATTAAAAGTTTTGCCACCATTGGCACCGAACTCACCATGACCCGTTTCAATAAGTAATTGACAAAGGCGGTATGTTAAATTTTAGTTAAATATAGCTCGGCATAATATTTAATGCACTATTGCTCATTACTTTGCAATTAAATCAGCATTGTGCTGTAACGATTTTTGCTTGTATGGCATCTTATAAATGATAAGGCCGCATTTGTGAAAAACCCGTTAAAGCATAGCTACCATATTCTTATCACAGCTTAAATGAAAAAACTTCTACTTATTACTGTTCTTATTTGTTGCTCATATGCATTTGCCTTAGCGCAAACAGCACCCGCAGCTACCGGCACTATGAAAGGCTCGGTAATTGATTCTGTTAAGAAAGAACCTTTAAGCTATGTTACCGTGGCACTCATTGATGCCACCACCAACGTGCCTGTAAAAAGCACTTTTACTAAAGATGACGGTAGCTTTAGCCTGACAGGCCTGGCGATTAAACCTTACAAGGTGAGCTTGGTTAACGTAGGCTTCGGCACCAAAACCATCAACTTACCTAAGCCTGAAACAGTTAACGACTTGGGTAAGATATTCATGTCGGCGGTGTCTGGTCAGTTAAAAGAAGTGAATGTTACCGCCGTAAGGCCCTTAATGAAACGCGAGGTAGACCGTATAAGCTACGATGTGCAGGCCGATCCGGAAAACAAGGTGATTACCGTACTGGATATGATGCGCCGTGTGCCGTTACTATCGGTTGATGCTACTGATAATATTAAACTGCAGGGTAACACCAATTACAAAATATTAATTAATGGTAAAGAATCGGCCTTAATAGCCCGTAACCCTGCAGATATTTTCAGATCTATGCCGGCCAGTAATATTGAGCGGATAGAAGTAATAACTACACCGCCCGCTAAATATGATGCCGAAGGATTAGCTGGTATAATCAACATCATTACCAAAAAGGATATTAGCCAGGGTTATAATGGTAGCGTAAACGCCCGCTATAGTAATTTATGGGGACCGGGTGTCAACCTGAATTTGACGCTGAAAAAAGGTAAGTTCGGCATTGGCGGCTACGCCGGTTACAACAAGCGTAATAACTTAACCACAGGCTTTAGTAATGTTAATGACAACTTTCAAACTAACGGTACACCACTTTCATCTTTAAACCAGCAAGGTAGTAATACAGCCACCGGTCACCATAGCTACGGCAATACCGAATTAACTTACGAGGGCGATAGCTTAAACCTGCTTACCGGTACGTTTGAATATTATCGTGGTCAAAACGATTCGGAACGCGAGTTGATTTCCGATTTTTCCAGCAGTACTACCAATATTCCCAGTAATTCTTACCGTTCGTTAAATACCGCTAATAGCGGCTATCGCGGCCTTGGAGCGGGTTTAAACTACCAGTTAGGTTTTAAGCGCAATAAAGATCAATTGCTTACCACGTCATATAAATACAACTCCTCTAAAAACGAGCAGTTTAATGATATCGCGTTTAACCAGCGGGTTAATTTCCCTGATCTTACCAACCCCAATTATAGGCAGTTCAACAATTCCGGTAGCAAAGAACATACCCTGCAACTGGATTATGTGCAGCCGGTTAAAAAAGTAAATATTGAAGCAGGAGCAAAGGCTATTTTTCGCAACAACTTTAGCGATGCGTTTACGCAAAACCAGGTAGCTAATGCAGCATACGTAACCGATCCTAACCAAATCAACGCGTTTGATTATCAGCAAAACGTATATAGCCTGTACAATTCGTACCAGGTAAAATTTAGTGAAAAATGGGTGGCTAAAGGTGGTTTACGCCTGGAGCACACTACAGTAAATGCCAGCGAAGCGGTTGATCAAAAATACTCCAACCTTATCCCTTCGTTATCCTTACAGCGCAGCTTCAAAAGTAGCAGTGTAAACATTGGTTATACCGATAGAATTCAGCGCCCGGGCATATGGCAGTTAAATCCGTTCGTCGATCGTTCTAACAATACTTTTATCAATGTAGGTAACCCGAACCTTAGGCCGGTGGTAAACCATAGCGTGGAGCTGACTTATAGCAACTTCAAAAAAGGCTCGTTCAATTTTGGATTGAACTATAAGTTTGCCAACAACACGGTAGAAAACATCACCAATTTTGATCCGGCTACAGGGGTAAGCGTAAGCACCTACCAAAACGTGGGTAACAATAAACGCCTCGGGTTCGATTTTAATGCCAACTATCCAATCACCACCAAACTTAACGTAAACATCAACAGCCAAATAGTTAAGGTGTGGTTAAAAGGTTATGTCAATAATGTTTTATATAACACCAGCGGTTACCAGGGCCATACATTTGCCGGAGCCAGTTATAAGTTTGACAGCGGTTACCGTGTAGGTGCCAACTTTGATTACGACAGCCGATACGTAATGTTGCAAGGGCGCGATAATTTCTGGCTTGGCTATTCGGCCAGTGTATCAAAAGAGTTCCTGGAGAAAAAGGCAACTTTGTCTGTGTACGCAAGTAACCCTTTCCAAAAGTTCAGGACTATTGATAATACCGTGCGTACGCCAACATCGTACCAGCTTACTTTAAATCAAATGTATGCCCGTGCTATTAACATTAGCTTCAACTACAAATTTGGTAAGTTAAGCGGTGAGTTGAAAAAGAATCAGCGTGGCATCAACAACGACGACGTGGGCAGTAGCGGAAGAAATTAATACCTTCGCCACTATGAAAGTATATGGCATTACTAACTGTAATACGGTAAAAAAAGCGTTAGACTGGCTGAAAGAAAACCGGGTTGATTACGAGTTTCATGATTTTAAAAAGCTCGGCATAAGCTTAGATAAGCTACAGGAGTGGGATCAAAAAGCTGGTTATGAGCAATTCCTGAATAAAAAAGGCTTAACCTGGAGAGGACTGGATGAGGAAACCAAGGCATCGGTACAATCAGCTGCTGAAGCGTTGCCATTGCTGCAACAAAAAACCAGCATGATCAAGCGCCCCGTAATGGAGCATAATGGCTTCCTTTACTTCGGTTTCGACGAAAGTATTTATAGTAAAGAGTTAGTTAAATAAGAATGAATATAATTTAGTAACATTTAATTTACCTGTTAAATCCGTAACTTAAATTATACTATTATTGTTCTTTGTTTAACTACACTATTTTTTGAAATGAAATATAATTTGATAGCCGGCATCTCGCTGGCTTTTATGGCTGTTAGCGGTTTGAGCCAGGCCCAGCAGCAAGCACCGGTTGATCCTGCCGCGCCAGTTTCCAAATACAATTACCGCGACGCATTTGGTCCGCTTTTTTACACCCACAATGGTAACGATTTTAGGGCGGCCAGTGGTGAGCCGGGCGCACGTTACTGGCAAAACCGGGCCGACTACCAGTTAGCAGCCCGCCTAAACGATAAAACCAACGAGGTAATTGGTACCGAGGTTTTAACCTACACCAACAACAGCCCTCAAAAATTAGGCTTTTTGTGGATGCAGCTGGATCAGAACTTGTTTAAGCAAGATTCGAGAGGTAGCGCCATTATACCTATGAGCGGTAGCCGTAACGGTGGCCGTGGTCAGGCTTTTGATGCCGGTTACAAAATTAAATCGGTTAAGGTGAATGATGCCGATGTTAAGTTTTTGGTAAACGATACCCGCATGCAAATCTATTTGCCTAAAGAGGTTACCCCTAACGGTGGCCAGGTAAAGGTTAAAATAGAATATTCATTCATTGAGCCAGATTACGGATCGGACCGTACCGGTATTCAGCAAACCAAAAACGGAAAAATCTTTAACATAGCCCAATGGTACCCGCGTATGTGCGTGTACGATGATGTAATGGGGTGGAATACCGTGCCTTACAGCGGCCCGGGAGAGTTTTACCTGGAGTATGGTGATTTCGATTTAGCGATTACTGCACCTGCCAACCACATTGTACTGGCATCGGGCGAATTACAAAACCCTGGCGAAGTATATACTGCCGAGCAGCAAAAACGCTGGGCACAAGCAGCAGCCAGCGAAAAAACAGTGATCATTCGCAGTGCCAGCGAAGTAACCGACGCAGCATCACGCCCGGCCGGCAAGCAGGAATTAACCTGGCGCTTTAAAATTAAAAATGCGCGTGATGTGGCCTGGTCTTCATCAGCTTCGTTCATTATTGATGCCGCGAAGATTAATTTGCCAAGTGGTAAAAAGTGTATCTCTGTTTCGGCTTACCCGGTTGAAAGTGATGGTAATGCAGCTTGGGGCCGTTCAACCGAATACACCAAAAAATCAATTGAATACAACTCTCAAAAATGGTATGAGTTCCCTTACCCGGTAGCTTCAACCGTTGCGGGTATTGTAGGTGGTATGGAGTATCCTGGTATAGTATTTTGCAGCTCACGCAGCAAAGGTGCGAGCTTATGGGGAGTGAATGATCACGAATTTGGTCATACCTGGTTCCCAATGATTGTGGGATCTAACGAGCGTTTATACGGTTGGATGGATGAAGGCTTTAACACTTTTATTAATACCTTAACCACAGCCGATTTCAATAATGGCGAATACAAGCCAACCCGCGCGCAAGATATGCACCGCATTGGCGCGTTTTATACCAACCCTGCTACCGAGCCTGTAATGACCACACCGGCGGGTTTAAAAGAAAGAAACACAGGTACTCTGTTATATTCTAAACCGGGTGCAGGCTTAACTTTATTGCGCGAGCAGATTTTGGGTAAAGAGCGTTTCGATTTTGCCTTTAGAACTTATATCGATCGTTGGGCATTTAAGCACCCAACACCAGATGACTTTTTCCGTACGATGGAAAATGCTGCCGGCGAAAGCTTGCAATGGTTTTGGAGAGGTTGGTTTGTTAACAACTGGCGTTTAGATGTGGCCGTTACCGATGTGAAATATGTTGATGGTGATGCCGCTAAAGGTGCCAATATTACTATAGATAACATGGAAAAAATGGCCATGCCGGTTATTTTAGAAATTAAACAAAAAGGTGGTAAAACCGAGCGTATTACATTGCCTGTAGAAATATGGGAACGTAATACCAGCTGGACCTTCAGGTACCCTTCTACCGCCGAAATAGAATCGGTAACGTACGACCCCGATAAGGTACTGCCCGATTTTAATGAAGCCAACAACGTTTGGAAAAAGTAAATAAGAGACCCGGCTATTTGGCCGGGTTTTTTTTATGATTAACTTTAACACTTTTAAACCAAACTATGCCGCTTAACGGCGGTTTAATTATCATAACAGATACGGCTAACTATGAAATTCAGATACCTTTTAATGCTTTGCATCGGCTTATTAAGCCTTAATGTTAAAGCACAGCAAATTATACGCGGCCAGGTTGTTGAAACCGGCACTAATACTAAAATGCCCGAAGTGTTGGTGCGTAACACCAACAGCAGCCAGGTTACCTTTACCGATAACAGTGGTAATTTCAAGTTAAATGGGGTTGTAGGTAATATCGTTATATTTTCATCGCCGGGCTATGTGTCTGATACGCTATACATTGCCGACTTAAACGCAAAAAAAATTGTGATGACACCGCTGGGTATTGCGTTGCGCCAGGTAAACGTGCGCGGTCAGCGTTTTGATCCAAAGTCCGAATATGCGCAGGTTTACCAAAAAAGTAAAGTATATGCCTTATCGCCAACCACGTGGTTTGGTAAAGATGCTAAAGACGCACGACGCCTGAAGAAATATTTTGCGAAAGAAGTTCAGGAACGCCAGATAGACTCGGTGTTTACCAAGGTATACGTGGGTAGCCTGGTGCCGCTTAAAGACCGTGAACTGGAGATCTTCATGAACCTATACCGTCCAACCTACGAGTTTATGCGCAGCAACAGCGGCGAATCGATGGCTGCATACATTAACGATTCGTACAAAAAATACCTTGCCCTGCCAGCCGATAAAAGATCGGTTCCTAAACTGTTAGCCGATCCGGCGCAGCAATAGTAGCAGGATTGTAGTGGCAGTTGCAGAAGCGATAGTACAAACTCGTCATTGCGAGGTACGAAGCAATCCCTGCGTAGAAATGTTGCCCTTTCTGTCAGGTTGCAAAACACTTAAAAGTAATGTATCTCTGACAGTTTAAGCTTGTCTGAAACTTAGCAAAATGTAAAGTCTTCGACAAGCTCAGACTGACAATGATAATGCTGTAATTGCCATCTTACCATTTACCAAACACTTGCAATAGCCTACGCTAACAAACTCTGCAAAAATTAGCTACCTTCGTTCATGCAGTCGATGAACTTTGACCAATTTAAATCTAACTGGTTTTTTAACGTGTTAGATATACTGCTGGTAGCCATTTTAATTTACCAACTCTACAATTTAATTAAGGGTACCATTGCCGCCAATATTTTTATTGGCCTGGTTATTATTTGCCTGCTCTATCCTATAGTTAGTGCTTTAGATATGAAGCTGCTGACCACCATCCTCAAAAACTTTATGAGCGTGGGCATTATTGCTATTATTGTGGTGTTTCAGCAGGAGATAAGGCGGTTTTTGTTGTTGGTGGGCCGAAACGCATCGTTACAGCGTAACCGAGCCTGGTGGAAATATTTCTTAGGTAAAACCGACGTAGAAAAAGACAATTACAAACGTATAAAACCTATAATAGACGCCTGTAAAAGCATGAAGCAAACCCATACCGGCGCGCTAATTGTTTTTGTGAAAGACTATGACGAGCAGATTTATCAAAACAGCTGCGAAGTGGTGGAGGCTAAAATATCCAAACGATTAATAGAGAGCATTTTTCAAAAAAATGGTCCGCTGCATGATGGTGCGGTAATTATATCGGGTAACAAAATTAAATCGGCCAGTTGCATTTTACCGCTAACCGAAAATACTGACCTTCCACCACAATTTGGTTTGCGCCACAGGGCCGGCATAGGCGTTACCGAAGCCAACGAAGCTACAGCCATCATCGTATCTGAAGAAACCGGCGAGATCTCCTATGCCAAACAAGGCCGCGTTAAAATGAATATCAGCTTCGCCGAATTGGAAAAACTGCTGAATAAGGATTATTAAAACGCCATGAAATATTTCAGGATTTTTATAGCGTTTACTTTGTTTTTATTGTTTAATTATCCTTGTTTCTCTCAAACAGGTATGGCAATAGGGTCTGAGCTGGTAGAACACAACCTTTATTTGAAAGCCGTTGATACGCTTAAGAATCTGTTAAAATTGTATAATAAAGAGCACAAGGTGAAGGCAGGTTCTTTTAACCACACCGAGCTCGACCAAGCCCTCGCTTTATATGGGTCATTTATTGGTGAAGAATATTCCATAAGATACAAAGCGCGTAAGGTGATCAACCAAGATGCATTAGGTGCAGTGCAGTTTACAAATGCTTTGCCATACATTGCTAAACAGGCCGCTAATCGTTCTATATTAATGATCAACGAGGATCATACCCAACCTAAGCATAGGTTATTGACTTATAATTTGCTCGATACACTGTATAAATTAGGTTATCGTTATTTAGCGGCCGAAACATTAGCGGCCAACGATTCCTCAATATTAAATCTAAAATATCCCGGTGCATACACGCCGGAGCCAAATATGGCAAATATGTTAAAAAAGGCTGTCCGGCTTGGCTATAAATTAATTGCTTACGAAAGCACAGACACTACAGAATATAATAGTAGGCATCCTTTTTATGCTGATAATTTAAGAGAACTTGAACAGGCTCGTAATCTTTATCAAATTTTTGTAAAAGATTCAAAAGCGAAGGTGCTGGTGCATGCAGGTCATGGACACATTTGGAAACGAACCGATGATGACCTTATTCCAATGGCCAAGTATTTTAGTATTATTTCGGGTATTGATCCGTTTTGTGTAAATCAATCTGTAAATAATTTACAAGAATTTACCTTAAGACTTGATAAAGTGGTAAAAACTACCGGTATTCCTTATGTGGTTTTAAACGACAAAAGTAATGCACAGGTATCGGCTTATGACATAAAAGGCTCATATGATTGTTTGGTTGCCTGGCCGACACCCCAAATTGTAAAAGGGCGAAAAGACTACATGTTAGCAAAACGCGGAAATAAAGAGTATGTCATCAATTTAAATACAACTGATGCAGGTAATTTATTGCAAATTAAATCTTCATTGGTAGGTGATGCTATACCTGTAGATCAATTTGTAGTTAAGCCTCATACGTTTCAATATGCAAGTGCATTAGAGGCAGGAACTTATTTAATGCAAGTAATTAACCGTAATGGGATAATTACTTGGAAGAAACAAATGATTGTTAAGTGATCTATTTCAAGTAGTTTTTTGTATAAAATGTACTTGCAGATTTTCAATAGCTACATTAAATAATCTTACATTTGAATAATTCATCAATTTGATTGTGAATTAATTTAAACCATGCCATTATCAGACCCGGGCCAGTTGGCAACACAAATTGAAGCTTTAAAGCAGGAAATTGCAAGGTTAACAGCCGAAAAGGAATTGATGGCTTCAGAAATTGAAGCACTTAAAGCCGGGGATTCTGTTCAAACCACCAATCTGCTTTCGGGTTTATCGCAATTTAAGCTTATTGCCGATAACGTTCCGGTTATTATTTGGACTGCCGACCCTGATGGTAAACATGATTATTTTAATAAGCGATATACAGAGTATACAGGCTTTAGTGCAGAACAGTCATTAGGTGATGATTGGAAGGCTATACTACATCCTGATGATGTAGAACGTACTATTAGCGAATGGAACTGTTCGTTACGGACCAATAAGCCATACAATATACAATACCGGTTTAAGGGAGCCGAAGATAATACCTACCGCTGGTATATTGGCCAGGCTTTACCCTTGAAAGATCACCAGGGAAGGGTTATAAAATGGTTTGGCATTGCTACAGATATTCAGGAGCAAAAAGAGATTGAAAAGCAAAAGGATGAGTTTTTAAGTATCGCCAGTCATGAATTAAAAACGCCGTTAACTTCTGTTAAAGCATTTTTGCAGTTAAGCCAGCGGTCGTTACCGGCCAGCGAAAAAGCTCACGGATTAATAAGTAAAGCTGCTACCCAACTAATAAGGTTAGAAACGCTCATATCAGATTTGCTGGACGTTTCTAAAATTAATGCTGGTAAAATGAATTACAACCTGGAGCCTTTTGAGTTTAGCGATGCGCTAAGTGAAACGGTAGAAGGGGTGCAGCAGGGATATGATAAGCATCAAATTATAATTGAACGTAATGATGTTGTGCTTTACAATGGCGACAGACAGCGTTTAGAGCAGGTTATTAATAACTTATTGGTTAATGCTATAAAGTATTCGCCTAACAGCAATAAGGTAGTGGTGCGCTCGGAAGTACAGCATAACAACATTATTGTTTCGGTGCAGGATTTTGGTATTGGCATAGAGGCCGAAAATTTAACCAAACTTTTCGACCGCTATTACCGGGTTGATAATTCAAACATGCGTTTTCAGGGACTTGGCTTAGGCTTGTTCATTTCATCGGAGATAATTAAACGGCATAACGGGAGTTTTTGGATCGAGAGTGAGCCGGGTAAAGGATCAACTTTCTACTTCCTGTTGCCTGTTAGCGGCAGGCAGGAACTTATAGATATAGACAGCGATAATGAAACGTTTTATAAAGGCAATTTTATTGATATGCAATATGTGCCTCAAAAGCAGTGGATGTATGTAAACTGGATAGGTTACCAAAACTTCGAGTCTGTAAAAAAAGGATGCTTAATTATGCTGGACTTGTTGAAGAAGAACAATTGCACCAAAGTACTTAACGATAATACACATGTAATGGGCAATTGGTCGGAAGCGGCCGATTGGGGAGGGGAGTACTGGTTTCCGGCTATGCAGGAAGCGGGCCTGAAACATTTTGCCTGGATCTATTCCCACAGTACGTTCAGCCGCATGTCGGCACATAAAAGTATTGATATTACCATGGGCAAAGTAACCGCCCAGTTTTTTACCGATATTGACGAAGCCCGGAACTGGCTTGAGAAAATAGATTAACGTTTTAGTACCGGACTTATACTTTGTTAATAGCTATTTGCCTTCGGGTTCTGCTGTCTTCTTTTTGTTAATTTCCACAATATCAATCCGTTTTATATTCATGGTGTAGTGCGTGTTGCGCTCCATTGGTTTTGAAATAGGCATAGTATCTGTACGCTGGCTGCTTTTGCCGGCAACAGGCATATTGCTATAGTATACTTCATCAAACCGTGTACCTGCAGGTGTAGCCTCGTTCAATTTATCTTGCAGCAGATTATTAAGTTGTAATTTCAGATCTGCTTTTTTACCCTTTAATGCATTCACGCTGGTATCAACTTTTAGCGTAGATGAGTTTAAGGAGTTGAGGGTAAGGGGGAAGTAATACCGCGGGGACAGATCCTGCGCTTTTACAAAACCAGTACAAGCAACTAATAAAACACAAGCCAGTATTACTCTTTTCATGACCGTAATTTTTAATACAATGCTAATGTATTGAAAGCCAGTTAATCCTCCTAATTATTTCTGTTTTTTAACATTTGATCTTCATGGAAGTGTTGTTAAACAAAAAGGGCCGCCATAATAGGCAGCCCTTAATTATTAAAAGCGGTAAGCTTATTTCAATTGCTTAATGGCTTCATCGGCTGCTTTAACCGAAGCATCATCACTAAGTTTGGTACGCTCGGTTTTAATGGTTTCCAAAAAAGTAACCAGGGCCGGTGCAATACCATATTGTTTATACTTAATACCGAAGCTTTTAATTTGTTCAATACCTTGCTGGGCATAAGCCGGGTTTTTAACACGGCCTGCGAACGCGGCGTAATTGCGCATAGCATTAAACTTGCTTTGTACGTCTGATGCTTCGAACTTGCTGTTCACGTAAGTCCATTCGGCATCGGTACCGTTAGCGGCATAAATGTTTAATATTGAATTAGCTAATTCGCCTTCGCTGTCTTTTTCCAGGCCTTTGGCCATAGTTAAGGTAGCAGCAGGGTCAAGCTGGCTCAAGGCATTTAATGCTGCGGCCTGTACTGCGTATGATTGACTGGTTAGCGCTTGTTTAAACAAAGTAGTATTGCCCGATGCCTTTAAGCTACCCAAAGCGGTAATTGCAGCTGCTTTAACTAAGTTGTTTTTATCGGTTTGGGCTAACGTAATAAGGATAGGCTGAGCCGTGTTGCGTACATCATCGTTGCTTAACTTTAACGCTTTTATAGCTTCAATACGTAAACCGTAATACTTGTCTTTTAATGCCGCGGTAATAATTTTACGCGCGTTGGCATCGCTCGAAGTTTGGTTACGGGCAAAGGTCAATGCTTCCTGACGATCCACGAATAGAGGAGCATTATTGTACTGGAACAAGAACTCATCACCGGTTTTGGTATCTGTTTTCTTAGCTAACAGCATTTTGTCTCCATCAACGTTAACCAGATCGGGTTTGGCATCCAGTTTAAAGGTCAGCGTATCCGATTTGGTGCGCAGCCATACTTGCTTGCGTGTTTTTTTGGTGCCATTGTACATATCAATAGCTATAGGCAAAGTAAACGCGTTACCGGTTTGGGTTTGCTGTACATAAACCGATTGGGTTTTGGTACCCGCATCCCAACCGTAAGTGATATTTAAAACTGGGTGACCGGCATTGTAATACCATTGGTTGAAGAACCAACTTAAATCTTTACCGCTGGCTTCTTCTAAAGCTAAACGCAATTGCTGAGCCTCGCCATTTTTAAAGGCATTGGTTTTTAAGTAGATGTTTAAGCCTTTGTAAAAAGCATCGTTACCTAAAAAGTTACGCAGCATGTATAAAATGGAACCACCTTTTTGGTAAGTAACCACATCAAATACATCTTCTTTATCATCGTAATTGAAACGAACCAGGTTTTTACCTGCTGCATCGGGCGAGTTCAGGTATTGACGGCGGTCGCCGGCAATGTGGGCATCACCATCATCTTTACCGTATTTGTACTCGGCCCAAAGGGTTTCGCTGAAATCCGCAAATGATTCGTTAACGGTTAAGTTACTCCAGCTTTCGGCAGTAACATAATCGCCAAACCACTGGTGAAACAACTCATGCACAACGGTGCTTTCGCCCTGGCTGCTGTTGTAATAACGGTCTAAAAACTGGCGAGGTGTGCCTTGTACATAATCGCCGTGCAGGGTAGCCGAGGTGTTCTCCATAGCACCGCTCACATAATCGCGCACTACAATTTGCGAATATTTTACCCATGGATAATCTACACCCAGCAGTTTAGAGTAAAACTCCATAGCCTCGGGCGTGTAACTGAAAATTGTTTTGGCGTAAGGTGCAAACTTAGGTTCCAGGTAATAGCTAACCTCTTTACCTTTCCAGGTATCTTTAGTTATCTTGAAATCGCCCACTGCCATCATAAACAGGTATGGCGAGTGCGGCAAATCCTGTTTCCAGTAATCGGTACGGGTGCCGTTACCATTGCTTTTTTGCGATACCAGCTTACCGTTGCTCAGGGTTACATATTTCGACGGTACCGTCATGTAAATTTCCTCAGTAGTCTTCTGGTTCGGTTTGTCAATAGTAGGGAACCAGGCCGATGAGCTTTCGCTTTCACCCTGTGTCCATATTTGTACCGGTTTGCCTTTAACCGCGCTATCGGGGTTAATAAAGTATAAGCCTTTGGCATCGCTAATGGCAGCGCTGCCTTTAGCACTTTTTAGTTCGTCAGGCTTCGAGGTATAGTCGATGTAAATAATATAGTTTTCGTTATTGCGGTAAACCTTATCCAGCTTAATGGCCAGCGAAAGGCTATCGTAAGTAAATTTAAGCGGCATGTTTTTGCCTGCTTTTACTACTGCAACGGTTTTAATATCCATACCCTTGGCATCCAGGCGCAAAGTATCGGTAGGGTACATGTGCGGCTTAAGGGTAACCCACTCTTTACCGTACAGGTAGCGTTTTTTATAATCAAAACGTACATCCAGTTTAGTGTGGATCAGGTCGTTGATTTTTTCGGTTGTAGCCCGGTAAATTTTCAGGTTCGGGTTTTCGGGCGCTGGTGTGGCCGGGGTTTGTGCCGATGCCGTAAGCGCCGAAGCTGCGAGCAATACAGCGCTAAGCAGAGCTGCGTAAGGTTTGTTAATCATGCAATGTTTTAAATAAAAAACTATGACTCTAATGTATCACATTTTGTTACAATAAATCACAAAAAAAATCCGGTGTTAAATGGATGATTCGGATTCATATATTGGCATATAGGCAATGGAACCGGTGAAATTTTATGCATGTTGCAGAGCAATAGATATTTTATTGATTAAATTAGCCATGTATTACACGTACCCACTTATCATGACGGAAACTATTAACAAAAATTTCAGGTACGATATTAATGCATTAAGGGCCATTGCCGTATTAGGAGTGGTGTTTTTTCATTACCATGTACCCTATTTTGAAGGTGGCTTTTGTGGTGTTGATATCTTTTTCGTTATTTCAGGATACCTGATGAGCCGGATCATTATAAATGGTATTGGCAAGGGTGATTTTTCACTATTAGACTTTTACGCCAGGCGAGCCAAGAGAATAGTACCTGCATTGCTTGTTTTAGTTGCTGCAATAAGCTGTATATGTTTCTTTTTTTATTTCCCGGAAGATTATAAAGTAAACGAAGGTAATGCCGCTTCCAGTTTGCTTTTTTTATCGAATATCTATTACATGCTGCACTCGGGCTATTTTGATGCCGGAGCCGAAAGTAACCTCTTTTTACATACTTGGTCATTATCTGTTGAGTGGCAGTTCTATCTAATTTATCCGGTAATACTCGTCTTGATTTTTAAGTATGTTAGAATAAAGCAGCTGAATAAATATTACTTTTTAGTGCTAACATTGCTTATAGGGCTGGCCTCCATTTATTTTACCAAACGCCACCCAACCGAATCATTTTATTTACTGCCAAGCCGCTCATGGGAAATGCTTTTTGGTGGTGCCGCATTTTTATTTGAAGACAAGTTCAGGAATTTAAAATACAAGAACTGGCTGGCCGTTGCTGGGTATTTTGTGTTATTACTTTCGTTAATCTTCATGCCGGCAACAGCATATTGGCCCGGAAAATATACCATTATACCGGTGTTTGCAACATTTTTAATAATAGCTGCAAATAGTAGTTGGGTGAGTATAATTGGTACAAGGCTTTTACAATTTACCGGTAGCATATCATACTCTGTTTATTTATGGCACTGGCCACTCTACGTTATCGGTTTGTATTTAGGCTTTAAGCAAGGCTGGACCTCCATTGTTGTGCTAATTATACTTTCTTTCGGTATGGGTTACCTGTCGTTCAAATACATTGAATCAAAGAAGATTATAAAAGGAAATATACTTTGGATTTTAGTAATTTCTTTATTTGTTACTACTGGCTCATTAAGTTATTTTAATTCAAATGGTTTCCTGTTTAAAAAGCAAACTTTAATAGTGGCAAATTATGCCAAAAATTACACTGAAGCACAAAATCAACAATTTAGCGATGGAACATGCTTTATACATGGTGATGGTAATTTAAAGAATTTTGACAAACAAGCCTGTTTGCAAATAGATGAGAACAAAAAGAACATTCTGCTTATAGGTGATAGTCATGCTGCTCAGTTTGCGCAAAGCTTTAGAGAAACAATGGTTAAACGGAACATTAACCTTATTCAGGCAACATCGAGTGGGGGTTTTCCCCCTCAAGAGGCCTAATGGAGTAGAAAGAAATATTCAAATAATGAATTTCATTTTTAAAGACTTTATTCCAAAACACGCTGCTTCTATTGATGGTGTAATACTTTCCGGTAATTGGAGTGATTTAAAGAGCGGAAAGCCCGAGCAATTGGTTAAGGACTTAAAGGAAACCTTAAAATATCTCGAGGAAAAACATATAAAGGTTGTAATTTTAGGTCAGAATGAAATTTATAATATTCCATATCCAAGCATTGCTGCCCGAGAATATGAGTATGGCAAAAAGATTTCGGCAAATTACGTAGTAGGCAAGGCTTACGAGCTAAATGCTACCCTTAAAAGGAAATTCGATCCATTATATATAGACATCTATAATTATAAGGACATACCACCTTTGTCAAATAAATACGATCCTTACATGTTCGATGAACACCATTTAACCAAGTACGGCGCCGATATTGTAGTGGAAAAACTTTATAACAATAAGTCTTTTATAAATTTCCTTAAATAGATCCGTCTTATTCGGTAGAATTACCTCGTGTGTGGTTTTTTCAGGTAATCGGGTAACAAAAAAAGCTCCGGTTAATATACATAGGTATATAACCGGAGCTTTCTATGAACCTTCCCTGAAGGTGAATATTGAAACTGCTTAGCAGTATTGATCAAAAGCATCGATCAGGTTGTCGGCAATCATTTGTGCCGGACGACCTTCAATTTGGTGACGCTCGATAATGTGTACCAACTTACCATCTTTAAACAAAGCCATAGCTGGCGATGATGGAGGGTAAGGCAGCATTAAACGACGTGCTTCGTTAACGGCATCAGCTTCCATACCGGCAAATACGGTTACCAGTTTGTTAGGGCGTTTAGCATTTTGGGCAGCTAACTTAGCAGCCGGACGAGCCATTGCTGCAGCGCAACCGCATACCGAGTTTACCACAACAAACACAGTGCCTTCGCTTTCTACCGCGTTTTTTACTTCAGCGGCGTCTTTCAATTCCTCGAAACCGGCACCGGTTAAATCAGCCCGCATTGGAGCCACTAAATATTCTGGATACATTGTAGTGATGTTAAAATTATAGATTACAAAAATACTTAAACCAAGTTGAAAAAACCGGGTGCGCTAAAATATTAACATTATGCTGACGTTTTGGCTATAACAAAATATAAACGTGGTTGCGTATTAGCGCAACGAAACACTTATATTGTTGTCCCTTAATTATTGATTTTTTTTAAACTATTGAATGAACTTGAAACATACCAATTTGAGTAAAACAGCTATTTTAGATAAACGCAATTTCAGCACACGTGCAAAACAGGTGAAAGCTTTCTATTTAACACGGATGAAAGCCATTACGGCGGTTTGTTTCGCCATGATTGTAGCCTTGCTGGTCACCGTATTTCAGTTAAGGCAGCATAGCCAGGCACAAATAGCCGAAAACAACCGTTTAAGCGCACAGTTAGCCGCCCTGCAAAACCAAATTAGCGACAAGGAAGCCAGGCTCGACCTAATTACTTCTTCTAACGATAGCACCAGCAACAAAGCTTTAACTTATATCGAAAGCATCCAAAGCAAACTGGGAAAAATAAATAGTTACCTGAGCAAACGCGGACTGCGTGGCATCTCCTTTAAGGTAAGTAAAGCCGCAGCTAAAAAAGCTAACGAAAAAAACGGCTATGTAAACTTATATAGCAAATACAACCGCTACCTCGATAAACTGGTTGACAACATTGCCGAAATGCCGATGGGCTACCCACGTGTAAGCGATTTAACTTCTTACTTCGGCAGCCGCAGTAACCCGTTTAGCAACGAGGGCGGCGAGTTTCACCCGGGGCTGGATTTTAGGGGCAAAAAGGGCGACCCGGTTAAATGCACCGCCACAGGTAAAGTAGTATTTGCCGGTAGGGCAGGCGGCTACGGCAACTGTGTACGCATCCGTCATAGCAGTGCCCTCGAAACCTGGTATGGTCACCTGTCGCGCATTACCGTGCGCGAAGGTCAGCAGGTTATGGTGGGCCAGTTAATAGGAAAGGTAGGTTCAACCGGCCGTTCAACAGGCCCGCACCTGCACTACGAAGTACGCCGCAACGGCAAGGCGGTTAATCCTAAACAGTACTTGAGTTTGAATTAGAATATAGAATCAAGAGTATAGAATCAAGATTTTTTATATTGGTGGGCTTTTCGGCTCTCGTCTATATTCTTGATTCTATTTTTTTACACCCCCTTCAGGAGGCTGGATATGCTTATGCACGGCACTATCTGCTTTATTCGAAATAGTGAATTGCCTTATTTCGCCTTTTTCCCAGGCGTTGGCCATGGGGTCAACCTTGGGCATAGGTATGTCTTGCCTGTTCTTTCTTTTTTCGGCCATCGAAGTTTTGAAACGTTTATCGCGCGCTGCTACTAAAGCAGGATCAATTTGGCCGTCTTTGGTAAAGCCCATCATAATCATGGGCGAACCTATGGGCAGGCTTCTTTGCTGGTCGGTATGCCAGGTATGTATAGTTTTGCCATAGGTAGAAACCAGCTTTTCCATCAGCTCATGTTCGGCAAGGTCGGGTATGCCGGGGGCTATCAATTCCCCGGATTTAACTTCGTAGTGATGCGAATGCCATAGCTTTTTTTCTTCCGGCGAAAGGGTTTTGAACAATCTTTCGGATATTATATACTCGATGCCCATAATTTTGGCATCTTCTCCGTTCCCGTCAAAAATAATGGCCTGGTGCATATCCTCATTTAACTGCGATACATAATGTTGTGCCTCCATTTGCGCGTGCATGTTGCCATTATAAAAGTGAAATCCATTTAAATAGGTATTAAACTTTTTAAGCGGGGATTTGCTTTGCATCAAATCAGCGCCGGCTTCCAGCGTTTTGCTTTTGGCATCTTTTTTAGTGCCTGGTGCTTTTACATTCGAACCGGTATTATTACCGCCGCAGGCAGCCAATAGAAAAACGATTGTAAGTGTGAAGAATAGATTCAGCTTTTTCATAAACAGAAATACAAGGTTTAGTTAATAACCTTTGTATTTCCGTTGTGTTTAATTAATAGTTAATTTAATTGTTTGAACTCACCGCAAACTGTTTGTTCTTAAGATCTATCACTAATGTGCTGTTGATAAAAAGTTTATTACCCGTCATGCCGCCCATCCCCATTTTCATCATCTGGTCTATCTGGCTGTTGCTGGCGCCATCCATATAAGTAACTCTTTTTAGGGGGAGTTTTTGCGAAGCAATGGTAATGCTGTCTTTGGTAGGATAAATATTAGCGGTAAGCATCCTGTCCCAAGACCTCGACTGGTGTGTTACCGGTTTTGCATCAGGAATGGCTAAGGCCAGGCAAGTAGCCTTATCGGTCAATAATTCGTATGCGCTACTGCCGGTATCAAAAAATAGCATCACCCGCTTTTTATTAACAACCACCGGCAGCAAAATGCTGTGGTTAATGAACATAAACTTAGTTAGCGTAAGCTTGAATGATAGATTGGAGGGTATTTGCTCAGCAACGGTTAACTTTTTGCCAGGATAATTGAACACGATGGTTTTATTCTCAATAAAGTCCATCCCTATGGTACCTATTACATCCATGCTATTCTTACTTTTCCAGTTGATAGCTTTGCTGCTGTACTTTTTTAGTGCAATCTCTTTAGCCAATATATCTTTCCCGGCAATGGTTAAGTGCTGGTCCGAAAGTTTAACAGAATCACCCTGGGCTATGCTCTTTGGATACTTAGCCCTGATCTCATTTATGTTATTGGAGTAAAACATGGATACAGGCGCCCCCAGATCGAACTGCATGTAAAATTGCTTAGGGCAGCCGGGTAGTTTAACGGGAATGAGTAAGGCCGCGTTGGGTTCCCATACGGTGTTGAGGGTATCTCCCTGCCATACAAAGTTGATGTGGAGGTCTTCGGCAGGTAGTACTAAACCCTTTGCCGCTGCAACGGGTATGGTTTGACTAAAGGCTGGTGTAAGATTTAAATAAGTGAAAGCAACTAAAGCTATGCAAAGCAGTTGGCGAAATTTGGTGTTCAGGTGTATCATTACGTTTGGATTGATGTTCCAAAAGTAAATTGTAGTTAATTGCCCTACGCCCGACAATTACCCGACGTTAGCCTGTAGTTAGGCTCTAAACGCATTAAAGCGCATCGAAAAGACGTTCGTTAACGCTGAAAAAACTCTTGGCAATAATACCCAGGTTTAAAAAGTACATAAAAAAGAAAACACCTACATAGCCAACCACGTAATGGTTTTTAAGATAGGCGGCCTGTATAAAATTATAACCCAACACCAATAGAAAAACTAAGGTGGTGGCAATAACCCAGTAAATTTGGGTTTGAATTAGCTTACGGCCAAAGCGCAATACTACAGTGCTCTTATCGCTGCGTTTTTTTAACAGGTAAGATGGAATTAAAAAGTGGATGTAAGGAATAACCAGGTAGCTAAAACAGGAAAGACAAAGTAGGCGCAAAAAGTCTATATCGGCTTCCTGTTCTTCTGCGTTTGGCTGTGTAGTTGCAATAGAATCTTCGAATGCGGTGCCTGTTGCGTTCAGTTCATCAAAAGGAATGTTAAGCGCAGCGGCAATAAGTTTTAAAGTGTATTTACGGGGAACGCTTTCGCCGCTCTCTATGCGCTGAATGGTGCGTACGGTAACGTTGGCCTGTGTTGCAACTTCTTCCTGGGTGAGGCCTAACTGGTTGCGCGCGGTAACTATTTTTTGATGAAGGTTCATTTATTGGCAAAGTTAATTATTAATACTTAAGCGCAAGCTTACAGAAGTATGACGGAGGCATATACTTGTTTAACTCACTGGCATTAACTACTTTTGCAATTCAAAATTCAATAGTATGTCATCAGTAGAAACTGCTTACGTTAAATACAAAGTAAAAGACTTATCACTGGCTGAGTGGGGTCGTAAAGAAATAGGTTTGGCCGAAGCCGAAATGCCTGGTTTAATGGCTCTTCGTGCCGAGTTTGGTGCATCGAAACCATTAGCAGGTGCCCGCATTGCCGGTTGCTTGCACATGACCATTCAAACTGCCGTTTTAATTGAGACCTTAGTTGAACTGGGTGCCGAAGTTACCTGGTCGTCTTGTAATATATTTTCAACGCAAGACCATGCCGCTGCCGCTATTGCTGCTGCCGGTATTCAGGTTTATGCCTGGAAAGGTTTGAACGAAGAAGATTTTAACTGGTGTATTGAGCAAACTTTGTTTTTTGGCGAAGACCGCAAACCGTTAAACATGATTTTGGATGATGGTGGCGATTTAACCAATATGGTTTTAGATCAGTACCCTGAACTGATTTCGGCCATTAAAGGTTTGTCGGAAGAAACTACTACCGGTGTGCACCGTTTATACGAGCGTGTTAAAAATGGTACCCTGCCTATGCCGGCTATCAACGTTAACGATTCGGTTACCAAATCAAAATTCGATAATAAATACGGTTGCCGCGAATCATTAGTTGACGCCATCCGCCGTGCTACCGATGTAATGATGGCTGGTAAAGTAGCTGTTGTTTGTGGTTATGGTGATGTGGGTAAAGGTTCGGCCGATTCGTTGCGCAATTCTGGCGTACGCGTTATTGTTACCGAAATTGACCCGATCTGTGCTTTACAAGCTGCTATGGAAGGCTTTGAAGTGAAGAAATTAGGTACTGCCATTAAAGAAGCCGATATTGTGGTAACCGCTACCGGTAACTGCAACATCGTTCGCGAAGAGCATTTCCGTGCCTTGAAAGATAAAGCCATCGTTTGTAACATTGGTCACTTTGATAATGAAATTGACATGGCCTGGTTAAACGGTGCTTATGGCGATAGCAAAATTGAAATTAAGCCACAGGTTGATAAATATACCATTGATGGTAACGATGTAATTATTTTGGCCGAAGGTCGTTTGGTAAACTTAGGTTGTGCTACCGGTCACCCAAGCTTTGTAATGTCTAACTCGTTCACTAACCAAACCCTGGCTCAATTAGAGTTATGGACTAATGGTAGTGCTTACGAAAATAAAGTATACACCCTGCCTAAACACCTCGACGAAAAAGTTGCCCGTTTACACTTAGCCAAAATTGGTGTAGAATTGGAAGTGCTTGACCAATACCAAGCCGAGTACATTGGCGTAACTGTTGAAGGTCCGTTTAAACCGGAGTATTACAGATATTAGTATTGAGTACTTAGATTAAAGTCTAAGTCATCAGTTAAAAGGGGTATGGTCTGTAGATCATGCCCCTTTTTAAATTTATATAAAAATGCATTACAAGCGGCAGCGTGGTAATCCCATCGTATAACTGTCTAAATGGGATTGCCACGTCGCTATCGCTCCTCGCAATGACATGATGTTAGAATCTCAAGTCTTAAAGCTTTACTTTATCTCCTCAAACTGCACATTGCTTATCCGGTACTGCTTCCAGTCTTTATAGTCATAGTGCCACCATTCTACATCAAAAACGGTAAAGCCGTGGGTCTCCATTTTTGACCGTAGCAAGTCGCGCATTTTTCGTTGTTGAGCGGTGCCTCCGGAATAGTTAGGGTACGAGCGTTCGCTCATTTCGTCGTAAGCGCCGGTCATTTGTACTTCCTTGCCGGTTTTTAAATTATACAGCGTTAAGTCAACCGCACAACCCCGGTTATGGCGCGAACCCTTTTTAGGGTTAGCCACAAATTTCCGGTTTTCGGCCTTGGTCATATCCCAAAATAACTTGGTTACACTCCACGGCCGGTAACCGTCAAATACCATTAAACCGTATCCTAAAGGTTTAAGTTCCTTGTTTACCTGTACTACCGCCGTGGCCGCATCGCGCTGCAAAAATGCACGGGCTTGCCGGTACACCGGCCTGCCAGCTAAGTTGTTGGAGGTGGCGTACCTAATATCAAGTTTAATAGTTGGGTCAACCTTAATGAGCTCAACCAGGTTGGTGGGCTTAAAAGTGCCTTTCTCACGTGGAATCTGAGCTTCGCAGCTCCCAAGCATCAGGGCAACTAAAATGCAAACAAAGGTTTGTATAGCTTTCACCTAGGTAAGTACTATTTTATTGCTCTTTCTCTACCACTACAGCGGTGCCATAAGCCAGTACTTCGGTAATGCCCTGCATTACTTCGTTGGCATCATAGCGCATATTAATGATGGCATTGGCACCTAAGGCTGCGGCGTGTTGTATCAGCAATTGATAAGCTTCTTCGCGCGTGCGCTCACATAGTTCTACATAAATGGAAAGACGGCCGCCAAATAAAGACTGCAAACCACCGGCAATGTTACCTAACGCACTGCGGCTGCGCACGGTAATACCGCGTACCACACCCAGGTGTTTAACTATCTTGTAACCATCTAAACCGGTGCTGGTGGTAATTAATGAAGTATCCATGTTTTGTTATTCGTTTTTATTTAGATGGAAGATAGCCTAACTTGTTACAGTTTATATTGGGCCGGATAAACAAAAAAGGCCCCTGAAACAGGAGCCTTTGGGTGGTAGAATCATTAAAAATAACTTATTTAATTTCAATCTGGCGGCTTACCATTTTAGCCTCTTCTTTTTTGGCCACATCAATTTGCAGTACACCATCATTATAAATGGCCTCAATGCGGCTATCGTCGGCGGTTTCGGGTAGTGTAAACGAGCGTACAAACGAATTGTAGCTAAACTCGCGTTTATTGTAGCGTTTTTGAGTTTCAGTACTTTCTGTACGTTGCTCAACCGATACGTTTAACAGGTTACGCTCGGTAGAAAGTTTAAAGTCTTGTTTCTTTAATCCCGGCGCGGCCAGTTCAATGTGGTAGGCTTCGGGTGTTTCACTGATGTTAACTGCTGGTACTCGTGATACCAAACGATCGGCCACAAAAGAATCATTAAAGAAGTTTTCCAAAATGTCGTTAAAGCCCGGCACTAACGCATTGTTGTTTTTTTCGGTGTTCCATTTAACCAAACTCATAGCTTGTTCCTCCTAAATGTTTTTAAATTGAATGAACTATAAATTAATTAACTGTTTTTGTGATAGTGTAATCAACCCAAATGCCAAATAAGCATTTTTTAATAAAACTGACAATATTTCGGAACATTGCTTTTCGAAAAGTGAAAACTTTTCAGCAACAATGTCAAAAATGCGGCTCAATGATGTTATAACGTAGTTTTTATAGCTTAAATTTTCAGGGGAGGCAAATGCACGGCTTAAGCATCTTCCATATTTCAACATTTCTAATAAATATTTACCTTCGCCCGTGTGTTATATAACAAATAATGAGGTTATAGGTTAATCATACATCATGGTGGAAAACAATCCGGTAAACGCTGGCGATTTCAATGCAGCGGGGAACGGAATATCTTATCAACAATTAGCCGGCGAAGTATATGCAAATTTGCCGGTTGCTGTGTACACTTGCAACCATCCGGGCTACATTACCTCGTACAACAAAGCAGCAGCTGATTTATGGGGCCGGCAGCCCGAAGTTTTACAAGACCAATGGTGCGGATCGTGGAAAGCATATGATCTCCGAGGTCAATTGATCTCTCCGGAAAATAGTATTGTTGCACAAGCCATCAAAAACGGGGTTGTTTCTACTCCTGAAGAAATCATTATTGAGCATACCGACGGAAGCAAGGTAAGGATAAAGCCACACCCTGTACTTACCTTTAATAGCACAGGCGTAATTACAGGTGCTATTATTACACTGCTCAACATTAGTGAAATAACCAATAGCGACGAAAAGCAGGCCATGCTGGCCGCCATTGTTAATACCTCCGATGATACCATATTGAGTAAAACCCTGGGCGGCGTTATTACCAGTTGGAATAAAGCGGCCGAAAACATGTTTGGTTACACGCAGCACGAAGCTATAGGTAAACATATTTCGCTTTTAATACCACCCTCGCGCATTCAGGAAGAAGAATATATTATTGGCCAGATAGCCCAAGGTAACCCTGTTGAGCATTTTGAAACTGTTCGCCTTACTAAAGCGGGTAAAGAGATAGCTATATCCCTTTCGGTATCGCCTGTTAAGGATGGTAGTGGCAAAATTGTAGGGGCATCTAAAATAGCCCGCGACATCAGCGGACAAAAAGAAGCAGAAAAAACTTCCAAGCGCTATACCGAACGACTGGAGATGATTAACCACATCATTAAACTGGTATCGGAAGAACTGGATTTAAACAAGATTCTACAAAAGGTAGCTGATGCCACTACTCAGCTTACAGGCGCACATGTTGGTGCTTTCTTTTATAATAAAGTAAATATTAGTGGCGAGTCGGTGATGATATCCGTACTCTCGGGAACACAGTACGGTGATTCGGGAAGCGTTAAAATTCCGCAGGAGACAGTAAGCCTCAACCAAATTTTTCAGGGGTTAGAAGTAGTACGGATTAACAACCTTAATGCAGACCCGCGCCATGTACCGGGCTTTCCAACTTTTAGTGCAAATGGTTCGCACTTACCTATGGTTAGTTACCTGGCTGTGCCGGTAGTTTCCCGTTCGGGTGAAATTATGGGTGGATTGTTTTTCGGTCACCCAGAGCCGGGCATGTTTACTCAAGAGCATGAAGAGCTGGTAGTACCCATAGCTGCACAGGCTGCAACTGGTTTAGATAATGCTCAGCTATACGAAGAGGTGAAAGCCTTGAATGAAAAGAAAAATGAGTTTATAGGACTGGCCAGTCATGAACTTAAGACCCCGCTTACGAGCATAACGGGTTACCTGCAAATTTTGGAGCGCATGAAAAGCGACGATAGCAGCGGCAAGTTTGTCACCAAGACCATTCAACAGGTTAAAAAGCTTACGGCCCTGGTATCTGACCTGCTCGATGTATCGAAAATTGAGGCTGGCAAGCTCCAGCTTTTGCAGGAGAAATTTAGTATCAAAGCTACGTTAGAAGACGCTATTGAACTTATACAACATTCGCATAATACACATCAAATTACTTTTCATAGCGATATAGAAGCATTGGAATTATATGGCGATGCGCACCGAATAGAGCAGGTAATCATCAACCTGCTGACCAATGCCATCAAATACTCGTACTTAGCCAATAGAGTTGAAGTGTACTTAACACAAACTAATAGCGAGGTTAAAGTAGGGGTAAAAGATTATGGTATTGGTATTGCACCCGCAAAACGCGATAAAGTATTTTCAAGATTTTACAGGGTGGAGGAGCTTAACCCGCATATATCGGGCCTGGGTATTGGTTTGTATATTTCTCACGAAATTATTACCCGGCATAACGGTAAATTATGGGTAGAAAGCGAACTGGAAAAGGGCAGTATTTTTTGGTTTACGTTGCCACTTTAACGCTCAATTCACTGTATCTAACATATCATAAATAAAGCTGAACCATTTGCCGCCAAAAACGGGGCAGGTGAGCATTACCTTCCCAGGTATACAGGTTATGTGGAATGTTTTTTTGCGTCAGGATTTCCCCAAAAGCTATATTAAAAGGATAAAAAGGATCTTCGGCACCAATGGCAATGGTTATATCAATTTGCCGCATAGCTGCTAATAACTGCTCATCTTCCAGGTCGGCCATAAAATGCTGCGGAGTGTTTAAAAAAATCTCCCGGTTGCGTACGCCGTCAAACAGGTCATCGTAATGCTCGAGCTGAATGGTAAGATCGTAGCGGCCGCTCATAGCAACTACTTTTTTAAATAATGCAGGATGCCTTAACACCAGGTTAATAGCGTGAAACGCGCCCATGCTGCAACCTGCTACCACTAAATTAGTATTAGTGTTTTGCTGCTGCATAAAAGGAACCACCTCGTTAAGGATATAGGCTTCGTACTGTAAATGCCGGGCAATGCGTGCTTCGGGTTCTGCAGTTTTATTATAGAAGCTTTCGGCATCAATACTATCTACGCAAAATAATTGCAGTTCGCCTTTATTAAGGCGCTCGCGTAAACCGCCCACTACTCCCCAATTTTCATAATCGAAAAAGCGAGCCATGCGGGTAGGAAAAAACAATACGGCCTGGCCGCCATGGCCAAACACCAATAGTTCCATATCGCGCTGTAGCTCGTTGCTAAACCATTTATGATATGCTCTTTCCATCAGTGGGTGTTGCCTTTATAATAAGTGGAAATATCTATACTGCATATTACCTGCATGTTGTGTGGCTGTTAACCCTTACGCGGTAACACAATTGTTTATTGCTTCGCGCCATACCTCGTAACCTTGAGTGCTTAAATGCAAGCCATCACCTACGTAATAGTCGCTTTTGGGCCTGCCGGTACTATCGAGCATGGCTTTAAATATATTAATGAACCGCCAGTTACTATCCTGCTTTATAATTTCGTTTTCAATTAAATTGTTTGCGTATTTAAACTGATCGGCCATATTCCAGCGTGCCGGGCTTGGCTTCAGCGATACGTAATAACAAGGAATATCACCAAAACGTTCGCGTACTTTTACTATGAGGTCCTGAAAAAACAGGAATACTTCTTCGGGAGTGCGGCCATCGCCCAGGTCGTTATCGCCGGCATAAATAATAAACCTTTTAGGGTTAAAAGGCACCATTATCCTTTCAAAAAACCAAACGCAGGCGGCCAAAGTTGATCCGCCAAAGCCCAGGTTTACCGGTTTTAAGTGACTAAAATCCTGGTAGAGGCTGGTCCACATCCTAATGCTCGAACTGCCATAAAAAATTGTTTCGGGCGCGTAACCTGTTTTTAAACTTTCCCTTTCCAGGTTTTTCACCTCATCCTCGTACCAATACATGTCGTTGCTTAATAAAAATAGTATTAATTTAATTGTGTCTGTAATTTTTTTGGGGTGGAAAGTACAATAAACAAGCCAATTAGTAATGAACTTTTTGTTTGCGGATGATCAGCCCACATTTTAATGGTTCCATATTGCCGCAATCAGGCAACCACTAATTGTTGCCATTTAATTAAATGTCTTCATATATTTAATTACATAACAGTGCTTACCATCCATGTTCCAAAATAAAACCACCGAACCAAAAGCAGCGTTGTTGTTTTTAAAAATACCGTTGCCGACCTCGCTAAAAGCCACCATAGCCGCCAACCGGCAGGGCCGTAAGGCACAACTTTAGGAAGTATAAACTTAAAAATAAACCCCTAAAACGTTCAAACTTATAATCATACCAAAGGTTCATATCAACAAACATTATAAGCTGAAGCTAAAAATATTCATAATATGAATTTAAATATTAAAGGAAAAGTAGCCGTTATTACCGGCGGCGATTCGGGGCTGGGATTAGCAACTGCTAAATTACTGGCTGCCGAAGGTGTACACATTGTATTATCAGACATAGAGCAGAACAGCCTGGATAAAGCTGCTGAAGAAGTAAGTGCTATTGATGGCGATATTAAAGTATTAGCGATAAAAGCCGACTTGAGCAGTAACGAAAGTGTGTTAGCACTGGCTGCTAAAGTACAAAGCGAACTGGGCGGTGCCAATATTGTGATTAACTGTGCTGGTGCCCGTGGCGCAGCAGGTGATTTTTTAACGTTGACTGATGAGGATTGGCAGCAAACTATTGATATTGACCTTTTAGGTGCTGTACGTGTATGCCGCGCATTTATACCGCAATTGCAGCAAAAAGGATGGGGCCGCATGGTGTTGGTATCTTCTGAAAACGCTTACCAGCCTTATGAGGAGGAAAGCCCTTACAATGCTTGTAAAGCCGGCATCATTAATCTTTCGAAGTGCCTGTCGCGTGCTTACTCTAAAGAAGGTTTGCTTTTTAATTGTGTATCTCCAGCCTTTATTGAAACCCCTATGACGGATGCCATGATGGATGAACTGGCCGAAGAAAAAGGTACATCCAAAGAAGAAGCCGTACAATGGTTCCTGAAAAACAAACGTCCGCACATGGCCGTTGGCCGTCGTGGTAAACCCGAAGAAGTGGCAGCTGTAATTGCGTTTCTATCATCAGAACAGGCCAGTTTTGTAAACGGTAGTAACTACCGGGTAGATGGCGGTGCGGTAGAATCGGCCTTTTAGCAATCAGTAAATAAGATATAAGCTTTACACACAGCATGCACGTCGCCACCTGCATGCTGTTTATTTATATACACAAATGAACGATACCCTATCTGGAAATAAAGCCACAGTAACCGGCAACGGCGAAACTATTTTGGTTTTTCTGCACTACTTTGGTGGATCGGCGCAAAGCTGGCAGTGGGTAGTTGACAAGCTGAAGCACCAATACCAGTGTATTGCCATTAACCTGCCCGGCTTCGGTGGTTCGCCTATGTTAGAGCAACCTTCTATTGATGGCTTTGCCGCATATGTGCAAGAGCAGTTAAGTAATTTGGGTATGGATAAGTACGTGCTTATTGGTCATTCTATGGGTGGGAAGATTGCTCTGCAGGTGGCCTTTAACGAAGGGGCTTCGGGTCGCATACAACAGCTTATTCTGTTGGCGCCGTCACCGCCAAGTATAGAGCGTATGCCCGAGGATGAAAAGCAGCGCATGCTTAACCATCCCAATGCCGAAGAAGCCGCCACCACAGTTAAAAATGGAACGGTAAAGACACTTGGTACCGACCAGCACGAAATGGCTGTAGAAACTCAATACATAGCCGACAACAACGCTTGGCGCTGGTGGCTACAGGAAGGTATGAACGATTCTATTGCCAATGAAACTAAAGGGTTAACCTTGCCTATTACTGTTGTTGCGTCTAAAGATGATCCTGCCGTAACCTATAAAATGACCACCGAAGACACCATGCCTAATCTGCCGCCACATGCTCGTTTAATAACTACCGATGGCATTGGCCATTTATTTCAATTGGAAGCACCGGACTGGCTGGCCGGGTTGCTGCAGCAAATTATAGAACCGAAGTGATAAAAAGTTAAGCTTGATTTTGCTGTGATCTAAAAAAACCGGATGTGTGCCAGTCAGCGTATATGAGCTATATGTTAGCTGTGCAACAATTCTATAAATTAGTACTTTTAGCCTGTTGCTGCATCTTGTTTTCGAACAAGAGCATCGCACAGCCTAATTTTAATTCCTTAAAAGACAGCTCAGATACTGCACGCTCTACCCGCTATATTAACCGGGAGTTTAATAACGTTTACCTGCAAAATGCCCGGCTTTCCACCTTTGGTAACGAGTACGGCAACGTGTTGCCAACGCAGCTGGTGGCCGATCTGGTGGGTAACTTTGTAGTATTCAATACCGCTAAATCGCACTTCTCGTTCATCTTTAATCCCCGGGTGAAGCTGCGGTTGCTGGCTACGCAGGGTGCACCGGTAAAATCGCCCAGTTACATGCCGGGTGGTACGTTGTACATGCGTACCAATGCCAATTATTTTAAGCCTTCGTTTCTGTCTTTATCGTACTCGCACCATTCTAACGGCATTCGTGGGCCAACGCTCAACCCCGACCTTACCTTCAACCGCGATAGCGGCAAGTTCACCACCAACTTTTATACGTTGACCTACACCCATGGCAAACGGGTTGACAAGGATAACCTGATAGCTAACCAATACAAAAGCTTAGGGCTGGAAGTGCATGCCGGTTTGTTTAACTTGGGCTACTCCAAGGCGCTTAAAGACCAATATGGTTTTGTACGCCTTAACGGTAGTTACCTGTATAACCTCACCCGTGCCTACACCGATGAGGTAGATGCCACCAAGCGAACCTTTAATAACTGGATGCGCTTACAGGTAGACTTTCAATACATTTTAGATAAGTACAACCACTATAGTATCGCCCAGGTCAACAAGCGGCTTAATATAAATGCTATTTACTACTACCAGTTTCCATTCATGAAAAATGTAGCGCTCATGGCAGGTGGCGGCTACCGCGGGCAGGACGATTACAATATATTTTTTCAGGATAGTTACGGCTACTTCACGGTTGGTTTAGCTGCCGGGGTATCCTTTGGCTTTCATCATTAGTAAGGCGAGGAGGAGCGGGGACGTTGGAGCTTGGGATTTGAGACTAAAGACTTAGGACTCCTGACTTAAGACTTTTTATTCTCTTCACTCAAGACTTCGGACTAACAGCTTCCAACTCCTCCACTCTTTCCGTACCTTTACTTGTGATGATACAGCCCGCTTCCGAAAAATACAATCAGAAATTTCAAGATATACTGGCCCAGTTAAACGAGGAACAATTAGCCGCCGTGAACAAGGTAGATGGTCCCGTTTTAGTAGTGGCCGGACCCGGTACCGGTAAAACCCAGATCCTGGCCGCGCGTATTGGTAAAATATTGTTAGAGACCGATGCCCAGCCAAACGAGATCCTGTGTTTAACCTATACCGATGCTGGTGCCGTGGCCATGCGCAAGCGTTTGTTCGAGTTTATTGGCCCCGATGCTTACCGCATTAATATTTATACGTTCCATGCTTTTTGTAACGAAATTATCCAGGAAAACCTCGATTATTTTGGCAAGCTGAGCCTGGAGCCTCTTACCGATTTGGATGGTGCCATGCTGTTTCGCGAACTGGTGGACCAGTTTGGTAAAGACCATTTGTTAAAGCGTTTCACCGGCGATATATACTACGATGTTCCCCGCCTGAAAAGCCTGTTCAGTACCATGAAACGCGAGAACTGGCAGTTGGATATGATAGAAAAGGCAGTGCAGGAGTACATTGATGATTTGCCTAACCGCGAGGAGTTTGTGTACAAGCGCCCTAATGCGGCCAAAGGCATACAAAAAGGCGACCTCAAGCAAAAGGATGTAGACGCCGCCAAAGAAACCATGGCCAAACTGCTTTGTGCCGTAGGGGAGTTTGCCAACTACGAAGCCAAAATGAAAGAGCGTAGTAATTACGATTACGACGACATGATTATTTGGGTGTTGCGTGCCTTCCGCGAAAATGAGGATTTGCTGCGCCGTTATCAGGAACGTTACCAATACATTTTGGTGGATGAGTTTCAGGATACCAGCGGGTCGCAAAACGAATTGCTTAAATTTATACTGGCTTACTGGGATACCCCCAACGTTTTTGTAGTAGGCGATGATGACCAATCGATCTTCCGTTTTCAGGGTGCCAACATGAAGAACATCCTGGACTTTGCCGGCGATTACGTAGATGCCCTGCACACAGTGGTGCTCAAACAAAATTACCGGTCAAACCAATCGATACTGGATATATCGCGCGTGTTGATCAACAACAATAATGAACGCCTGACCAGTCAGCTGCGGTTAGATAAGAACCTGCAGGCCGCCCACCCACGTTTTGAGCTGGCCAAGGTTGAGCCGGTGATCAGTGAGTATAGCAATCCCGACCATGAACTGGTTGACGTGGCTTACCAAATAGAGGACCTCATTAAAAGCGGTACCGATGCATCCGAAATAGCGGTGATCTACCGGAACCATAACCAAGTGGAGCAACTGATCCATTACCTGGATGCCCGCCACATAGCGGTAAATACCCGCCGTAAAATTGACATTCTGGGCTTGCCATTTGGCGAAAAAATCATCAACCTGTTGCAGTACCTGGCCATGGAAATGGATTCGCCTTATAGTGGCGATCAATTGCTGTTCGAGATCATGCACTATGATTTTTTTGAGGTGCCGCCCATTGAAATTGCCAAGGTGAGCATAGCGGTATCAAAAGCCAACTACAACGTGGCCAACGATGATCAAAAGACCTCCATCCGCCGCTATGTAAGCGAACTAAAACCCGCCCGGCAAGGCAGTTTGTTCGACGCGCCAGATCCGCAGGCCGAAATGCGCCAGCTGGTGAGTAGTTTGGAAGAGCTGCTTAAAATGTCGGTAAGTGTGACGTTGCAGGTGTTTTTTCAGCGTGTAATTACTTCGTTAAATATACTGAGGTATGTACTTAAACAAGTGGATAAGGGCTGGCACATGGAGGTGCTCACCAGCCTGTTCAACTTTGTACGCGATGAAGCCCACCGAAACCCGGATGCTACCCTGAAAGACATTATGCTCACCATTGAGCTTATGAAACGTAACAACATTCGCCTGGAACTAAATCAGGTGATCCATGCTGAAAACGGGGTTAATTTTTTAACCGCCCATGGTTCTAAAGGGCTGGAGTACGAGCACGTGTTTTTAATTGGCTGCAACAAAAAGGTTTGGGATGCCAAGGGCCGCAACAACGGCTTTACTTTCCCCGATACATTGATGCAACTTACCGGCGATGAAAGTACTGCCCAGCAGGAGGAATCGCGCAGGTTGTTTTATGTGGCCATCACCCGTGCCAAACAATGCCTCAATATATCGTATTCTACCAAAGACCGTAATGCAAAAGACCAGGAAGCCTCGCAGTTTGTGGGGGAAATACTGGCCGCCAGTCACCTGCAGGTGCAATACCCACAAGTGCACGAAGATGCGCTGATGAGCTATTTCGCCACTCAGTTTACAGAAGACGATAAGCCGGTGGTGCAACTGCTGGACAATAACTACATTAACCAGCTGCTGCAAAATTACGTGCTCTCGGTTACGCACCTGAACAGCTACCTGGATTGTCCGCTGAAGTTTTACTTTCAAAATCTCATTAGGGTACCTATAGGTAAAAGTCCGGCTATGGCCTTTGGGTCGGCTGTGCACCATGCCTTGTATAAGGTGTTCGATAAAATGACCAAGAGCGATAGCGTTTTTCCGCCCGTAGACGATTTTATCCGCGAGTTTCGCTGGTTTATGTACCGTAACCGGGATGCCTTTACCAAAGAAGAATTTGGCCTCCGCATGGATTACGGCGATAAAATATTACCAGCTTTTTATCAGCAAAACCTGTTGCAGTGGAACAAGATAGCTTTGGTGGAACTACCCATCCGCCATGTGGTGATTAATAGCGTGCCGGTAAAAGGTCACCTGGATAAAATTGAATTTAACGGCAAACAGGCCACGATTGTCGATTATAAAACCGGCAAGCTGAAATACGCCAAAGAAAAGTTTATACGCCCCACTACCGATAACCCTAATGGCGGCGACTACTGGCGACAGGCCGTTTTCTACAAAATGCTGATAGACAACGACCGCAGCCGCGATTGGCAGGTGGTAAGCACCGTGTTCGATTTCATTGAACCGATAAACGAAGGCGAATACCACAAAGAAAAGATCGTGGTAATGCCCGAAGATGTTTCAACCGTAACCAAGCAGCTCACCGAAACCTACGCCAAAATTATGGCCCACGATTTTGCCACCGGCTGCGGCAAAAAAGACTGCGACTGGTGTCACTTTGTGCGGAGTAATTTTAAACAGGCCGGGGGGATATTGGAGAGCGGGGAGGAGTAGGGGGTTTGAGTGGGTTAGTGGGAGGTATAAATTTTAGTACTTATCACCAACTACAATGTAAATACTTAATGATATGAAAATTTTTGTTTTTCTGTTTATAGCATTCATTTGTTGTTCTTGTAGAAGATCACTTGATTCTAAGCGTGTGCCAACTGATTCGCTGAAGTGGGACAAGAATAAGAAATTAGAATTTTTGACTTATGGATTGCCTCGTCCATCAGATGAAAAAAATGCTGCTGATATCATTTCAAAGAAATGGGGTTTCCGCACAAAATCGGTTGCGGGTTGCCTGGTAACAGAAAAGCTTGTGGATAGTGTACGTTGGCATAATGAAATGGTGGAAAATGCCTTGATAGCTAAGTTGGGTATTAAATGGAATAATAAATATCATCGTGAGGTTGATCGGGAGTTAAAGCTTGATAGAAAGGTGATTCGGCTTTTAGATTTACAAAAGCGAAATATTATAAAACGAAGAGAACTGGAAAAAGAAGGCAATGACCTGCACTATAATTTGTGGCCATTGGAAAATGGACAGGGTTATGAAGTATATGCCACTGGTTGGGGTGAAATTAAGGGTAAAAGCAAGTATGTTACATATTTTAAGTATAATGTTAATTTAAACGATTCAAGTGTAAAATTGATTAGTGATATAATTTCTATATATTAAAGTGCCCCGATCCCGCGAGTTTAGCGCAGCGTAACTTGTGGTGGTAATTGCGGAAGTTTTAAACTTCCGACACAAAAACCGCAAGTTAGAACTTGCGGCAGCCTTAATATAACAAATAAGATGAATACATTTCTTTACTGTTTTAAAGTTTGGATAACAGCATTAATGCTTGGAACAATAATTCATGCCCTGAATAGTTTAATAGGCTTTTACAGTATTGGTGTTGAGGGAATTCGTGTTGTTAGTTGGGTAGTCCTCATTGTTGTATTTGGAGGCGGTTTAGCAGCGCCCAGTTTACTATTGTTTTGGTTAGCGTTAATTGGACTGAAACATCTTCAACTGCACCCAAATAGTATTAAGATATGGATGTCATTAATTAGTATAGCGCTTTGCTTGTTTCAATATAGTATTGGATGGAATATTGTTGGCTCTAAGTCGTTATTTTTTTCATTGCCTTATATAATTATAGCTTTAGCTGGAGTATGGTATTATAAACTTCTGACAAACCCGCTCCTGCGAGCTTAGCGTAGCGTAACTCGTGGTAGTTTATACACTTCCGGTGTAAGTACCACAAGTTGAAATCTTGCTGGAGCTATGAGATACCCCCAAACTATGCAAAGCCTTATTCATCCACTGTGATATTTTGCAACACCCGTATCACTAATGGCCCTACTAGCAAAGCAACCGGAATACCCACAGCTATACTTAGCACAGCTGATTTTATCCATGCCATGAAAAATACAGGAGTAAGGCCAACATAGATCAAAGTCATCACAAAACTCATGATCGGGCCCATAAAGAAACCCATGGTTACAGAAATGATGATCGGCAAGTACCGCCTCTTAATTTTATACATGGAGTTTAAATATTTAACAAGTTAAAAATAATTTTTTATCCTGGTGGCTTAATCCTACTTTCTGCTTCTCCCGCTGTCCATAGTATTGGTTTACGGACCCTATGCAAGCAGATTTCAGTCTGCTTTTATTTCTTAGGATAGTAAGTGTAAACAAATCAATACATTAGCATGATGAAAACGTTTGCGATGGTTTTGGTTGGTTTGGTGGCAGCCGAACATCTGTACATATTATGGATAGAGATGTTCGCCTGGGAAACCAAGGGGAAAAGCACTTTCAAATCCTTGCCCGAACATCTGTTTGAGCCTACCAAAGGGCTGGCCGCCAATCAAGGCTTGTATAATGGTTTCTTATCCGCGGGGTTGATTTGGTCCTTGTTAATCACCAGTAACGAGTGGTCAAAAAACGTGGCGCTTTTCTTTCTATCGTGCGTTATTGTTGCGGCATTGTATGGTGCGTGGAGTGTCTCAAAGTCTATATTGGTAAAGCAGGGTTTGCCGGCTATAATGGCCATTATTGTTGTTTTGCTGTCTTAAAATTAACAGTATCCTTTAAATCGCTTCTTAGCTTGTTGATCTGAATACAAGTACCTTGGAACGCTGTCTGAAACATTAGTGACAGCTACAGGTTATTAGTTGGTAAATATTAAAGCCTCATTATGAAAGCTATAGCCATCCTTTTTACTGTATTGCTGGCTACCGCATGCCACCAACCCAAAAAGGTTGATAAACCCATTGTAAAGCAACCAAAGCAGCAGGTTCAAAAGCTGGAGTACTGGACTTATGGCTTGCCCAACCCGGCGTATCAACCAAACGCCGAAGCTGTGTTATCGCGCAAATGGGGTTTTGTTACTAAATCGGTAGCTGGCTGCGTGGTTACCCCAGGTCTTTTAGATAGTGTAGCATTGCATAATAAAGCGGTTGACAAAAGTTTGTTGGTTAAATATGGTAAAAACTGGAACGACCGCTATACAAAGGAACTTGCTGCTGAGGTGGTCCGTCAAAAAAAAGTAGCTGATATACTGGACCGCGACCCGGATCTGAACGTGAAAAGCAATCAAATAGAAAAAGAAGACGGTGCGTTAAACTATTACATGTGGCCTTCAAAAAACCAGAAAATTTATGAAGTAACGGTTACCGGCTGGAAAATGGTAAAAGAGAAAAGTGTCAATATTCCTTACGGTACTTACGAGGTTGATCTTAATAATTCTTCTACCCGGTTGAAGAGTGATAAAGTTACCAAGCTATAAATTATACCATGTCTTGTCCTGAAATAGGTTTACACTTTGTAAAAAGGAGTAAACAGAATGGATAAGAAAAAAGAGGCTCAAATAATACATGAACATATTGTAAAAGGGGA
>Ga0265780_10000944_pt1 | contig 42895 bp, 39 predicted proteins | sample P1T30metagenome_FD_192432 | JGI IMG/M metagenome (GOLD analysis project Ga0265780, IMG submission 192432) | Plant litter microbial communities from East Loma Ridge, Irvine, California - P1 T30 | ecosystem: Environmental > Terrestrial > Plant litter > Unclassified | place: USA: California...
CGCCGCCTGGAGCGCTGGCGAGGTGCTGGGCAGCCTGGCCCTGTACGACCGCGTCGAAGTGGTGCGTGGCGCGACCGGCCTGATGACCGGCGCCGGCACCCCGTCGGCCGCCCTGAACCTGGTGCGCAAGCGCGCCTTCAGCAAGAAACTGGCCGGTTCGGTCGAAGCCACCATCGGCCGCTGGGACAAGCGCCGCATCGTCGCCGACGTCTCGACCCCGCTGAACGCATCGGGCAGTATCCGCGGCCGTGCGGTTGCCGAATACGGCGAAGGCGACAGCTGGGTCAACGACCTGGAAAACAACGCCCGCACCTACTACGCCACCATCGAGGCCGATATCGGCCGCGACGGCACTTTCTCGGCCGGCTTCAGCCGCCAGAAAATGAGCCCGCGCGGCCCGATGTGGGGCGGCCTGCCGTACCGCTACAGCGACGGTTCGATCATCGGCGTCGACCGCTCGAAGACCACCGGCACCCCATGGACCGGCTACGACAACCAGTACGACAACTTCTTCGCCGACTACGAACACCGCTTCGCCAATGGCTGGAACCTGCGCTTCACCTACACCGACGCCACCCGCGACGGCGACTCGCGCCTGCTGTACCTGTCGGGCGTGCCCGACCGCGTGACCGGCGCCGGCCTGGGCGCCTTCGCCGGCTCGTATGTCATCCAGACCAAGCAGAAGGACTTCGGCGTGCATGCCAGCGGTCCGTTCTCGCTGTTCGGCCGCGAACACCAGGCCGCCGTCGGCTACCTGCACGCGAATACCGACTTCTATTCGAACAACCGCCTGGCCGACTTCCCGACCGCGCCCGGTGGCTTCGCGCCGCCGGTCGCTGACTTCAACAACTGGGACCCGGCCAGCTACCCGGCCCCGGTGTGGGGTGCGCAAGCCCGCTACGAAACCAGCGAGACCACCCAGCAAGGCCTGTACGGCATGGCGCGCTTCTCGCTCACCGACCAGCTCAAGGCGATCGTGGGCGCCCGCGTGACCAAGTGGGAGAAGGAAGGCGGCGGCCAGTGGCAGGATCCGTACGCGATCGAGTACTCGAACGAGGTCACGCCGTACGCCGGCCTGGTGTTCGACCTGAACGACACCTACTCGCTGTACGCCAGCTACACCAGCATCTTCCAGCCGCAGAACAACCGCGACATCAATAACGACCTGCTCGACCCGATCGAGGGCAAGGCCAGCGAAGCCGGCATCAAGGGCGAATTCTTCGACCGCCGCGTGAACGCCTCGCTGTCGGTGTTCCACCTCAAGCAGGATGGCCTGGCCCAGGCCGCCGGCATGATCGACCGCGACGGCCCGACCGGTCCGCTGCTGCCGGAATCCTACTACCGCGGCGTCGACGGCGCGACCAGCAAGGGTATCGAGATGGACGTTTCGGGCGAGATCATCCCGGGCCTGAACGCCAGCATCGGCTATGCGATCTTCCGCGCCAAGGATGCCGACGATATCGACTTCAATTCGATCTACCCGCGCAAGACGCTGCGCGCGTTCGCCAGCTACCGCCTGCCGGGCGACTGGAACAAGCTCACCGTCGGCGGCGGCGTCAACTGGGAAGGCAGCACCTACACGACCGACCTGACCGTGGCCCCTGGCATCGACGGCCGCATGGAGCAGGATTCGTACGCGATCGTCAACCTGATGGCGCGCTACGAATTCACCAAGCAGTTGTCGGCCCAGCTGAACGTCAACAACGCGACCGACAAGAAAACGTTCGCGATGTTCGCTGCCTACAACCAGATCACCTACGGCGCGCCGCGCAACACCTCGCTGACGCTGCGTTACCGCTTCTGATGACTTGAAGCGGCTATAGAAAAAGGGCGCTGCATTCATGCAGCGCCCTTTTGCATTGGCACCCCGACGCCGCGCTTTCGCGCCCCGCAGTAGAATGGGCGTCAATTGTCACATCGGGAGACCACACATGAAACGAACAGCACTCGTCGTCGGCGTCACCGGCATCGGCGGCAACCACGTCGCGCGCGAACTGCTGGCCCAGGGGTGGGATGTCGTCGGCCTGTCGCGCCGCGCGCCGCACGACCTGCCGGCGCTGCGCCACGTCGCGGCCGACCTGCTCGACCCGGCCGCCCTGGCCACCGCCCTGGCGGGCGTCGCGCCGACCCACGTCTTCATCACCACCTGGATGCGCCAGGACACCGAAGCCGAAAACATCCGCGTCAACGCCGCGCTGGTGCGCAACCTGCTCGACGCCCTGTCGCCGTCCAAGAGCGTGCGCCACGTCGCCCTGGTCACCGGCCTGAAGCACTACCTCGGCCCGTTCGAGGCGTATGCCAGCTCGGGCACCCTGCCCGACACGCCGCTGCGCGAAAGCCAGCCGCGGCTGCCGCTCGAGAACTTCTACTATGCGCAGGAGGACGAGGTGTATGCCGCGGCCGAGCGCGACCGTTTTACCTGGACCATCCACCGCCCGCATACCGTCATCGGCCTGGCGGTCGGCAACGCGATGAACCTGGGTACGACGCTGGCCGTGTACGCGACCATCTGCAAGGAGACGGGGCGCCCGTTCCAGTTCCCCGGTTCGGGGGCGCAGTGGAACGGCCTGTCGGACGTGACCGATGCACGCATGCTGGCCAGGCAGCTCGTATGGGCGGCCGACACCGACGCCGCCCGCAACGAGGCCTTCAATATCGTCAATGGCGACGTGTTCCGCTGGAGCTGGCTGTGGCCGAAGCTGGCCGCCTATTTCGGCGTCGAGCCGGCCGCTTTCAACGGCACGGTCCAGCCGCTCGAGGCGGCAATGGCCAACGACCGCGAGGTGTGGCGCGAGATCGCGGGCCGCCACGGCCTGGCCGAGCCCGACCTCGACCGCCTGGCCTCGGCCTGGCACACCGATCTCGACCTCGGCCGTCCGCTCGAGGTCATGACCGACATGGCCAACAGCCGCCGGCTCGGCTTTACCGCCTACCAGGCAACGGACGAATCGTTCTATGACCTGTTCGCGCGCCTGCGCGCCGAGCGCCTGATTCCCTGACCGTCAGCCGCCCTGGGCCACCACGTTCGCGGCGTCGCGCCAGGAACACTCCTGCGCCGCCGCGATCCCTTTCAGGTAGGCACGCCGCACCGAGCCGGCCATCACGCATTCGGTCACGTGCTTCGAGTGCTTCTCGGCGCCACTGAGCTTGCGGATCCAGCCGCGAAACGGCACCAGCCCCTCGGCCGTCCTGCGCACTGCGCCGACCGCATGGTCATGGGCCGCGCCGGAGGCGCGCTGGGCCAGCGACGGATCGTCGTCCAGCAGCGGGGTATCGAGGTCGGCGCCGAGCGCATCGTCGAGCGCGCGGATCTCGAGCGCCAGCGCGACGCAGTTCTGCGCTGCGGGCTTCAGGTAGGGATTCTGCCTGGCCGTGACCAGTACCGCCGGGATATCGGCCTTCGCGATGCCCAGGTCGCTCAGCGGCGTGGCGGCTGCGTCGCCCATGCGCGAAGCGGTGTTCGATGCGCAGCCGCCGAGCGCGACCAGCGCGGCAACGGCAATGAGCTTGGAGATTGATGGCATAGTGGCCAGTCCTCAGAGTGGGAAAGGTCGGAAACCAGGCCACGGGCGTCAGTGGCGAACGACGTCAACCGCATCCGCGCGTCTGTCCCGCGATAAGGATGCAGCTGTACGGCTGGGACGCTGAAATAGCGCTTCATGAATCCGGTAACTTTCCATATGGAAACACCGGAAGTGTACGTTCGCCTTCCTGACTTGTCCACCGAGGGGCGCTAGTCAATGGCGGAATATGCGCGCCGCATGGCGCGCGAACAACGCCCGCGGCCGGGGTCAGCAGCCCGGGACGCGCCCTTCGGCCTGGGCGCGCACCCCGGCGGCGATCGCCGCCGCCAGTTTCGCGAGCGCCGCGCGGTGCCCAGCCACCAGCGCGTCGTAGCCGGCGCCCACCGGCTCGCGCAGCACGCTGCGGCAGGTGATCACCTCGCTGTCGTCGAGCTTGCGCACATTCCACACCGCGTCGACCAGCGCGTAGCTGCCCGGCGCCGACTCGAAGCGCTGGATATTCGCGCCGATCCGGTACAGCGTGCTGCCCTTGGGCGCCGGACTGCGGTAGACGTCGATGGCGCCGAGTTCGGCGGCAATGCCGAGCGACAGCGCGCCGCCGATCTCGTCGGCCAGCGGCCCGGCCCAGCGGTGATGCTCTTCGAGCTCGACCCGGCCGCCGCTGCTGCTGGTGACCAGCTGCGGGCGGCGCACCTGGGCCGGCACCGTCACCGGGCGCATCTCGAAGTACAGCGGCGCGCCGGGGGCCGGCGCTGGCGCCGTTGCGGCCGCGCCGCCGCTGAGCGTATAGAACTGGTCGCTCGGCGCGCTGGCGCAGCCGGCCAGCACGGCGGCCAGTGACAGCGCCAGGGCGGCGCCTTTGACATCGCGCTGCGGACGTGGAAACGGCATCATTTCTTCTCCTGGGGTTTGCCGCGGATGAGCGACTGCGGATTGCGTTCGAGGTAGTCGGCCAGCGCGTTAAGCTTTTCCATCGTGTCCGACACTTCCTGCAGCGCGCGCCGCAGGTCGGACTGCAGCGGCGAATCCTGCTGCAGCAGGGTCTCGGCGCTGCTGAAGGTCGAGCGGGCGGCGGCCAGCGTGCCCTGCATCTCGGGCAGCACCTTGCCCTCCAGGCGCGCCAGCGTGGCGTTGGCCTGCGCCAGCGTGCGGTTCAGGTTCATGCCGATCTCGTCGAACGGCACCTTGTCGAGCTTGGCCGCGATGCGCGCCACCTGGCTTTGCAGCTCGTCGAGCTGGCCCGGCATCGTCGGCAGGCGCACCACTTCGCCGTTCTTGACCAGTGCGGCCTTCGGCGCGTTCGGGAAGAAGTCGAGCGCCACGTACAGCTGGCCGGTGAGGATATTGCCGTTCTTGAGTTGCGCGCGCAGGCCGCGCTCGACCAGCATGCCCAGCATGTCTTCGCCGGCGCGGCCCTGGTTCAGGGCGTCCATGAAGCCCTGCCCCAGGCGGCCCGGATACAGGTCGACCGTGACCGGCATATTGAAGCGCTTGCGCTCGCGGTCGAATTCGATGCCGACGCTGCGCACTTCGCCCAGCGCGACGCCGCGGAAGTCCACCGGCGCGCCGGGCGACAGGCCGCGCAGCGACTGGTCGAAGTACAGCACCGTGCTCACGCCGGGGCCATCGGGCGGGCGCAGCGCCGCGCTGCGGTCCTCGAGCAGGCGGTAGCGGCTACCCGCCGGCGCGGCGGCTCCCGGCTTCTTGCCGTCGACCGATTCGAAGGCGATGCCCCCGGTCGCCAGCGCCGCGAGCGACTGCGTATTGAGTTTCAGGCCGCTGGCGTCCAGCCGCAGGTCGACGCCGCTGGCGTGGTACCAGCGCGTGTCGGCGCCGACGAAGCCGATATACGGCTCCTCGACGAACACCGACATGTCGATGCCCTGGCCGGCCTTGTCCAGATTGACCTTGGCGACCTGGCCGACGCGCACGCGCCGGTAGTACACGGGCGAACCTGGCGCCAGCGAGCCGAGGTTCTCGGCGTGCAGCAGGTATTCGCGGCCCTTCAGTCCGATCGGGATCGGCGGCGCCATCTCGAGGCCGGTGAACGCATTCGCGCTTTCTTCCGAGGCGCCCGGCGCCGCGCCGATGTAGGGACCGGACAGCAGCGTGCCCAGGCCCGACACGCCGCTGGCGCCGATCTGCGGACGCACCACCCAGAAGCGCGAATCCTCGGCGGTGAAGCGGCCGGCCTCCTTGGCCAGTTCGATCTTGGCCATCACCCGGTTGCCGTCCTCGGCCAGGGTAACCGCCACCACGCGCCCGATCTCGACGTCCTTGTACTTGACCCGCGTCTGGCCGGCCTCGAGTCCCTCGCCGGTGCCGAAATAGACATACACGGTGGAACCCTTGTTGGTCACCCAGTGCACCACTTGCCAGGCACCGATGAGGGCGGCCAGCAAGGGGATCAGCCAGATGAGCGAAGGCAGCCAGCGGCTGGGCCGGTCGACCGCGGGCCTGCCCGGCGGCAGCGCGGGCGGCGTGGATCCGCCCGGCGAATCGGCAGGCGGGCGTACGCCTTCCTGTTCAGACATGTTGTTCTCCATTTGAATCGATAGGGTCCCAGATCAGGCGCGGATCGAACTGGTGCGACGCGACCATGGTGACGATCACCACGCAGCCGAAGGCGATCGCGCCCGGCCCGGCGGTGATCGTGGCCAGCGCGTCGAAGCGCACCAGCGACACGGTCAGCGCCACCACGAAGATGTCCAGCATCGACCAGCGGCCGATGAATTCGACCACACGGTAGGCACGGGTGCGCGCCAGCGGCGCAGCGCGCGACCGAAGCTGCGCGGTGGCGTTGAGCCACGCCAGCGCCACCAGCTTCGAGACCGGCACCGCGATGCTGGCGATGAAAATGATAATGGCCAGGCCAGGCGAGCCGGTCGTCCAGAACAGGATCACACCGCTCATGATGGTGTCGCCCTCGGCGCCGCCGCCGATCGAGCGCGTGTACATCACCGGCAGCAGGTTGGCGGGAATATACAGCAGCGCGGCGGTGGCCAGCATTATCCAGGTCCAGCCGATGCTGTTCGGGATGCGCTGGTACAGCACGGCGTGGCAGCGGCGGCAATGGGCGGCGCCACTCGCTGCGCGGTGCCATGGAGGCCCGTTGACCAGGCCGCACACACGGCAGGCCACCAGGTCGCCGGACTGGCCGGACTGGGCAGCCGCAGCCGCCAGCGCGCGCGCGCGGCCATGGCGGGGCACCGGCACCAGCCGGTCGGCCAGGTCCCACAGCGCTTTCGGCTCGTAGCGCATCACCAGCGCGCACAGGATCGTGAGTGCGCCAAACGCGAACAGGCCGGGATGGGGCTCGACCCGCGCCAGGCTGGTCATCTTGATGACCGTGACCAGGATGCCGATCATCAGCACCTCGGTCATGGCCCAGTAGCGCGCACCCTGCACGATGCGCAGCAAGAGGTTGAAGCCGCGCACGCGGCGGCGCCGCGCCAGGCCGACGGCGACATACAGGAGCGAGCCCAGTTCGAGGGCGGGGAAGACGATGGCGCACAGCAGCACCATCACCGCCACCACCTGCATCTGCTCGTTCCACAGCACGCCGACCGACTCGATCAGCGTGGCGCTGGACGTGATGCCGCCCATATTGAGCGTGACGATTGGGAAGCACTGGGCCAGCAGGTAGACCAGCAGCGCGCCGAGGGTCAGCGCGGCCAGGGTCTCGGCGCGGCGCGTCGGGCCGCCCGCATGCCAGCGATACAGCTCGTGCTTGCAGCGCGTGCAGCTGGCGCGCTCGCACGCGTCCAGCGGCTGCTTGTGGTACAGGCAGCCGCAGTCATGACACGCGATCAGTTGCTCCGATTTCACCGGCTCCTTTCAATACAGTGCATTTGCACTATGTATTATGACCGGAAGCAACTGAGCGTGCTTTCGAAGCGAATCGCGGCGCCGGTCAGAAGCGCACTTTCACGAACGCCGACGGTCCGGTCAGCTTCAGGTCGAGGTCGGCGGTGCGGTCGCCGTTGCGGTGCAGGTCGATCTTCTGGATGCCGTAGTCGAGCACCAGGCCGACGTTCTTGTGCGGGAACCACTCGACGCCGAGCGCGCCGTTATAGATGTGGCCTTCGACCGAGCCGCCGTTCTTCTTGATGCCGGCCGCTTCGGCGTACACGCGCCACTGGTCGTTGATCGCATGGCGCCACGCGAGTTCCACGGTCGGCGCCCACACGCTGTCGCCGGCCGAGGCCGAACCGGTGTAGCTGTAGTTCTCGACCGGGTTCGACGCGCTCAGCCTGGCGTCGACCGAGCCCGAGATCTTGGCGCGCAGGTAGGCGGCGCCGACGCCGATGCCGAACGCGTTCTTTTCCTTGCCCAGCCACCATTTGTACGACAGGCGCGCCAGTTCCAGGCGCAGGTTGGCGTCGGCGCTGATGGTGCCGCTGACCGGACGGCCTTCGTAGACGGTGTCGCCGTTGGCGTTGCCGGCCCAGTCTTCGTCAAAGCGGAAGTAGTCGAACGAGATGCCGTGGCTGTCGCCGATCAGCACTTCGGCTTTCACGCGCGGCAGGGTGACGTCGTCGATCTTTTCGTCCGGGGTATCGACGCGGCCGTAGCGGGTGTCGCCGCCGACGTGGATCTTCGGTTCTGCATAAAAGGCGCCGGCCGAGATGCTGACGCGGTCGAGCGCAGGCGAGTGCTGGGCCTGGGCCATGCCGGCGCTTGCGGCGCCGAGCAGGATGGCGGCTTTCAGCGCGGTGACGAGAGGATTGACGGCGAGGCGACGGGCGCGGGAGGTGGTACGGGACATGAGGGCTCCGATGAGAAATGGTTTGATCAATGCCCGCCAGACTGTGTCTTGACGCGGCAACAATTCATTATCTCAAGATGTCAGAATAACAATGCGCACGATTGAACTGACTCTGTGGTCATTAAGCAACATGGGCCGATGTGACAATCAGCCACGAATCGCAGCGGCCTTGGTTTATCATCCGGAAACATTAATCTTTCCGCAAAAATAATGAAGCAATACACCCTGCCGCAGAATTCCTTCCTCCTCCTGCTGGCGCTCGTCAGCATCGCCTTCATCTGGATCCTGCTGCCCTATTCCGGCGCCGTGTTCTGGGGCGTGGTGTTCGCGATCATCTTCGCGCCGCTGCAGTCACGCCTGCTGCGCGCGACCAAGGGCCGCCCGACCGTGGCCGCCCTGCTCTCGCTGCTGGTGATCGTGCTGATGGTGCTGCTGCCGCTGGCGATGATCACGGCGTCCCTGATCAACGAGGTCACCGCGATCTATGCGCGCGTGAGCAGCGGCCAGGTCGACTTCACCTATTACTTCAATATGGTGATCCAGGCCTTGCCGCGCTGGGCGATCTCGCTGCTCGAGCGCTTCGAGCTGACCAATCTGGCGGCGCTGCAGGAGAGGGTTACCGAAGGGGCCGCCCAGATCAGCCAGGCCACCGCCCACTACGCCCTCGACATCGGCCGCAACACGCTCGACTTCGTCGTCAGCCTGACGATCATGCTGTATCTGCTGTTCTTCCTGCTGCGGGACGGCCGCATGGTGGCCGCGCGCATCCAGCGCGCGGTGCCGCTGTCGCTCGAATACAAGGGCCGCCTGTTCCAGAACTTCACCACCGTGATCCGCGCGACCGTCAAGGGCAATGTACTGGTGGCGGCGGCGCAGGGCGCGCTCGGCGGCTTTATCTTCTGGGCGCTGGACGTCAACGGCGCCCTGCTGTGGGGCGTGGTGATGGCCTTCCTGTCACTGCTGCCGGCGGTGGGCGCGGCGCTGGTGTGGGGCCCGGTGGCGATCTACTTCCTGGCCACCGGCAATGTCTGGCAGGGCGCGGTGCTGGCGGCGTATGGCGTGCTGGTGATCGGCCTGGTCGACAATATCCTGCGCCCGATCCTGGTCGGCAAGGACACCAAGCTGCCGGACTATGTGATCCTGCTGTCGACGCTGGGTGGCATGGCGCTGTTCGGCCTGAACGGCTTCGTGATCGGGCCCGTGATCGCAGCGCTGTTCATCGCCGCCTGGGACCTGTTCTCGCGCGCCGACGAATTCCACGAAGATGATGCCTGACCGGTGCAGGCCGGCGGCTGCGCCGGTGCTGGGCGATGGTGGCATAGAGGATGGGCGTCATCGACAGGCGGCGATGACGCCAGCATCTAGGCAGCCCTGCTAAAAACCGTCATTCCCGCCCTCGCCGGGCGCCTTGGCGGGAATCCAATTTCTCTCAAACCTGCCGCAACTGGAAATTCAGCGGCAGCGCAACTGACTTGGGCCCCGGCCTTCGCCGGGGCGACGGTTTTACAGCTGACTGACCGCCTTCAGGCCATCATGGGCGCTTGCTCGGTGACGCCGGCGAACATAACTTCACTTCCGCCTGTAATTACTTCGCCCGCGCGTGCGCTTCCAGGTGGCGGGCGACGGCCGGGGTGACGGCGTCGGCGCCGCGGGTCATGCGGTACAGGGCCCAGACGTCGCCGGCATCGGCGCCGCGCGCGGCGATCACCGGCGCGGTCTTGGCGCGCAGGAAGTTGGCGATGGTCGCAGCCACGGCGGACAGCTGGACGGCGAAGGACGGGCGGATCGACAGGGTGGACATGATGTGCTCTCGTAAGGTGATCTGGTATGACACCAGTATGCGCCCGCCAAGATAGAAATCAAATTTATAGTCGTGATGATCGTCATTCACCGATCATCTATCTTGTCACGAGGGCGTCATCACGCTGCGGTATGCCCGCTTAGCCCATGACGACGAGCGGCCGCGCGACGTCGGCCCGCGCACTACGCCGTTGTCGAAGTTCCCACGCCACGCAGCGGCGCCCGCCCTTCAAGCCTATTTCACGACCGTCATCACCGAGCGCATGATCTGCAGTACGGCCGGTCCCAGCAGCACGACGAGCAGCGCCGGGAAGATGCAGAAGATCAGCGGGAACAGCAGTTTGGTGGCGATCTTGGCTGCGTTTTCCTCGATCAGCTGGCGGCGCCGGGTGCGCAGTTGTTCGGATTGCACGCGCAGCGCGGTGCCAACGCTGGTGCCGAAGCGCTCGGCCTGGATCAGCATCTTGGCCAGCGCATCGACATCCTCGACGCCGGTGCGCAGCGCCAGGTTGCGCAAGGCTTTCTCCTTGGCGCTGCCGGCGCGCAGTTCCAGCGTCACCAGTTGCAGCTCGTCGGCCAGCACCGGGCTTTTCAGGCCGATCTCGCTGCCCACCCGCGCCAGCGCGGCATCCATGGCCAGGCCGGCCTCGACGCACACCGTCATCAGGTCGAGCGCGTCCGGGAAGCTCTCGAAGATCTCGCGCTGGCGGTTGGCGATGCGGCGCTTGAGGATCAGGTCCGGCAGGTAGTAGCCGATCACGGCCGCACCCACCAGGTACAGGAAGGTCATGGCCAGCTGCCGGTCGTTATTGTGCGGCAGGGCGATGGTCACGGCCAGCGGCAGCCCCAGCGTCAGCACGGTCTTGGCGCCGAAGAACAGACCCGGCGCCGAGGCCGCGCGCCAGCCGGCATTCACGAAGCGCAGGCGCATCGGCGAGGTTTCCCAGCCATCGGCCGGCACCGACAGCTTGGCCAGCGGTTCGGCCAGGCGCGCCAGGCGCTCGCGCCAGCCGTCCGCGCGCACGCTCGACGGCGCATCGGGTTCGTCCAGCGCGGCCAGGCGCGCCTTGACGGGGTCGCGCGTGAGCAGCAGCATGGCGGCGACGGCGCCGCCGAACACCAGCACGAACATCGCGCCCAGCAGAAGGATTTGTGGCATTGTCATCACAGTGTTTCCCTTACATCCGGATGCGCACGATCTTGCGGATCGCCAGCACCCCGAACGCCATCATGCCCAGCGCCCCCATGCTCATCTGGCGGCCGACCGGGTCGGTCACCAGCACGCCCATCGTGCCGGGATTGGCAAAATACATCATGATGCCGGCGCCGAATGGCAGCAGGCACAGCACCCAGGCCGAGATGCGGCCCTCGGCCGACAGCACCCGCACCTGGCCGGCCAGCTTGTGGCGGTCGCGGATGATGGTCGAGATCGAGTTCAGGAGCTCGGTCAGGTTGCCGCCGGTCTCGCGCTGGATCAGCACCGCGACCACGAAGTACTGCAAGTCCATGCTCGGCACGCGCTGCGCCAGGTTGTTCAGGGCGTCGGCCATCGACACGCCGAAATTGACTTCATCGAAGGCGGTCTTGAATTCTTCGCCCAGCGGCGCCGCCACTTCGTCGGCCACCAGCTTGAGGGCGGTCGGGAAGGCGTGGCCGGCGCGCATCGCGCGGCTCATCATGTCCAGCGCTTCGGGCAGCTGGCGCTCGAAGCGCACCATGCGGGCGTCACGCGCCCGCGCCAGGCGCAGCAGCGGCAGGTAGCCGCCCAGCAGCGCGCATCCCAGCACCGCCAGCGGATGCAGGCCGGCGATCAGCGCCACCACCAGCGCGACCAGGCAAAACGCAATGCACACCACCAGCAGCGAGGCCACCAACTGGGCGCTGCCGGCCTGCATCAGCATGCGGTCGAGACGGCGCGCGCCGGGGACGCGGCGCAGTAGCGGCTCCAGGTCGGGGTTGGCGGACAGGCGCCGCTCCTTGGTGATCGTGACTTCGGCCGCCCGCGTCTCGCCGCCGATCACGCCGCGCAGGCGCCGCGCGACGCGCTCGGCTTCCGGGTCGCGGTGCGTCTGCCAGGCCGTGTAGACGCCGTACACCAGCAGCAGCACGGCCACGAACAGCAGCACGACGAACAGGATGAAGGTAGTGTCCATGCGGGTCGCTCGTCCTTACGCGCGCGGCTCGAAGATGTGCGGCGCCAGGTTCACGCCGAAGGTGCGCAGGCGCTCGGCGAAATGCGGGCGCACGCCGGTCGCGGTCGAATGGCCCAGCACCGTGCCGTCCTCGGCCACGCCGGTCTGGCGGAACGTGAAGATCTCCTGCATCGTGATCACCTCTCCCTCCATGCCGGTCACTTCCGAGATCGACAGCACCTTGCGCTTGCCGTCGGTCAGGCGCGAGACCTGGACCACCACGCCCACGGCGGAAGCGATCTGCTGGCGCATGGCTTTCGGCGGCAGGTTCGGCGCGGCCATGCTGATCATGTTCTCCAGGCGCGTCAGGGCGTCGCGCGGAGTGTTGGCGTGGATGGTCGCCATCGACCCTTCGTGGCCGGTGTTCATCGCGCCCAGCATGTCCATCGCCTCCTCGCCGCGCACCTCGCCCAGGATGATGCGGTCGGGCCGCATGCGCAGCGCATTCTTGACCAGCGCGCGCTGGCTCACCTCGCCCTTGCCCTCGATATTCGGGGGCCGGGTCTCCAGGCGCACCACGTGCGGCTGCTGCAGTTGCAGCTCGGCCGCGTCCTCCACCGTGACGACGCGCTCGGAATGGCTGATGAAGCCCGAGATCACGTTGAGCATGGTGGTCTTGCCCGAACCGGTGCCGCCCGAGATCACGATATTGACCTTGGCCTTGCCCAGGCCCTGCAGCACTTCGGCCATGTCGGCGGTCATGCTGCCGTACGAGACCAGGTCGGCCAGGCGCAGCGGATCGGCCGAGAAGCGCCGGATCGACATCACCGGACCGTCGATCGCCAGCGGCGGGATGATCGCATTCACGCGCGAGCCGTCCGGCAGGCGCGCATCGACCATCGGGCTCGATTCGTCGATGCGGCGCCCCACGCGCGAGACGATCTTGTCGATGATCTTCATCAGGTGGGCGTCGTCGGTGAAGGTGACGTCGGTCAGCTCGAGCTTGCCGCGCCGCTCGACATACACCTGCTTGTGGGTGTTGACCAGGATATCCGACACGGTCGGATCTTCCAGCAGCGGCTCGAGGGGGCCGAAGCCCAGCATCTCGTTCTGGATGTCGCGCGTCAGCGTCTTGCGCTCCAGGTCGTTGATGACGACCATTTCTTCTTCGAGCAGGCGCTCGACCAGCAGGCGCAGCTCCTGGCGGATCTGGTCCTGGTTCAGGCGCTGCATGCTTTCCAGGTCGACGCGGTCGAGCAGCTGCTCGTGGATCCGGGCCTTGAGCTGGTGATAGCCGCGGTTGTCGATCGGCGCGGCGCGCTGGCCGGCGGCGCGCGGCGCGGCGGTGCCGGCGGCGAGGCGCTCGCGCAGCGAGGAAGGGGGCAGCATGTTCATGTCGTTGGTTCCTTGTTCGTTCACGGTCGAAGTCAATCCAATGACTCGGTTCAGACGTCGGTGCGGCGGCGCTTGAACAGGCGCGCCATCAGGCCGGCGCCCTGCTCCGGCTGGCGTTCGCCGGTCAGGCCGCGCGCCATGTCCATCAGCGCCTGGCTCAGCTGGCTGTCCGGCGCCAGGCGCGTGATCGGCACGCCCTGGTTGACCGACTTGGCCGCCGCGTCGTAGTGGTTCGGCATCGTGCGCATCTGCGTCGTGTCGAACGCTTCTTCCAGGTCTTTCAGGCGGATATCGCTGTTGTTGTCGTGGCGATTCACGATCAGCTCGACCTTGTCGTTGCCGTATTCGAGGTTGCGGAACACGGTCAGCAGGCGCTTGCCGTCGCGAATGTACGGCAACGTCGTCTGCAGCACAGGATAGATCGTATCCGCATGGTCCAGCGCACGGATGCTGACCGGATCGAGGCTGCGGCCGACGTCGAGCACGATGAAATCGTACTGGCGCCGCGCCAGCTTGAGGATGGCGTCGATATGCTCGGGCTTGACGTCGCTGGCGTGGGCCGGATCGGACGGCGCGGCCAGCACGCTGAAGTTGGGCGTCACGCTGACCATGCTCGAGGACAGGAAGGACGGGTCCAGGCGGTGGATCTGGGTCGCGACGTCCGACAGCGTGGCCAGCGGCTTGTTGTCCGACACGAACAGCGACGCATCGCCGAATTGCAGGTTGACGTCGATCAGCGCTACGCGCTTGGCGCCGCCCACGCTCAGCGCGTAGGCCAGGTTGGTCGCCAGGAAGGTCGAACCGCTGCCGCCCTTGCACGAAATGAACGCCAGCACCTGGCCCTGTGCCGCGCCCTGGCTGCCGAATTTCTCGGCGACGTGGTCGACCGCCTTGGCCAGTTCGCCCGGGGCTGGATTGGCGGCCAGCACTTCGCGCACGCCGGCGCGCATCGCGCGCAGCAGGAATTCCTGCGACAGGTCGGACGACAGCACGATGAAGGCCATGCGCGGGAACAGGTGGCCGAGGCGCTCGATCTGGTCGAGCTCGCCCTCGTCGATGCGCGGCTGGTCGAGCACGAGCAGGTCGGGAACGGCCTCGTCGGCCATGGTCGCCAGGCGCGTGGCGCTGCCGGCGATCATGTCGACTTCGTCGGAACCCGGACGCGCGCGCAGCTGGCGCGCCAGGTCGATCAGGTGGCGCTCGTCGCGCGAAAGGACTGCGATTTTCACGTGGACCTCTTATTTGCGGAACGCCGAATCCTCGACCTGCGGCCGTGGCGAGGTGTACGATTCGACAAAATTCTTGTAGACGGCGACCGCGGCGACGCCGTCGGCCACGGCCGGCTGGCGCTGCGCCGGCGGCTGCGGCGAGATGACCTGGCTGGCCATGGCGGCGCGCACGCTCGCGCCGCTGGTGGCCGGACCGTCGGTGGCGCAGCCGGCCAGGGCGACGGCGACCAGCAGGGGAATGGCGAAGCGGAACTGGTTCATGGCGTGTCCTTCGATGCGGCTGCCGGTGCGGCGCCAGGTGGGGTACCTTCGTGTTTACCTTCGAGCAGGAACTCGGTGCGCGACGGCGGCACATAGGTGTCGGTCGGCAGCGCCGGCACGGCGTCCATCGGCTTGACCAGGCGCGGCGTCACGATGAAGACCAGCTCGGTGCGGTCGTTCTGGAAGTCGCTGCTGCGGAACAACGTTCCCAGCACCGGCACTTCGCCAAGGAACGGGTAGCGGCTGATATTGCTGGTCACGTTATTGCGGATCAGTCCGCCGATGGCGAAGCTCTGGCCGTCGCGCAGCTGGACCGTCGTCGCCGCGCGGCGGGTGGTAAACGCTGGCAGGATGGCGGTGGCGTTGCTGCCGGTGGCACTGATGCCGACGCCTTCGCGGTTCAGCTCAGACACTTCCGGCGCCACGCGCAGGTTGATGTTGCCGCCGGCCAGAACGGTCGGGGTGAACTTCACCGCGACGCCGTATTCCTTCTCTTCGAGCGTGATGGTGCTGGCCCCGCCGGTGCCGTTCTGTGCGACCGGGATGAAGATGCGCCCGCCGGCGAGGAAACTGGCTTCCTGGCCGCTGGTGGCCATCACGTTCGGCTCGGCCAGGATCTTGACCAGGCCATCGCGCTTCTCGCCGTCGATGGTCAGGCCCTTGCCGTTGGGGCCGACGGCGGCGAGCGTGTTGCCGGCGCCCGACAGCAGGTTCGACAGGATGCCGTAAGTCCAGCTGCCATTGGTCTTGGTGGTGCCCAGCCTGGCGCCGAGCTGGTCGACCAGCGACTTCGAGACTTCGGCGATCTTCACCTCAAGCATGACCTGCTGTGGCGCGGCCACGCTCAGCATATTGAGCACCTTGCGGCTTGGCTGGCCGACCTGGGGCGTGCTGCCCTTGGTCGGCGCGGTGGCGGCGCCGGGAGCCGCCGCGGTCGACGCCACGGCGCCGGCTTCGCTGCCGCCGGACACCAGGCCCGCGCCTTCGTGGAAGGCGGTGGCCAGCTCGATCAGCTGGCTGGCGGTGGCGCCGTCGCTGACCATGCCCGACAGGATCAGGGCGTTGCCGCTATTGCTGATGCGGATATTTTTCTCTTGCGGGAACAGGGCGTCGAACTGGGCGCGCAGCATGCTGGTGTCGATGCCGACATCGATATCGATCACGCTGGAACGCTTGTCGCGGCCCGAGACGATCATATTGGTGCTGCCGACGCTGCGCGGCACGATCACCACTTCGCTGGCGCTCGGCACCACCACGTCGGCCACTTCCGGGGCGCCGACGGTGACGCGCGCGGCCGGGGTGCAGAAGCGCTTGACCTGCGACTTGCCGCGCACCAGGGTAATGCGCTGCGGCGCAGCGCCGCTCAGGTCGATGCAGTCGCCAGCAGCCGCCGTGGCGACCGGCGCTGCGGCAGGCCTGGCCTCGGCGGCGAAGCCGGTGTCCATCGCCAGGGCCAGCGCGCACGCCAGCAGGGTCTTGTTCGAGAAAGGAGTCATGACGTTCTTCATTCAAATCATTGCGAGGCGGCGCCCAGGCCGCGGATGACCATCACGCCTTCGTCCTGGCGCACGGGGGCGGCGCGGACCTGGCGTGCGGCGCTTGGCGCTGCTGCCGGAGCGACGGCTGGAGGTGGCGCCTGCGCCGCCACAGGCTGAAGCGGAGGCAAACCCAGCACCGACTCGCGGGTGGCGCCGGCCGTGTTCGCCGGCTGCGGGTCGACCTGGTTGCGCAGCACCAGCGACAGTTCGCCGATCGAGCGCGCCAGGTCGAGCTTCTCGACCTGGTCCGGCGCCAGTTCCAGCGTTACGGCATTGACGACGCGGGGCTTGCTGTCGTCGACGGTCGATTCCTGGGCGACGGCCAGCACCAGGATACGTTCCAGCACGATCTTCGAGATCGAGCCGGCGTTGGCCAGGTCGGAGTTCGTCGGGCGCAGGTTGACCAGGATGTCGACATAGTTGCCCGGGAGTGCGAAGCCGGCCACGCCGACCACGTCGTTGACGCGCACCGTCATGGCGCGCTTGCCGGCCGTGACCACCGCCGACAGGCCGCCCAGCGTGCCTTTCGGCGCCAGCTTCGATTCGATCACCGGTTCGCCGCGCAGGATCTCGGCGCGCGCGACGCGCCCCTCCAGCAGCTTGAGATCGGTGATCGCGCCCGGCGGCAGCGAGCCGCTCGGCCAGTCCACCAGCTGCAGGCTGGTCGGCGCGATGCGCGCGCCCTGGCCGATATCGGCCAGCGCCACCACCACGCGGGTGCCGCCCGGGCCCTGCTCGCCCATCCACTTGGCGGCCATCACCACCGCGCCCAGCGCCAGCACGAGGGCCACGCCGATGATCACGATTGCTTTCGAATTACGCATTGCTGTACTCCATGGTGCCGCGCTCGCGGCGGTCGGTCTCTAAAGGGCGCCCGGGAGCGCCTGCGGCAAAATAGTTGTCCCACGCCCAGTCCAGGTTGGCGCGCGTCAGTTCGGGTGCGCGGTCCTCGTAGCGCGCCAGGTCGCGCAGCTGGCGCAGCAGGTCGCGCGGATAGCAGGCCAGCAGCGGCACGCGGCGCTCTGCATGGCAAGCCAGCAGGTAGTCGAACACCGCGCCGTCGAAGGCCACGCCGACCTGGGCGCAGGCCTGGCTGAACAGGGTCCGGTATTCCGCGCTCGACGCCGCCGGGACCTCGATCTTGTAGCCAAGGCGGCGCAGGAAAGCGCCGTCCGACAGGCGCTGCGGTACGAAGTTGGACGAAAACACCACGATCACGTCGAACGGGATCTGGAAGCTGTGGCCGGTGTGCAGGGTCAGGTAGTCGACGCCACGGTCCATCGGCACGATCCAGCGGTTCATCAGCGCTTCCGGAGTGCAGCGCTGGCGGCCCAGGTCGTCGATGATGAAGATGCCGTTGTTCGACTTCAGGTGGGGCGGCGCCTGGTACAGGCGGGTGTGCGGGTCGAAGCGCAGGTCGAGCATATCGAGGGTCAACTCGCCGCCGGCCAGCGCGGCCGGACGGCGCACGCAGCGCACCCAGCGCATGTCCGGCGCGCTGCCGCGGTCGAAACCGGAGCTGGACGCGTACTCGCCCGCCACCACGTGCTGCACCGCGTCGAAGAAGGGAATCACCTCGCCGTCGACCATCAGCGCGTGCGGCACCGCGATGGTCCCGGCGAGCAGGTCGCGCAGGCGCTCGGCCAGGTAGGTCTTGCCGCTGCCGGCCAGGCCGTGCAAGAAGATCGCACGGCCCGAGTTCATGGCCGCGCCGAGCTGGCCCAGCACATGCGGATTGACGACGACGCCGTCGAAGGCCGCGGCCATGGCGCTCCTGGTCACCTGCATGTTCGCCACGCTCTGGGCCTTGACCTGGGCCGTGTAGGCCGCCAGTGTGACCGGCGCCGGGCCGGCGTAGGCGTTGCGGCCCACGGCGGCGGCGGCGCGCGCGCGGCCGGCTTCGGTGAGGACGTACGACAGGTCGGCGTCGGTGCCGCTATTGCCCACCCGCGCGATCTCGCACAGCTTTTCGGCGCGCAGGAAGGCGATCAGGGGGTCGATCACACCGAGATTGAGTTTCAGGTGCGCGGCCAGGTCGGGTAGGCGCATCTGGCCGCGCTGGAACAGCACTTTCGACAGCAGCTCGGCCAGGAACAGGAACGGCAGGCCCGTGTCGTCGGGCGTGCGCGGCGCACGCGCGTTGGCGGGAGCCAGGATGGAACTGGCGGCGATGAGAGTCACAGCGGCAGCTCTCCGTGCACGCGCAGCCACAGGACGCTGCCGATGGTGGCGCTCGCGATCGCGATCGCATACGGCAGGCGGCCGCTGGCGGCCTCCGGGGTCGTGGTCGGCGCCGCGATCGTGCCGGCCAGGGCCGAGAGCGCGGTATGCATTGCCATGTGATAGGCATTGCCCACCAGGCGGCGCAGGCTGCGCTGCCAGGCGGCGAACACCAGCGCCAGCACCCCGCCGGCCACCAGGGTGAACATGCCAACGGTCAGGATCTGGCCGGCGCCGACGAAGGCGCCCACCATCGCCAGCAGCTTGACGTCGCCGGCGCCCATCAGGCGCAGCGCGTACATGGGCAGCAGCAGCGCCAGGCCCAGGCCGAAGCCGCCCAGCGACTGCAGCAGGCCGAGGCCGCCCACCTGCGGGCCGAACAGCCCCTGCCCCGCCGGCAGCAGGGCGTGCAGCGCGAACGCAGCCAGCATGCCGGGGAATACCACGGCATTCGGGATGCGGCGCGCGCGCACGTCATGCCAGACGGCGGCGCCGAGCAGGGCAAACAGCAGCAGGAGTGGCAGCATTGTCAAGTTTTGGCTCCGGTAAAAAAAAATCCGGCACGAATACCGCGTGCCGGATGGGGGGCCGCCAGGGCGGCGGCTACGCCAGCAATTAAGCGGCGGTTGGGGTCTTCGCCTTGACGCGATCCGACAGATTGGTGAACAGGGTGCTGATGTTGCCGCCCAGTGCGCTGACTGCGGCGATGATGACGCCAGCGATCAGGGCTGCGATCAGTGCGTACTCGATTGCGGTGACGCCGTCTTCTTCTTTGATCAGGTTCTTGATGAAGTTCATGATGTTTCCTTTAATAGTCAATGAGTTGGGCTTTATGCGCTCGTCCACACGGCCATTGCCGCGATGAAGCAGACGACTGCGAGCAGGACGCTCAGGACCAGGTACGACATCGCCGGGTTGCCGCTTTGTTCATACTGCTGCTCCGGGTTGTCTTCCTTGTCGTACACGTTCGCTCCTGTCCTGTTGCCGCCGTACCGTGTGAAACGATACGCAGCGCATGAGTTGAATCTTACGCACCGACGATTTTGTTGCCATCCGTCAAAACTACCTTTTTAAATGTGACATCGCGCCGCAGCCGTCTAGGACATATGTCCTAGACGCCTCTCAGGAAGGGGCGGCAGGGTAAAGACGGGCGCGACAGCCAGCGCCGGGCGAACCCGGCGATTCGTTCAGGAGAGGCCGTGCTTGGTGGCGTAGACGTACAGTTCGAGCCGGTTGGCGACGTCCAGTTTCTGGTAGATCGTGGTGAGGTGGTTGCGCAGCGTGCGCTCCGAGATGAAGGCGCGCTCGGCCAGGTCCTTGTTCAGGGCCCCCTTGCCTTGCACGATCATGCCGATCACCTCGCGTTCGCGCGCCGTGAGCGAGGCGATGCGCACGCTTTCCGGATCGGCTTTCGGCGCCGGCGCGACCAGTTGGCCCAGCAGCGCCTGCATCAGCGACTGGTCGAGCCACAATTCTCCCCCGTGAACCTTGCGCACCGCAGCCAGCACGTCGTCGGTCGGCGCTTCCTTGCTGACCACGCCGCGGGCGCCCGCCTTGACGGCGGCGGCCAGCGTCTGCTGGTCGCGGTTGGCGCTCAAGATCACCACTTTCGAGACGCCGTTCTCGATCAGCGCAGGCAGGAAGTCGATCGAGCTGCTGCCTTTCAGGTCGAGGTCGAGCAGCACGATGTCGGGCTTGAGGTCGGCGCACAGCGTGCGCGCCTCGATGCCGTCGCTGGCGCTGCCTACCAGGGTCAAGGCAGCGCCCTCGGCCTGGATCAGGCGCTCCAGGCCCCACAGCATCGTCTTGTGGTCATCCACCAGCAGGATGCGAATCGTCATACATCTCCTTGAAGCTTGTTGTTATCAGATTGGAATGCGGATGCGCAGCAGGGTCTGGCGGCCGTCGGCCTCGACCTCGAGCTTGCCGCCCAGGCCCTGCACCCGCTCGGCGATCGAGCGCGGCGTGAACGGCGCCGGGGCCTGCCCGGCCACCGCGGCCGGGTTGAAGATATCGATGGCGAGCACGCCTCCTTCGTCTTCCACCACCACGCCCGCCGTGCGCGCCCGGGTGTGCTTGCAAATATTGCTGATGCCTTCGGTGACGATCTGGAACACCTCTGCCGCCATGCGGTCGTTGATGACGCTGTCGGCGTGCACCTCGAGCATCACGTCCAGCCCATAGAAGGTCTCCACCTGGCGCAGCTGGCGGCGCAGGGCGATCAGCAGCTCGGCCTCTTCCTGGCGCCCGCTGCGAAAACGCTGGGCGAAATCACGCATGTCGCCGATCACGCCCGAACACATTTCCATCAGGCGGTCGAGTTCCGGCGCCACCGGGCTGTCTTCGCCGGCCTGGTTGCGGATCGCCGCCACCGCGTGGCGCAGGCCGATATACGGCTGAATCGTGCTGTCGTGCAGGTCGCGCGCGATCGTCTGGCGCTCGCGGAAGGCCGCTTCCGACGCCAGCCGGTCGAGCAGGTCGATGGTCTCGATCACGGGGAAGGCCTGCTGCACGATGTGCTTCAGGAAGCTGGCGTCGCTGCGCTTCATGCGCGCGCCGGTCACGAAGATGCGGCCCCTGCCCTTGCGCAGTGGCAGCGAGGCCGAGATGAAGCCTTCGGCGTCGAGCAGGTCGGCGACGTGGCCGCAGGCGTCGCGGTCGGTGTCCTGCCATTCGCGCGCGCCGGTGGCCAGGCGCACTGCCGCCGCGCCGCCCAGTTCGAACAGGCCGAAATGGCGGTCGGGTGCGCGGTACAGCGTGGCGCCGGATTCGAGCACCAGGAGCGGCTCGATGTCGGATGCATCCGGCCGGCTGCGGCTGATCGCGCGCCCACTGCGCGGATGATGGGCCGTGCTCAGGACCCAGCGCTCGTGGCTGTCCTGCATCAGCAGCACGCAGGTGCCGCCGCCGTAGAAGCGCAGGATTTTTTCCATCAGCGAATCGACCGTGTGCTGCACGCCGAAACGGGGATTCGACAGCCGGCTGACGTCGCGCAGCAGGGCCAGGCGGCGGCGCTGGTCGACCGCCAGCCCGCCCCAGAATGCGACCATATAGCCCAGCGCCAGCACGAAGGTGGCGCGCAGCAGCAGCAGGTGCAGCGACGCCAGGCCCTGGACCGCCAGCACCGCCACCGCCACCACGCCCACCGAGCCGAGCGTCAGTTTGGCGCCGGAATCGAAGCCATGGCGAAACGACGTGGCCAGGATGGCGAAGAAGAAGAACGAGAAGAACGGGCTGGACGAACCGCCGCTGGCCCATACCATCAGGCCACACCAGCAGATGTCGAGCCAGTAGACATGCGGCCCGTGCCAGAACCCGGTGCGGTAGTACGCGATCACGAGCAGAGTCAGGCTGTGCAGCACATAGGCGGCGAAGATGAGCCAGCTCCAGCTGCCGGTCAGGGTGACACCGCCCGGCCCGATGTACAGCGTCAGGAGCGCCGATACCGCCAGCAGCACGCGCATGCCGAACACCATCCACACTTCGGGATCGGCGCCGCCGCTTCGGGCGCCGCCCGTGGCCCCGTTAGGCGTGGACATCAATTGCTCATGAGATGTTGAACGAAGGATAGGAGGAACGATGCGGTGGAACCAATTCATGTTGTGCGGTGCCGACAAAGGCATTGAATCATTTTAAAAGCGGCACGGGAACGCAGTATTGCCCTGTAGAATCCGACGAAGCTTACCGCATGACTTGCCTTGTTACCTCTAATATTGCCTGAATTACGATGTTTTCCAGTCCTCGCCGTCAGTCCGGCACCACACTCGTGGAGATGGCGATCATCGCGCCGGTGTTTATCCTGGTCCTCGTCGCGATTATCGAACTCAGCCTTATGTTCTTCACCACGCTCACCATGCAGTACGCGGTGCGCGAAGGTGCACGCTTTGCGGTCACGGGCCGCGCCAACGAATCCGGCACCGGCCAACGCTACGCCACCGTCATCGCCAAGATCAAGGAAAACTCGCTCGGCATGTACGACCGCGTGGCGCCGGCGATTTCGGTCAACGGCACCGGGTACACCGCCAAAACCTATAGCAACAGCATGTTCGGCGTGGCCGGCGACATGATCGTGCTGCGGCTCGACTGCAGCTGGCAGGTGTCCACGCCCCTGCTGTCGAGTTTCTTCACGGATGGCGTGTACAAGTTTCAAGTCGCCACCACCATGCGTAACGAGTTCTTCTGATGCTGCGCCCTGTTAACCGTACTGTACCGCGTGTCGCCCGGCGCCAGCGCGGCGTTGCCGCAGTCGAGCTCGCGCTGCTGCTGCCGATGCTGGTAGTGTTGCTGCTGTGCGCGATCGACGGCTCGCGCGCCCTGCAGGCCAATATCATCATGACCAATATCGGGCGCGAGGCGGCCAACCTGGTGTCACGCAGCGGCACCGACCTGGAAGATGGCGGCCAGTCCGTGATCAACGCCGTGATGGCCACCGCGCCGCCGCTGAACGTGAACCAGCTGGGAATGATGTACATCACGCGCGTGATGGGCGTGGTGACCAACGGCGTGTATACCAGCGTGGTGCTGGACCAGTACCGCTGGGACGACCCCGTCACCGGCCAGGGCTACCGCAAGAGCGGCTACCTGCCGGCCAGCCGGGTATATGCCTGCAGCTCCTGGAGCAACGCCAAGTGCGCCAGCGTCAGCAGCACCAGGCGACCGGCGGCGCCGGTGCTGACCGGCAAGCTCGACGACGGCGAAGTCGTGTTCGTGGTCGAGACCTTCTATAAATTCGACATGCTGGTGGCCGGCTTCACCCTCAACAAGAACACCCTGCCCACCTTCGGGCCCGACCTGTATTCGATGAGCGTTTTCTGATATGACCCCGATTCTCCTGCGCCAGCGTGGCGCGATCGCCATCATGGTGGCCGTTTCCATGCTGGTTCTGCTGGCCGTGGTCGGCCTGGCGATCGACGGCGGCCTGGCCTACCTGGTCAAGGCGCGCCTGAACGCGGCGGTGGACTCGGCCGCGCTGGCAGGCGCGCGCGCGGTCCCGAACGGCAATACCCAGGCCGAACAGGTGGCCAGCGCCCGGACCGCCGCCGCCGATTTCTTCGCCGCCAACATTCCCGCAAACTACCTGCTGTCGTCGCCCAGGATCACCAGTACCAACGTCACCTTCAAGGGCGGCCAGGCGATCATCGACGTCGAGGCCGAGGCGCCGATGCCGGTCTCGATCATGCAGGTGATGGGGTTCTCGTCGCTGACGCCGGTGGCTGCCGCCCAGACTGTCCGCAACGACCTGGACATGGCGCTGGTGATCGACACCTCCGGCTCGCTGAGCGAATCGGCCACCGCCGTGCGCAATTCGGCCCGCACCTTCCTGAGCAAGTTCAATGTGACCCAGGACCGGGTGGCGCTGATCCATTTCGCCTCGGGCGCCGAAGTCGACAGCGTCATCAGCCCAACCGCGCGCGGCTTCAACCGCACGCTCATGAACAGCAAGATCAGCGCCTACAATTTCGTCGGCGGCACCGCCTCGGTCGAGGGCATGTGGAATGCGCGCGACCAGCTCAACCTGGTGCCGCTGGCCAACCGTTCGACGATGCGGGTGATCGTGTTCTTCTCGGATGGCGCGCCGTCGGCCTTCGGTTCTTATCTCTCGTTCAACAGCAGCGCCGACTGCAAGGACACGCTCGGGCGCGACATCGCCGGCACCATGGACTCGGCCGGCGCCAATTATGGCCTGAGCGCGCTGAACGACAGCGACAACGTGGTCATCAAGGAAAGCTGCAGGATCTACCGCAACGGCGCTTACGCTGCACGCAAGCTGCCGGACTGGTACAACGCCCACAACGACCCGAAGACACCGAACGACGTGACCAAGCGCGAATTCCCGATCGTCACCACCTATCCGCGCGTGGTCAGCGCCGACATCGGCACCATCGCCAGCGCCACCAGCGAACCGTACCGCCGCAATGTGGAGCGCGCCTCGCGCAACCTGGTCGAAGCGGTGGCGTCGAGCGCGCGCGACCAGGGCATCTTCGTGTTCACGCTCGGCATGGGGTCGGGACTGAAGGCCACCGGCAGCTTCGATACCGATACCGGCGAGGCAGTGTTGAAATGCATGGCCAACACGGTCGACGCGCCGAAGCGCTGCCAGCAGCCCGACAAGCCGGTCGGCATGTACTGCTACGCGGCGACGGAATCCGACCTGACGCCCTGCTTCTCGCGCCTGGCCTCGGCCATCCTGCGCATCACGAAATAACGCCCGGGCGGGGCCGTCGCCAGGGCCGGGCAGCTACCTGCCTGTGGTCCGGTCATGGCGGCCCGCCGCCGGCGGCGTCGATCGGCTTCAATCGGCGTCAATCGGCGCCGATCGGCGCCCCGGCGACAAGCCGGCGCGCAGGCGGCGATATCGATCGTGGCGTGCCCGCCTCTTCCTTCCGGCCGGTGTTCGCGCCGGCGATTTTCGCGTCTACTCCTACTGGTCATTCCATTCAACCACCAGGAGAAACTGCATGGCAACGTTCACCACCAGCGAAGGCGTCGAACTCTATTACAAGGACTGGGGCAGCGGCCCGGCCATCGTGTTCTGCCACGGTTGGCCGCTGAATTCGGACAGCTGGGAGTCGCAGATGATCTTCTTCGGCAGCCAGGGCTATCGCTGCATCGCGCATGACCGCCGCGGCCACGGCCGCTCGAGCCAGCCGTGGGACGGCAACGACATGGACCACTATGCCGACGACCTGGCGGAACTGCTCGCCTTCTTGGACATCAAGGATGCGGTGCTGTTCGGCTTCTCGACCGGCGGCGGCGAAGTGGCGCGCTACATCGGCCGCCACGGCGCCGCGCGCGTGGCCAAGGCGGGCCTGATCTCGGCCGTGCCTCCGCTGATGCTCAAGACCGAGGCCAATCCGGGCGGTCTGCCGCGCGAGGTGTTCGACGGCATCCGCGCCGGCCAGCTGGCCGACCGCTCGCAACTCTACCTGGACATCCCGACCGGGCCCTTCTTCGGCTTCAACCGCCCCGGGGCCAAGGTCTCGCAAGGACTGATCCAGTCGTGGTGGATGCAGGGGATGCAGGGCGGGCACAAGAACACCTTCGATTCCATCAAGGCGTTCTCGGAGACCGACTTCACCGACGACCTCAAGAAATTCACGTTCCCGACGCTGATCATCCACGGTGACGACGACCAGATCGTGCCGATCGACGCCGCCGGCCGCGCCTCCAAGCGCCTGGTGCCGCACGCCAAGCTGATCGTCTATCCGGGCGCCCCGCATGGCCTGACCGACACCCACAAGGACCAGGTCAACGCCGACATGCTCGCCTTCGTGCGCGAGTAGCGCGCCGCGCTCGCCCGGCGACGCTCGCCCGGCCGCCCTCGCCCGCCGCGCCGGTGCGACGCACGGCGGCGGCAGCCCGGCAGGCGGCAGGCGCCGCTGCCGTGCGCTAGAATCCGCATCTCCGGTGCGGATCGCACCTTTTCGACAAGGTTGCCCGCAGTGTTTCCCAATCTCGCCCTCGACGTGGGCGCCGCCATCCAGACCCTGGTGCTCACGCTCGACCTGGTGGGCACCTTCGTGTTCGCCGTGAGCGGCGCCACCGCCGGCATGCGCCGCCAGCTCGACCTGTTCGGGGTGCTGGTGCTGTCCTTCGTCGCCGCCACCTCGGGCGGCATCGTGCGCGACGTGCTGATCGGCGCCACCCCGCCGGCCGCCTTCAGCGACTGGCGCTACCTGGGCGTGTCGCTGCTGGCGGGCGTCTCGATCTTCTTCTGGCATCCCGCGCTCAAGCGGCTGCGCCATCCGGTGCTGATCTTCGATGGCGCCGGCCTGGCGCTGTTCTGCGTGGCCGGCGCCCAGAAGGCGCTGGTGTTCGGGCTGGAACCGGTGATGGCAGCGCTGCTGGGCATGCTGACCGGGATCGGCGGCGGCATCGCGCGCGACGTGCTGCTGTCCAACGTGCCGGCCGTGTTCCGCTCGGATATCTATGCGGTGGCGGCCCTGGCCGGCGCCGCCGTGGTGGTGGCCGGCGACGCCCTGCAACTGCCCTCCACGCCGACCGCCTGCCTTGGCGCGGCCATCTGCTTCGGCCTGCGCCTGGCCGCGATCCGCTACGGCTGGCACCTGCCGACGGCGCGCGCGCCCGACCAGGAGCATGACGCGGGCGCCGGGCGCGACGGCCGCTGACGCCCCGCCGGCGGCGGGCGCGCGACGCGCGCTGCCGGCGCCACGGCCATGCATGATGGATGATCGGCATTGGCCAGCTCGCGGCTGTTTGACACCTGGCAAATCAGATCCGCGCACAGGCGACACGGGCAGAACCATTCCCATCACGGCGCTGTCTTTACTCATGAGCCAGACGCCGGCGCCCACCGCCCAACCGTTTTCATGCGAGGTCATCATGTTCAAGGCATTCCATGGCAGCACCACCCGCGCACCGGCCCTCGTGGTCCTGGTCGCCACACTCGTCCTGGCAGGCTGCGCGTCCCGGCCCACCCGCGACGAGACCCAGGCCCAGGTCGACGCCGCCCACGCCACCCTCGGCAACTTCGTACGCGATCCCGGCATGACCTGGTTCCGCGAGAATGTCGGCCAAGCGCGCGCGGTCCTCATCAGCCCGCAGATCTTTCGGGCTGGCTTCATCGTCGGCGGCTCGGGCGGCGCCGCCCTGCTCATCGCCCGCGGCGATACCGCCGGCGGCTGGAACGGTCCGGCCTTCTACCGCGTTGCATCGGGCTCGCTGGGCCTGCAGGCCGGCGCACAGTCGTCCGAGATGGTGGCGCTGGTCATGACCGAGAAAGGCCTCAATTCGCTGCTGTCGACCTCGTTCAAGCTGGGCGCCGACATGAGCGTCGCCGCCGGCCCGGTCGGCGCCGGCACCGGCGCGCCAATAACCGCCGACATGGTGGTGTACACGCGGTCGAAAGGGCTGTATGGCGGGCTCAACCTTGACGGCACCGTCATCTCGGTCGACGATGGCCGCAACCACGCCTACTACGGCCGCGCGGCGACGCCGGTCGAGATCCTGCTCACCCATACCGTCAGCAATCCCTATGGCCGCACGCTGGCGCAGACGGCGGCCAGCACGACCAACGGCCAGTAAGATCGTCGAGCCGCGCTCAGTGCACTAGAATAGGGGCCCGCCACGCACCAGACCACTCGATGAGCATTGACGACCTGCCCTTCCGGGCCACCACCCGCGAGGCCTGCGCCTGGCTCGAACAGCAGACCGCATCTCCATGGACATTGGCGCGCTTGCTCGAGCATGGGCTGACGCCCTATGTCTGGCTCGATTACGACCCGGCCTACCCAGAGCTGTTCGGCGACGCCAATGGCGGCTACGCGGCGCCGATCTTCTTCCGTGACGACATCGCGCGCCTGGCCGCCGGCAGCGAGGACGTCCTGATCACGATGACCAAGGACGCCTACAAGATCGTGGCCACCCTGCCCGCGCCAGGTTTCCGGCGTCCGCTCGAGCAGCTGCGCTTCCAGAAGAAGGATGTGCAAGGCCTGGCGCGCGAGCTCGCGCGCGCCGCCGAAGCGCAGGCCGCGCCGCCGCCGGCCCCGGCAAAGGCGAAGGCGCTTGAATCGCAGCTCGGCATCGGCCGCCACGAGCTGCTGGCCGCCTTTGGCGCCCACACCAGGATGGACCTGGGCAAGGCCCTGGACGATGCGATCGGCATCTTCGGCGACGACGGCGCGCGCATCAAGGCCAGCGTGCGCAAATCGAAGCGCAATGCGCTATGGAATCCAGTCACGCTGGCCCTGGGCCTGAACGACGTCTACCGCGTGCCGCTCGGGCCATTGCGGCGCGCCTTCAAGACCCACGACTTCCTGCTCGACTGGGAAGACAACTGGGAGCAGTCGCTGCGCTTGCTGGGCAAATGACCGCCGCGCACCTCGGCCGGCGCACCTCAGCCGCGCACTTCAGCCGGCGCCGTCGCGCGCCAGCAGGCGGCGCAGCTGGGCCGCCTGGTAGGCGCCGAAAGTATCGCTGAACAAGCACCGGATCAATGGATCGTCGACCACGTCGACGTCCTGCAGCGCCGCTTCGACGCCAGCGTCGAATACCAAGTCGTTGATACGCATATACATCGAGGTCAGCGACTCACCCAGTTCCAGCGCCGCATACAGTTTCGCTGCCGGAATCTCGGTGCTCCAGCCCAGCGGCCCGGCATCGCTGGCGGCCGGCGCCGCCGCATCGCCTTCCAGGCGGTAGCGCCATTCGGTGGCCACGCCGTCGTGGTCGTACACCGCGAGGCGCCAGATGCGCGGCTGGTCGAAATAGTCCGCAGCGGCTTCGACTTCGCGGTATTTGACAGGCAACTCCATGCGGCAGTAGTTGATCACGCGCGCATGCTGCGCCGGCGTGAGCGCGTCGAACCTGCGCGCGATCTGCGCCGTCGGCGGCGGTGCGGCATTGCCTTCATACGCGTAGTCAACATCCTGCTCGCCCACCGGCGTCACCCACGCCAGCGGCGGCGCCGCCTGCAGGCCCGCGCTGTCGAGCCGCACCGAGACCGATGGATCGAGGCGCACCACGCGCGCATCCGGCAGCGCCGCACCGACTTCATGCGCGAACCGGGCATAGGTGATCGGGAAAAACGCGCGGTTATACCAGGACCATGGCTCCTGCACGAACTGACACGAGCTGGGCACCACGTAGCGCGGCGCCAGCGCCTGCAGCTGGGCGATCCATTCCTCCGGCAGCGCGGGCGGGGCGGCAGCGGCGCGCGACGGCGCCAGCACCTCGATCTCGCGCATGGTCTGGAAGGGCCACAACACCATATCCCACGGCGCCTCGCGCAGCAGCGGCGCCAGCGTCGCGTCGTCGATCCAGGAATCGACCACGTTCAGCACATTCAGGCCGGCCGCCTGCACCTGGAACATCGAGTCGACCTCGGCGTCCATCGCCTCGCGCGGGGTCACCCTGAAGGGGCCGACGGTCACGGCCTGGTCCAGCGCCAGCGCGTGCACCCGGGTAAACCCCAGCTGGCGCACCATCGCGAACAGTTCGTCGAACAGGCAGTGCAGGTACAGGGGCGTGGCGCGGTCAAGCAGGTCGAGGCTCTCGAGCGAACAGTGGTCGTCGTGGAAATGCGAGATGAACACCGCGTCGAAGCGCTGCGCGCGAATGGCCGCGTGGTCGAAGCGCACGTCGGGAAACGCGTGGCAGTTGCGGCTGAACGGGTTCTCGAAAATGGTATCGAAGGCGATGCGCGTTCCTTCGCACTCGAATACATACCCCGCGTGCAGGATCCTCGATACCGTCAGCCCTGCCTTGTCCATCCGCTTTTCCCCCATGAAGCCGGCATTCTACAACGGCGCGCGATTCCCCGGCTGCGCCCTGGCAAGCCCGTCTGCCGGTAGAATCGCGTCTTTGCCCAGCCCAACCCTGTCACATGCCCTTGCCCAGCCAGCCCGCCCAAGCACCGTCCACGGCGCAGCCAACAGCGCCGTCCGAACTGATCCTCGGGCTGGACGACCGTCCGCCGCCCCTGCTTGGCATGCTGGCCGCCCTGCAGCACCTGCTGGCCATCATCGTCCCGATCGTGACGCCCGGCCTCCTGATCTGCCAGGCGCTGGGCGTCTCGAGCCGCGACACCAACCTGATCGTCTCGATGTCGCTGGTCATCTCGGGCATCGCGACGTATGTGCAGTGCCGCCGCTTCGGCCCCTTCGGTGCGGGTCTGTTGATCGTGCAGGGCACCAGCTTCAACTTCGTCGGCCCCCTGATTGCCGGCGGCGCCCTGATGGTCAAGCAGGGCACGCCGGTCGAATCAGTGATGGCGGCAATCTTCGGGGTGGTGGTCGCAGGCTCCTTCATCGAGATGGGCGTCTCGCGCATCCTGCCGTTCGTCAAGCGCCTGATCACGCCCCTCGTCACCGGCATCGTGGTGCTGATGATCGGGCTTACCCTGATCAAGGTCGGCCTGATCAGCATGGGCGGCGGCTACGCCGCCATGGCCGACGGCAGCTTCGCCAACGGCGAGAACCTGGCGCTGTCCGGCCTGGTGCTGGCCATCATCGTGATCCTCAACCGGGTGCGCGCGGTCTGGTTGCGCAGCGCCGCCATCGTCATCGCGCTGGCCGTCGGCTATGCACTGGCCGGCTGGCTGGGCCGCCTGGACTTCAGCGGCATGCACGAGGCGCCGCTGTTCCAGGTGCCGACACCCCTGCACTTCGGCCTCGGTTTCTCGTGGTCGCTGTTCGTGCCGATGCTGGTGATCTACCTGGTCACGTCGCTCGAGGCCATCGGCGACGTCACCGCCACCAGCAAGGTGTCGCGCCAGCCGGTCGAGGGTCCGCTGTGGATGCAGCGCATCAAGGGCGGCGTGCTGGTAAACGGCGCCAACTCGCTGCTGGCCGGTATCTTCAACACCTTCCCCAGCTCGATCTTTGCCCAGAATAATGGCGTGATCCAGTTGACCGGCATCGCCAGCCGCCATGTCGGCATGTGGATCGCCCTGTTCCTGGTGATCCTGGGGTTGTTCCCGGCCGTCGCCGGCGTGATCCAGGCGGTGCCGGAGCCGGTGCTGGGCGGCGCGGCGATGGTCATGTTCGGCGCCGTGGCCGCAGCCGGCATCAATATCCTGGCCAGCACCACGCTCGACCGCCGCGCGCTGCTCGTGATCGCGGTCTCGCTGGCGCTGGGGCTCGGGGTCTCGCAGGTACCGGAATTCCTGGCGCACATGCCCTCAAGCGTGCGCGCGGTGCTGGAATCGGGCGTCGCCACGGGCGGCCTGTGCGCCCTGCTGTTGAACTGGTTCCTGCCCGAGCAGCCGCGCGCGTCAGGGAACGATCATGCATAGGGTCATCCGGGGCGTCCTCGCCATCGCGCTGCTGCTCGTGACGTGCTGGGGCGCGGCGGCGCTGTGGTTCCAGCTCGCGCCCATGTGGGCGGTGCCGCTCGGCGCAGCCTGGTGCCTGCTCGGCGGCGCCGCGGCGCTGGTGCTGCTGCGCGCGCCGGGCCGGCCGCATGGCCGCAGAATCCTGGGCGCCGCGGCGCTCGCACTGGCCGCGCTGCTGCTCTGGTGGCACACGCTGGCACCGTCGCACCAGCGCCCCTGGGCCGACGACGTCGCGCGCCTGCTCGCGTCGCGGATCGACGGCGACCGGCTCGAACTGCGCAATGTGCGCAACTTCGCCTGGCGCAGCGAGACCGACTACACGCCGCGCTGGGAGACGCGCGACTATGATTTGAGCAAGCTCGCGTCGGCCGACCTGGTCATGTCCTACTGGATGGGGCCGCACATCGCGCACACCCTGGTGTCGTTCGGCTTCAGCGACGGCAAGAGGCTCGTGTTCTCGCTCGAGATCAGGAAAGAAAAGACCGAGAGCTTCTCGGCCATCGGCGGCTTTTTCCGCCGTTTCGAACAGGTGATCGTCGCCGCCGACGAGCGCGACATCATCCGCACCCGCAGCAATGCGCGCGGCGAGCAGGTGTACCTGTACCGCCTGCGCGCCACGCCGGAACAACTGCGCTCGGTGCTCGTGGAATACCTGAGGCGCGCCGAGGCGCTGCGGCGCCAGCCGGAGTTCTACAACACCCTGACCAGCAACTGCACCACGATCCTGTTCGAACTAGCGCGCCACATCGACCCCGACCTGCCGCTGGATTACCGGCTGCTGGCCTCCGGCCACTTCGCCGAGTACGCCTACGACCACCAGGCGCTCACGCCGGGCGTTTCCTATTCAGAACTGCGGCGGCGCGGCCATATCAACGCGCGCGCGCTGGCGGCCGACCGCGACGGGAGCGACTTCTCGCACACCATTCGCGTCGGCATACCCGGCGCGGCGCCTTGATGTCAGAACCTGGCTTGCACGACCTTTGTCTGCCAGGTCTTCTGGCCTTCGTTGAGGGTTGCGCAGACGATTTTCCGGCCGTCGGTCCTGACGTTGACCAGGCCATAGGTCATGCCCGTCACGATGTAGACGCCGCCGAGGTTGCGCGTGACTGTCGTCGCCGCCACGGCGCCAGGACTGGCGACCCTCGCCTTGACCTGCGCGCCGCGCAATTGCTCGCCCTGCAGCACCGTCCTGGTCTCGCCATCGTCCAATCGCAGCTCGAGCACGCGGCCAAGGTCGTGGCTGCGGGATAGTTCGGTCGAATAGACGAGCGGCGTGACGAGCCGGTCGCCATCGATCTCGACGTGACCCGTCACTGCGCTGGCGGCGACGATCGAAGGACGCGGATGATCGTGGCGCTCGGTGTCGCCGGACGAAATGATACTGACCGCCGGGCGCATCGCCTCCAGGAAGCCATACGAGATGTCGTCGCTGCCATGATGGCAGGCCTTGGCCACGTCGCAGGCAAATTCGCCGTGCTCGCCGGCGTAGTCATCGAGCAGCGCGCGCTGGCTCAGGCGGTTCAGGTCGCCGGTGAGCAGGATGCGCGCGTGGCCGTAGTCGAGCCTGAGCAGGACACTGTTTCCATTGGTATTCTGGCTGTCTTGGGAGCCGAAATGGCGCAAGGCAGGCTGTCCGTCGACCTCGAATTCGACCGGCGCGAGAATGCGGATCGACAGGCCACCAGCCTCGCGCGGGCCGAAGCCCGGCACATGCGCGTCGAAGTGGCTGATGCGTTCGATCGTGGTGGGCGCCCCGGTCCGTCCCTTCGTCTCGGCAACCTTCCCCATCATCCGCGCCCACTCGCCCTGCAACTGGCGCGCGGCGCCTTCCTGCAGCGACTGCAGCACATCGTTGCGGTCACCCATCAGCTGGAGCAGGTGCTGGCGATCCGGGGTCGTTTGCCCGAGCCAGCGCCCGCCCTGGGCATCCTTCCACCAGCCGACGCCGGCGTGATAAAAGGCGTCGACCGTGACGGCCTTCGCTTCCAGCTGCGTGTTCTGGGCCGCGTCCAGCAGGTCGGACAGGCCGCCATAGTGGTCGGCGTCGTTGTGGGTCGCGATCATCGCATCCAGGTGGATGGATTCGCCGCCGTAGTCGCGTACGAACTTCCAGTCGACGAAATCGGCGGCGTTCTTGCCGGACGGCTGACTGGCGCGCTTGAAGCCGCCATCGATCATCAGGTGGCGGTCGTCGGGCGTGCGGATCAGCACGCCGTCGCCCTGTCCAACGTCGATGAAATACACTTCCAGCAGCGACTCGTCGCCGATGTCCACCCGATCGACATAACCGGTGCGTCCACGCGCCCGGACTTGATCCCTGGCGCCGGCCTGCTCGGTGTCGACCATGTCCAGGTGGTCGCCCCAGAGCAGTTCGATGATCCGTTCGCTACCGGTCGCTTCACGGTAGAGCCAACTGGTGTCTTCCTTGAGGTAGCGGACGGTCATGGCGCCGCCGTGCCGGGCAGATCGCTGTCGTTCATGGCATTCCTCTCCAGTCAATAGAAGAAAACGGAACTCCGGACAACTATCGCCCGAAAAGACGGGTACGGCTATCCACCAAAAGGCGTAGCGGCGGCAGCGTCGACATGCCGGCGCGCCTGCCGACGATCAGCGCGCCTGCAGCGCCGCGATCCGCTCCTCGATCGGCGGATGGCTCGAGAACAGCGCCATCGCGCCGCCCTTGCCCGAGATGCCGAAGGCGCTCATATTCTTCGGCAGTTCGCCCTCGGCGATGCCGCCCAGGCGGCGCAGGGCCGCGATCATGGGCTGCGGCTGGCCCAGGATGGTGGCGGCGCCGCGGTCGGCGCGGAATTCGCGCTGGCGCGAGAACCAGGCGACGATGATGCTGGCCAGGATGCCGAACACGATCTCGCACGCGATCACGGTGACCATATAGCCGATGCCGGGGCCGGAACTCTCCTCGTCGTTCTTGCGCAGCATGCCGTCGACGAAGTAGCCGACGATGCGGGCCAGGAAGATCACGAAGGTGTTGACCACGCCCTGGATCAGGGTCAGCGTCACCATGTCGCCATTGGCGATGTGCGCCACTTCGTGCGCCAGCACGGCCTCGACCTCTTGCTCGGTCATCGATTGCAGCAGGCCGGTCGAGACCGCGACCAGCGAGCTGTTCCTGGTGGCGCCGGTGGCGAAGGCATTCGGTTCGCCGTCGTAGATCGCTACTTCCGGCATGCCGATGCCCGCGCGCTGGGCTTGCGCGGCGACGGTATTGACCAGCCATCGCTCGGTCGCGTTGGACGGCTGTCCGATGACGCGCGCGCGGGTGCTCCATTTCGCGATCGGCTTGGACAGCAGCAGCGAGATGAACGAGCCGCCAAAGCCCATCAGGGCCGCGAACATCAAGAGCTTCGGCAGGTCCAGGCCGTTCGAGGTGAGGAAACGGTTCACACCCAGCAGGCTTGCCGTCACGCTCAGCACGAGCATGATCGCCATATTGGTTGCGATAAACAGGATGATGCGTTTCATGAAGTCGTTCTCCGTTCAGTAATCATTAAGTTAGTCAGTCGGCCGCGTCGGGTACGTGTTCTTCCACCCGGCGGATCCTCACCTTGGCGATGCGCCGCTCCTCGACCGCCAGGATCTCGTAGCGCCAGCCATCGAACTCGATCGCCTGGCCCGGCTCGGGCATGCGCTCGAAGCGCGCCAGCAGGAAGCCGGCCAGCGACGTGTACTCCGCGTCGTCGCTCACCAGGCCCTCGGTCTCGAGCGCCTGCTGCAGCTGGTGCAGGTCGGCGGCGCCATCGGCTTCCCATGCGCCCTCGCCTGTCGGCTGGATCGCCAGCTGCTCGTCCTCGTCGGGGAACTCGCCGGCGATCGCCTCCAGGATGTCGACCGGGGTCAACAAACCCTGGACGATGCCGAATTCGTCGGTCACCAGCACCAGTTGGCCGTGGGCGCGCTTGAGCGTGTCCATCGCCTTGAGCACGCCGGCGGTGTCGGGCAACAGGATCGGCGTGCGCATCATCCCCTGCGGCGACACGTCGATCCGGGCATGCAGCACCAGGTCGCTGATCAGGTCCTTGGTGCGCGCGATGCCCGCCAGCTCGTCGAGCTGGCCATGGCAGACCGGCATCAGGCTGTGCGGCGAGGCCTGCAACTGGCGCAGGATCTCGTCCGGCGCGTCCTCCAGGTTTACCCACGACATGTCGGAACGCGGAGTCATGATCGAACGCACCGAACGGTCGGCCAGGGCGAGCACGCCGCTGACCATATTGCGCTCCTCGACCGCGAAAGTCTGCGTCTCCTGCGCCTCGGCGTCCGTGGCGTCGGCTTCGGCTTCGTGGCGCTTCCTGCCACCCATCAGGCGCAGCACCGAATCGGCGGTGCGGTCACGCAGCGGCACCCGCGCCTCGTTCTTGAGGAAGTTACGGCGTGCGAACTGGTTCAGGCTCTCGATCACGATCGAGAAGCCGATCGCGGCGTACAGATAGCCTTTCGGGATGTGGAAGCCCAGGCCTTCGGCCACCAGCGACAGGCCGATCATCAGCAGGAACGACAGGCACAGCACGACCACCGTCGGGTGCGCGTTGACGAAACGGGTCAGCGGCTTGGAGGCCAGGATCATGACGCCGATCGAGATGACGACGGCCGCCATCATGACGCCCAGTTCGTCGACCATGCCGACCGCGGTGATCACGGCGTCGAGCGAAAACACGGCGTCGAGCACCACGATCTGCGCTACCACCGCGCCGAAGCTGGCGTACACCTTCGATTGCGTCTGGACGTGGGCCACCCCTTCCAGGCGTTCATGCAGTTCGACGGTTGCCTTGAACAGCAGGAACACGCCGCCGAACAGCAGGATCAGGTCGCGCCCCGAGGGCGCCCAGGGGCCGAGTGCGAACAGCGGCGTGGTGAGCGTGACCAGCCAGGACACGATGGTCAACAGGCCAAGGCGCATCAGCATGGCCAGGCTCAAGCCGATCAGGCGCGCCTTGTCGCGCTGGTGCGGCGGGAGTTTGTCGGCCAGGATGGCGATGAAAATCAGGTTGTCAATGCCCAGGACGATTTCCAGGACGATGAGTGTGAGCAGACCGGCCCATATTGCTGGGTCGAATAGCCATTCCATGGTGTTACCTCATTGATTCAAAGATTGCTGTGACTGGCCGTGCGCACGGCGGCGCGGCGCTCGCCAGTAGGAAGCGCACAAGGCCAGGGAATTGCCGCCGGATGCATCATCCAGGCGGCGAGGACAAGCGTCAGACCGCGCGCGGCGGCTTCAGCAGAGGAACGGATGAATGGCTGGGACGTAGCGAAGCGCCGGGCGGCAGCACCCGGCCGGCCAGCAGCGCGCAGCGCAGGCCGACTTCTTCGTTGACGGTGTCGTGGATGTCCGCGCCGGCGGGCGGTTCATCGGGATCGATGTCGCAGCTGAAGTCGCAGTCGAAGGTCGCGGACAGATAGGACGCGGACAGATAGGTCGCCGACGTGGCGTCGACCACCACAGCGGCGCCAGGCGCAGGGAGGACTTGGGAGACGGCGTGTTCCGACGCCGTGGCCGTCTGCATCGCGGATGCGGCCATGGCCAGACCAAACATGTTCAGGGGGAGCAGCAGGATCAAGCAGATGACGAACAATCGTCGCATAGACAACGGGGGTAGAACACAAGAGTCGGAACGCTGTCACTATACCATGCGTTCCGACTTTCGCGCCCCGCTACCGGTCAGAGCAGCTTGTCGAGCGTGATCGGCAACTCGCGCACCCTGCGTCCGGTGGCGTCGAACACCGCATTGGCGAGCGCCGCCGCCACCCCGGTGACGCCGATCTCGCCGATGCCGCGCGCTCCCAGCGGCGAGCGCGGATCGGGGATGCCGGTCCAGATCACGTCGATCTCGGGTACGTCCAGGTGCACCGGGATGTGGTAGTCGGCCAGCGTCGGGTTCATGATGCGACCGCTGCGCTCGTCGAACAGCGTTTCTTCGGTCAAGGTCAGGCCCAGTCCCATGATCATGCCGCCCTTGAACTGGCTGGCGGCCGTCTTCGGATTCAGGATCGCGCCGCAATCGAAGGAACCGAGCAGGCGCTCCACCCTCACCTCGCCCGTCACCGCGCTCACCCGCACCTCGCAGAAAATGGCCGAGGTGCTGTGCATCGCGAACTTGAGCATCTCGAGCGGGGGGCTGGCGCTGGCCTCGAGCGTCCATTCGGCAAGGCCAGCGCGCGCCAGCAGCGCGCTGTAGCTGTCGCGCCGGCCCGGTTCGGCGATGCTGGCCAGGCCGCCGCCCTCCAGGCGCACCTGGTTCGCGCGCAGGCCCGCCAGCGGGCCCGCCTTGCTACCCACCCGCAGCAGGTCCTCGACCAGCTGGTCGGCGGCGGCCGCGATCGCCGCCGCCAGCGACACCGTCTGCGACGAGCCGCCGGCCATCGAGGCCGCCGGCAGGCGCGAGTCGCCCAGCTCGAAGCGCACCTTCGCCAACGGCAGGCCGAGCCGGTCGGCCGCATGCTGGGCCTGCACGGTCGCCGTGCCCATCCCCATTTCGTGGGTCGCACAGGCCAGCAGCGCCGAACCATCGGCGCCCAGCGTCAGCCGCACCGTATTGCCGGGCATGCGCGCATATGGGAAGGTGCCGGCCGCGCAGCCCACGCCGATCAGCCACTCGCCGTCGCGGCGGCCGCCCGCTGCGGCGCGCCGCACATCCCAGCCGAAGCGCGCGGCGCCATCGCGCCAGGCCTGTTCGGCCCCGTGCTGCGAGAACGGCTGCCCCGAGATCGGATGCTGCTGCGGCAGGTTGCGCAGGCGCAGCGCCACCGGGTCCATGGCGAGCGAGCGCGCCAGCTCGTCGACGGCGCTCTCCAGCGCGAACGTGCCGATGGCTTCGCCCGGGGCGCGCATATACGTATTGGGCACGACATCGAGGTCGAGGTGGCGCTGGACGATCTCGAAGCTGTCGGCGCGGTACTGGGTGCGGGTGCCGTAGGTGTATTGCTCGGGACAGGCGCCGTAGGTCGGCATCACCGAATAGCCGGTGTGCAGCAGGCCGCGCAGGCGGCCGTCGCCGTCGGCCGCCAGCGCCACCCGCTGCTCCGACGGCGAGCGCCCGCCGATCATGCGGTACACGCTTTCGCGCGTCAGCGCCAGCCGCACCGGCCGCCCGGCCAGGCGCGCCGCGGCGGCGGCCACGATCTGGTGATCCCACAAGCCCTTGGCGCCGAACCCGCCGCCGACGAAGGGAGAGACCACCCGCGTCTGGCCGTCCTTGAGCCCGAACACCCGCGCCAGCGCCTTGGCGCTGGGCCCGATCGCCTGGGTCGTGTCGTGCACCAGCAGCGTGTCGCCATCCCAGGCCAGGGTGACCGCATGCGGCTCGATCGCATTGTGGTTCAGCGGCGCGGTGCGATACACCTGGTCGACCCGGTGCGCGGCGCGCGCCAGTTCGGCCTCGACGTCGCCCACCGATACATGGTTCTTCTCGAACAGCATCGACGGCGGCACGCGCGCGTCTGGCTTGGCCGCCTCGAACACGGTGCGCGCCGGCGTCGCAGCGTAGTCGATGCGCAGCAGCGTGGCCGCGTGGTCGGCCTGCTCCTGGGTCTCGGCCAGCACCGCGGCCACTACCTGGCCGTTGTAGCGCACCTCGGCGTCCTGCATGATGGGCAGCGCGCTGTTGCCGGCGGCCGACAGGTCGGCGCTGCCGATCATCGGCAGCTTGCCCAGGCGCGGCATGTTTTCCCAGGTGAGCACCAGCACCACGCCGGGCGCCTGGCGCGCCGGCCCCGCGTCGATGCGCACGATGCGACCGCGCGTGACGGTACTGTGCACCAGGGCCAGGTAGGCCAGCTGCGGCATCGGCACCTCGGCCGCGAAGCGCGCCTGGCCACCTACCTTCAGGGGCCCGTCGACCCGTTCGGCGGGGCTGCCGACGGCGGCGCGGCGTTCCAGCAGCGGGTCTGGCCGGCCACCCGGCAGCCAGGCGGCCGGGGTCCAGCCCAGCACCGTGCGCACCGATCCGATGATGACATTCTGCAGTTTGCTCATGCTGCGCTCCCGTTCGATGCCGGCGTCTTCGCCAGCGTGTCCAGCATGAAGCCGAGCGTGCGCCGGGCCAGCTCGATCTTGAAGGCGGCGCCGGCCGGCGGCGTGGCGGCGCCGAATTCGGCGTCCATGGCGCGCGCGACCTGCGCGGCGTCCACCGGCCCGCCCGCCAGCAGGGCCTCGGCGCGCAGCGCACGCCACGGCTTGGGCGCCATGCCGCCGAAGGCGATCCGGATGTAGGCGATGCGGCCGTCCCGTACTTCGAGGTCGAGCGCCACCGACACCACCGCGAACGCATAGCTGGCGCGGTCGCGCACCTTGCGGTAGCCGGAACTGGCCGCCAGGTTGGGCGGCGGCAGTTCGATCGCCGCGATGACCTCGCCCGGCGCCAGCGCCGTCTCGAGGTCCGGGCGCGCGCCTGGCAGCAGGTGGAAGTCGGCTAGCGGCAGCGTCCGCGCGCCGTCCGGCCCGGCCAGGTGCACGATGGCGTCCAGCGCGGCCAGCGTCACACACATGTCGGAGGGATGGGTGGCGATGCAGTCGTCCGAGCCGCCGATCACGGCGTGGTAGCGGTTGAAGCCGCCGTGCGCGTCGCAGCCGCTGCCCGGCGTGCGTTTGTTGCAGCGCGACGCCGCAGCGTCCTGGAAGTACAGGCAGCGGGTGCGCTGCATCAGGTTGCCGCCGACGGTGGCCATATTGCGCACCTGGGCCGAGGCGCCGGCCAGGATCGCGCGCGCCAGCATCGGATAGCGCTCGCGCACCATCGGATCGGCGGCCACCCGGCTGTTGCGGGCGGCGGCGCCGATCCTCAGGCCGCCGTCGGCCGTTGCGGCGATGTCCTGCGACAGGCCGCTGACGTCGAGCAGCGCGGAAGGACCTTCGACGCCCTTGCGCATCAGGTCAACCAGGTTGGTGCCGCCGCCGAGCAGGCGCTGGCCGGCCAGCGCGCCCTGCACCGCCAGTTCGAGCGACGCGGCGCGGTGATAGACGAGCGGCTTCATCGCGCGCCCTCCTGCGCCACCTGCATGATGGCGTCGACGATGCCGTTATGCGCGCCGCAGCGGCACAGGTTACCGCTCATGCGTTCGCGCACTTCTTCGCGCGTGAGCACCGGCGCCGCGCGCAGGTCGGGCGAGATATAGCTGGGCACGCCGTCCGCGACCTCGCGCAGCATGGCGGCCGCGGCGCAGATCTGGCCGGGGGTGCAGTAGCCGCACTGGAAACCGTCGTGTTCGATGAAAGCGGCCTGCAGCGGATGCGGGGAGTCGGCGCCCAGCCCCTCGATGGTGGTCACCGAGCGGCCTTCGGCCTGCACCGCCAGCGTCAGGCAGGACAGCACGCGCTCGCCGTCGACCAGCACGGTGCAGGCGCCGCAGGCGCCCTGGTTGCAGCCGACCTTGGTGCCGGTCAGGTGCAGTCCTTCGCGCAGCAGGTCGAGCAGCGAAACGCGCGCGTCGCCCGGCGCGTCCACCTCGACCCCATTGATCGTGATACCCATCGTTGTCCTCCCCATGCACGAGCGACGGCGCCGCCCTGCCGGGAATTATACAACGAACTTCGGAGTATTCAACTTTCGGTCTGTACGATCTTCGTTAATATGTGAATGAGTGCGTCCTGTTCGCCCGGCGTCAGCGGGTCGAGGAACTGGCGGTACATCTGGTGGTAGGCCGCTTCGAGCTCGCGCACCTTGTCCTGGCCGGCGCCTGTGAGGCGCAGTGCGACCGCGCGGCGGTCGCCCGCCACCCGCTCGCGCTCGAGCAGGCCGCGCTTGACCAGGCGGTCGGTCGCCGATGTGAGGGTGGTGGCCGCCACGCCAAGATAGCGTGCGATATCGGTCGGACCGCAGTCGTCGTGCCTGGCCGCGTAGAACAGGGTCTGCTTGTCGATTTCGTTGAGCGGCTGCTCGCTACCGCTCGCTTCGGCCATTTTGAATCTGCGTGCGAATGCGTCGAAAGCGGCCCCGAGCGCAGCGAGTTGCGCCTCAGTCGGCGTGGTCATAGGTGTTTTCCTGCCCTGCTAGGCTGGCGCGTCCGGGTGGAGTCCGGCCGTGCTCGCCACGATTATCGTGATTGCCGCCGTTGCCGGCGCGGCATGCGCCGGTCGTCGACGGTCATGTGCTTTATAGCGAAAGGCAGATTGTAGCATCGGCCTTCCGGCGCCGCGCCGCGCCAGCCCTTCGGTGGCTCTCCGCAATCCCGGATGCAGGCGCGTGCGGGCACGTGCGATCACGTCATACGCATGACACACGGCAACGCTAGACTGTGTCCGTCTCGGCCTGCGTTTCCTCCTGAAATCAATGTTGATCCGTCGAAGCAGCACGCGGCGGATTTTTTTCGTGGGTACGGTTACGCGGGCCACGCCGGCCTGTCTGACAGGACCGCGCCTTCCATCCACCGCCGCACGACCGGAGTCCGCTCATGAGCAACGCACCACCATCCGACCTGCACGCCGACCTCGACCAGCGCATGCAGCGCGACCTGGCCGACAGCTACGACGAGGAACTCGAGCTCGAACTCGACGACCGCGACCTCGATCCGGATACGCTGCTGCCGGCGCCCACCCGCAGCGAGCAAGAGAAGGAACTGCGGCGCCAGTACTTTCACGAACTGTTCCGCCTGCAGGCCGAGCTGGTCAAGCTGCAGGACTGGGTCGTGCACACCGGCCACAAGGTGGTCATCCTGTTCGAAGGCCGCGACGCCGCCGGCAAGGGCGGCGTCATCAAGCGCATCGCCCAGCGCCTCAACCCGCGCGTCTGCCGCGTGGCCGCGCTGCCGGCGCCGAACGACCGCGAGCGCACCCAGTGGTATTTCCAGCGCTACGTCTCGCACCTGCCGGCGGCCGGCGAGATCGTGCTGTTCGACCGCAGCTGGTACAACCGCGCCGGCGTCGAGCATGTAATGGGCTTCTGCACCGACGACCAGTACGACGAATTCTTCCAGACCGTGCCCGAATTCGAGCGCATGCTGGTGCGCTCCGGCATCCAGCTGATCAAGTACTGGTTCTCGATATCGGACGAAGAGCAGAACGCGCGCTTCCTGAGCCGCATCCACGATCCGCTCAAGCAGTGGAAACTGAGCCCGATGGACCTGGAATCGCGGCGCCGCTGGGAAGAATACACGCGCGCAAAAGAGATCATGCTGGAGCGCACCCATATCCCCGAGGCGCGCTGGTGGGTGGTGCAAGGCGTCGACAAGAAGCGCGCGCGCCTGAACTGCATCCACCACCTGCTCGGGCAGATGCCCTACGTC
>Ga0265780_10000945_pt1 | contig 42869 bp, 71 predicted proteins | sample P1T30metagenome_FD_192432 | JGI IMG/M metagenome (GOLD analysis project Ga0265780, IMG submission 192432) | Plant litter microbial communities from East Loma Ridge, Irvine, California - P1 T30 | ecosystem: Environmental > Terrestrial > Plant litter > Unclassified | place: USA: California...
AAGAATCCCAAACCTCTGTATTTTCCCAATCTTTCGGTATTAACACGGTTTTATTTTTCTCTTTTTCTCCCGGATTATCTTTCATTTTTGAAATTTTAAATTAAACCTCCGTATCTAACGGCACAGTACCGGTAAACGTTCTTGATCTTTCTGTATCCTCTGCAATCAAAATCACAGTATCTCCATTTGCATCCGTAATGGCTTTACCGGTTGTTGCCTCCGATGTTTGAAGCTCCAAAGGCTTATCTTTTTTATGCTTAACCGTATAGCCAACAACCCATTTCTGGCTATTGTTATCCTCCACGATTGCAACCAAGCCGCAATTAGAAGCAATCATAATCTCCTCCACCGTGTCCCGGCTTTCTTGTGACATTTTCGGTAGCATAAATTCAATGGTTTTAGTCACTTTTGTACTGCCGTTTTCCCTCGCCGTACTTTCTTTAAATTCAACCGTGTTTTTTTCAAATTCGTATTTTTTAAAAAACGTTCCTGTTTTCATTGCCACGGTTGCCCATTTTTTAGCGTCAACAGTTGCTCCCAAAGTAAATGCCGTAACATCTTTCACCTCTGCCAAATATAAAGCGGTTGCACCTCCAGAACGTTCCGTACATCCTTTTACAAACCCCAGCAATGCCATTGATAAAACCCCTGTTTGTTGCGCTCCAAAATATAAATGCTGCAACGTTGCAATTGTCGTAACAACTGCCGCAGTTGGCAAAAATGGCGTTTCTAAAATCATTGAAACAACTAACGAAAAGGCAATAACCCAAACAAAACCCGCAATATAACCTAATAAATTTTTCATCTTTTTTAATTTTTTAAAAAGGCCCCGTTACCGAGGCCGTTAAACTTTATGCCTTGTAAGAAATCACAACCAACTCCGGGAGGATGTAATCAGCCCCGAACTCAAATTGCGTTCTTTGTCTGTTTTCATTTTCATCCGGGTTAAACCAGAATCTAGTTTCCGAAAATTTAGAGTTTGAATTTAAAACCAAACAAAGGTTTTCCGGAACTGTTAAAATACAAAACTCTTTCGGGAACGCTGCCGGAAAATCCGCAGCCAAATAACCATCAATATCCAACGGCAAAATTGTTATTCCATTAAAAGTAAAACGGCTAATTCCGTCTATTTTCGCAGTCCTTGAACTTTCCAAATCACCAGCCCTCAAAGTGTCCTCATAGTTCTCCATAAAGCCAGAGGTTGCATAAAATCTCAACGCCCCCTTATCTCTCAAACGTGTTAGAACTTTTGGAGCTTTTCTAAACATTGTATTCATTGTTGTTTCCGCAGAATCAGCAACCAAAGTAGTTGGCATCACAATTTTTAAAACCTTGTTATCAGTTCCCGGAACCGCCGTAGTACTCGAATCATTCATTAATTTAGCAATTACGCCATCTTGCTGATTGTAGTACTTATCCGGGTCACCGATTGCAAACGTTGTTCCGTCTGGGTACGTTCCGGCCGTTGTATGCAATTTATCAATATCACCCAGCCAAAAGTTACGAACAACATCATCACGCACCGCATCGAAAAACACTTTTCGCTCTGCATTAATAACCGGCGTTCCTTCAATATCATTTTGATACGTTCCGCCACGGTTAGTAATTTCATCGTAAATCATATCCTTATAATCATGCTTATCAAATGAAGCCTCCGCCTTGAACTCTGACAATGTAAGGATTTTTTGCAATTTCGGGGCTAATACTCCGCCTTGAAAACCTTTAGTGTATGGCATCAAAACCTTTTGCAAAACTCCGAAAAAGTTTAGCTTTACTTTCGATTTAACCGACATTACCACCCTAATACCCAATTCAGTAGGTAATTTTCCGGTAAATAATGGCCTAAAATTTATTTCTTCATTTTCTCGGCCGTCCCATTGAACGAAACCAACCGAACCATATTTTATTAAACTCATGGTATTTTTTTTTGTTTTTAAAAGTTAGTTAATTAGTCCTTTTTTTCGTTTTTGGCCTTTGGCGTAAATCCTAGCGCTTTTTGGTTAGCTTTTTCAGCCGCCATTTTTGAATCAATATTTTTGTCCGCTTTTGGGTCCTCTCCTTTTTTTGCCTTTTTAGTTGCCAGCGGTTTCCCCTCCGCTTTTGCTAGTTTTTTGGTTAGCTTTTCAATGTTTGCATTTGCCTCCGCCAACTCCAAACCAGATTTTTCAATTTTGTTTTTCAGCTTTTTATTTTTCGCTTGCCCTTTTTGAAAATTAGCTTTTAACTCCTCAACCTCCGACTTGATTTTCTCAACGTCTTTTGTCCCTTTCGAGCCTGTTAATGATGCAACCATATCATCCAAACGGGCATTAATGGCTTTTGCCCATTTTCCTCCGTTGCTGGCTTTTCCTTTGTTTTTAGGGTTTTTTTTGCCCCCTTTTTCTTTTTCCATTTTCTCCGCTTTAATATTAATAATTGATTTTAATTTATTTTTCGGAACTTCTGGCAAATGATATTTTTTCGCCTTTGAAAAATCCGCTGCTACTTTTGTAGGTTCAAATATATTTGTAATAAGCCCCATTTCTTTAAACTCCTCCGCATTCTGCCACTCACCCTCACCGCTATCAATTTTCATTTGTTTACGGTAAATTTTCTCATCTTTTCCGCCGGCTTTTGAGTAAATAGATGCAATCCTATCATTGACCTTTTCCAAAAATTTAATATTTTCAGATTGTTGTTTGGATGTTCCGTAAACTCCATTACGTGCCTCATGGATCAATCCTAAAGCATTAGCGCTCATTAACCTTTCATTCCCTGCCATTGCGATAACCGTTGCGGCGCTCGCTGTCATTCCGTAAATCTTTGTAGTGACTTTGGCCGGATGCTCCGCTAATAAATCATGTATGCTTAAACCGTGGTTTACATCACCGCCAAAAGAATTAATATTTACAGTTATATGATCCGCTTTTATCGCAGCAATATCTTTCAATTGTTGCTTAATCGCTTCCTTTGTGTTTGCATCTGGCTCATCCTCCCACCAATCAAAACCAATAGTACCCTCAATATCAATTACAGCCTCTTTTTTTGAAGCCATGTTAATAGCAAAATTTCCTTTTAAGTTTGATTTATTCGTTTTCATAGTACAATGATACAATGTTAAAATATAATATTTAACATAAATTTCTAAAACAAAAAAAAAAACTCCAACCCATTTCTGGGCGGAGTATTGTAAGAGCTGGCGTAATTAAGGTAATTCCCCGCCAGATTTATAGCTGTTGTTATCCTGCCGGAGCGTTTGTTTCTTCAAATGCTATACAACGGTGCAAATATAATTAAAATTTAATGCTTTTAAAATAATATAGGCAATTTTCCACTTTGCTCTCTGAAATACAAAATTTCTCCGCTGTCAACTCCTTTGCTGTTTTTGCTTTCATTGCCGGATTTTCTCGCATCAAATCGTAATAATGTTTTTTTACAAATGCAATCTCACACCTCCTAATATCAATAATGCCGGCATCAAAACAAAACCCAACTAAATCCTCCAGAGAAAAATTACCTTCATATTTTTCTTGAATTATTTCTATAACCTTATTTTCAATTAACCCCATGTAGAATTTTTATTAATTATGTTAGTTGTTTTTTGAGCATCAGTAACCTCCTTTTCCGACAAAATTACTTTTTTATCATTAATTCCATCAACTATTTTTTCCGCAAATTCATCCATAACCGCATTATCATCATTTCCAACAATTTTAATGCTGCTTGATCTTGGTGATGCAGTTGGAATAATTGCGCCGTATTTTGCTACTCTCGTGGCTCCCGGCTCAAAGCTATCACCATAACCGTTATGGGAATTAATTGCACTCGCTATTTGCTTTGGCGTTCCGGTTAATCTCAAAACATCATTGCTCTGCATCGAACGCTTATTAATAACCGCCTCATCCCCTTCCATTTCAATAAAATTACCGTCTGGCGTTCTGGCCGGTATTCCTCCCCCGTCATGACTAGGACCTTTTAACATTCCTCCCCTTTCAAATTTTTGCGCATCTATATTAGCTACTTGAATACCCGTAGTTACCGCAGCCGCCGCAATTAATATCGCCGTGCTAACTCCAAAATCCCCTTTTGGCACATCCGCCAAAATTCTCATTATCGCCATCGCCCCAGCCATTAACGCCATTGTTTTATCTAATTTTTTCTTTCTTTCAAAAGCCCTTCTTTCCGCCTCCTCTTTTTTCTTTTCATATTTATCCTCAATATCTTGCTTGCTTCTTTCGTATTGTTCATCTGAAATTAAATTAGCTTTTTTCTTTGCGTCTAAACTTTTTAACTCCGCTTTTTGCTCTGCCTCCAGCGCCCTCACTTGTTTTTTTAAATCTGCATCAATCCGGGCCTGTTTTGCATTGCTCAATGTATCAAACAATTGCCCCATTAATTCATCTGCTTTCTCTAACAATAATTCCGCCTCACTGTCACTAATCGAAAATAGATCACCCAAAAACGATGCACCGCTTCCGCTATCATTCATTTGCTCCCTTAAAGCTTTTATTTTTGCATAAAGCTCTTTTAGTTTCTCAACGCTTTCCGCATCTAAATTATCAGCTTTTTTAACCTCGTTTAAAAGCAAATTATATTGATCTTGATAAGACTGCAATTTAATTGCCATAATTGCCTTTTGCTTATCCTTTTCAATTTGAATAGTTTTATTTGCAATATCAACCTCAATTCCCTCCGCTTTTATAATTTCAGCTAATTTAACCGCATAAGTATCTTTTCTGGCTTCATCAATTTTCTCCTGTATTTCTTTATTTACAGCAACTAAAATATCACCCTCCTCCTCTGTTAAGGCAACTTTTTCCTCTAATTCTTTTTTATATTTTTCTAATTGTTTAAGCGTGGACTGATCCAAAACATCTTCAATCCTTTTAAAATGCCCTTTTCTTTTCTCCTCAATTAATTTATCAGATAAATCATTTAGCTCAATTTCTTGTGCTGTTAGTTTGGCTTTTTCAATTTTACCACGCTCAACCTCCTCAATTTCACGCTTCGCCCCCAATTGCACCAATGCAATTTTTTTAGCAATTCCCTCCTCCTCATTATTAATCTCTTGCTCTAAAATTTCATTTTGTAGCTTTTGGATATATTCAGCGTTTTTTCTGATTTGTTCCAAACGCTTCTTTTCCGCATCCTCAGCCCTTTTTCTGGCTCTTTCAGCGGCCTCCGCCGCTTTTTCACTTGCCTTATCATCAGAAGGATCAGCAACAACCTCCCCAGAATTATCAACACTTTTTCCCAAAATAGCATCTAACGCCGCACGGTCCGCTTGTAACTGCAAAGACAATTTTTTAAAATCTGTCCTTTTTTCGGCTATATCTTTTCCGTATTTTTTTTCTAAATCTAATAAGTTTTTTTCTCCGGCTTTTATTCCGTTTTCTAATTTCCTAATCTCATCCAATCTAAAATCATTAACATTCCCGGCCAGCTTCTTAACTTCATTTAGATTTTTTTTCGCCTCCTCAACTCGTTTCTTTTGTAAATTAACATCCCCTTCCAGAGTTAAATTACCTTGCTTTATTAGGCTATTATCTTTATTGGTTTTCTCCTCCGCTTTTCGCAAAACTTCTTTTAAGTTTGCCAATTTTACCTCCTCATCAAAAAGCATTTGCCTAGCCCTAATCTCTTTTTTTATATTTTCATCGTTAAGAGTTTTAAAAGCTTGTGCATAAGCTACTTGATCGAGCATTTTTATATATTGCCCATAAACTTCCAAAAGTCCATTTATATTAAATTTCTCATCTACCAAATAGCCGTTAAAAACTTTATTCACTTTTACCAAATCGGCATAAGCTTTTTTACGTGTTTCAATCGTTAACGTTTCATCTTTAATAACATTGATCAAAGATGTTATATTTGATTTTGTTTCCTCCGTCGATTTTCTTGCCTCATCCTTAATTCTGGCCAACTCATCATTAAAGTTTTTTTGCTTTTCCGCCGCATCGTTGGCTTTTCCTCCAAAAGCAACAAATGCCGCACCGAGCAATAATAAAGCCGTTACCGTTATTCCTATTGGATTTTGAGTCAAAGTTATATTAAACAACCTCACACCGGCCGTTGCTCTCAAAGTGTTTCCCGTTAAAAAAGCTTTGGCGGTTGCCAACGCTATTGTTGCAATTCTGTAAGTTGCCATTACAGCCGTGCCGGTTATTACTGCCGCTCTCCAAAGTAGAAAAATCCCCAATCCATAACCCAGAACCGTAACGAAACGCCCATAAGAATCAATGTTATTTTCAACGCTTTTAAATAACGACCTCATCCAATCGATCACCTTTGAATTAACAAAAGCATCAACAAAGAAATTTTTAATTTTATCCGCAGTAGCTCCTAAAGTTTCATTCTTAATCGCAAACTCATCAGCAATCGACGTTCCCCGCTCCATTTCTTCATTGGCAAAAGCTTGATTTTGTCGCAGTTTGTCAGTTGCATTTGTTAAAGCTGTTATCGTTTGAATCTCACGGCTCTCCGTTATTCCTAAATTTGCGATCGTTTCATTAAGTGCGTTCAATCCTGTTTTAGAACTTTTTGCACCTTCCAAAATTTTTAAAAATAATTCGTTTGGATTGTTTTTGTAAAGATTATCAAATTCTTTTCGGGTTATTCCCGCAGCCTCCGCAACTTTTCTAAATTGCGTAGGACTTGCCGCCAATTCAGTAAAAAACTTTTGAACCGCCGTAGTACCCACATCAACCTTAATTCCTAATTCATCCAAAGTCGCTGCAAGTCCCAAAGCGTTCCCGGCTCCAACGTTTGCCATATCCGCAAAACCCGCCCATTTTTGCGTACTTTCTAAAATATAACCGGCTTGCGCCTTTGTGTTTGCAGATAGGAAATTTATTGATGATCCTAAACGGTTAATTCCCTCCGCCGTACTTCCGTAAACCTCATCAAGTTTGAAAACTTTAACCATTTTCGCAACCTCCGTAGTAATATCTTTTACCGATCCCGGCAAATCATCTTTTAACGAAACGTAGAATTTATCTACTTGCTCCACAAATTCCGCCAACTCCTCTTTAGGAACTCTCAAACGCCCACCGCTTTCCGCTATACCTAGCAAATCATTTAGGCTAGTTCTTGTATTTATTTTTTCCAAATCTTGTGCCAGTCCCCTAACATCACCACGCAATAACCCGGTTGTTTTTTGTGCATCCGCAACGCTCTCATCAAAATCCTCCAAAACTTTCAACCCGTTACTTAATTGGTTCATCCCAAAAGAAATGCCCACAATTGCGCCCAAACCTTTAAAGCTATCAATTAAAACATTGTTCTGGTTTTCCGTTTTTTCAATCGCTTTTTGATAACTTAAATTTTCAATTTTTAATTGTTCTATGCCGTCCCTAGTCCTCTGTATTTCAGCGGTTAATTTCCTATGGTTTTCGCTCGCCGCCGTCCCTTGTGAAATTTGCCTTTGCTCTGCTGCAATTAAAATCGCCAACCTCCGCTCCAATTCTTTTAATGCCCCGGAATAATTACCAACATTTCGCTGGTATAATCCCATTGAAGCATCCATTTTTTTTAATTTCTGGTCCAATTTTTCGATTGTACTCAATAGCTGTTTTCCGTCGGCACTATTTCTTTGCTCCGTCGTCAATTCCTTGTAAGTACGTCTTAAAGCACCCAAACGGGCGTTTAATTCGTCATAACTTCCTTTTGCAAGTTTGTTTATTTGATTTTCCCGGTTTATCGTTCTTAAAAGTTCTGATTTTTGCCTATTTAGCTCAACTGTCGAAGTTCTTAAATTTCCTAATTGTTGCGCTTCTTGGCTTATTGTTTCCCTAGCCTGTTGCGACAATGCCCGTAATTTTCTCTTTGTTTCCGCATATTCTTTTTCAGAAATCGCCCCGGCATCATAAAGAGCTTTTTCCCTTTTCAAATCCTCATTATAAGAAATCAAAGCGGCTTTTGCATCCTTCACGCTTTTGTTAACTTGCGCTCTAGCCTCGCTAATACGCTTTAACGCCGCCTCAATTTCGCCAACCTTACTAACTTGCTCCTCTGTCCCTAAAACACGAATATTAAACCCTATTGTTTTCATTTAGATATACTTTAAAATCAAATTTACGCTCCCTGCAAAAGAATATCTAACAAATAATTCACATCCCGAAACGTTATTATAAAAATCCCTCGTGTTAACCATTGAAAAATTACTCCAGCCCGACAAATTTATTAAACTTATTGGTATTTCATACTCAATCACCCCTCCAACTTCTGCCGGAATTGTAAATAAAATAGGGTTCCAATCAAAAAAAGAATAGGATGCAGAGTTTAAAAATTGCGAATTATGCTTTAAAAAAACATAAGCATCATTTGGACTTCCTAATAAAGTCCTATTTATACTTAAATAAGCTTTCATTAATGTTTTCCCGGCTGGCAAAATATTATCCGTTTTAAAAAATGCGTGTCCCCTTTTATTAAGCCATTGCGAATTACTTTGCTTTAGCAATTCCAATATAATTGGCGGTGTGGAATTACTTGAGTAATGTGTGGCTAAAACTTGGTTTCTTACCGTTGTAAAATCCTGCCCGCTATTTCCTTGCCGGCTGGTCCAGCCGTTTATTTTGTTTATAGTGGAAACTTGCGCCAATAAATACGCTCCCGTTTTAAAATTCCATCCGGCCGGATCAGTTAAGCCCGTAAAAACCACGTTTGCGGCATTTTTAACAAATCCATTATCAACCAAAATAAAATACTCCGTATTTTCATCAAGTACCGGTGTAAATGCTTTTGATACCGTTGCCCCATTGTAAACCATGTTAGCCGCTGTAAATTGCTGGTGCAAAATTCCGGTTGCCAAATTGAATACTTTTATAAATCCTGTCCCGGCTGTTACCGGTTCGTTAAAAGTCATTGAAAATAAACTACTAGGAACCACATTAACGGAATCATCAACCGGAATTTTAGATATAATTCGAGGCGGTGCCGCCACATTATTTGGTGGTATTCTCAAAAATCCATCATAGCTAAAAATTCCCGTTACATTCAATGCTACTAAATAAGTTAAATTATCTGGCCCGAACGGGTTAGCATATCCAACGGGCAAATTAGAAAAATAAGCCATAATATCCCTATCCGATAAACCCGCAATTACAATATTTGGCACTATGTACTCTCTTAAAACCTCCTCCGTTATAACGTGCCTTAATTGAACAACTGCATCACCAGAACCAACTAAACATCCATTGTTTTCAATTGTAAACTTTAAATCAACCGTTCCACCTTGTACCAACTGATTAAGCCCCGGAACTCCGGTTAATTCTACAAATTGAACATCCGGCAAAGTATCGCATCCATTTACAAAAAACTCAAAGCCTCCATTTACATCACCATCAATAAAACCGCTATAACCCCCGGTTGCTGTCGTTGCCGGAATAGGTATTAAATTACATACCGTAACTGTACTCTGGCCATTTATCACCGGTATATTTACGGCAAACCCATCCTCATCAGTCATTCCGGGAATATGTATGCTAAAATTAACGTTAATTGCGTTTTGTGATCCAATATTAGAAATGGTTACACAAACGTTTGTATTTCCTCCGGCAACTCCATCAGTTGCGGAAATCTCAATTAAAATTAAATATGGAATAGGATAAACCGGCAACCCCGCAGAATCTGTAATTTTTATTAAATCTACTTTTGTAGATTTTCCCGCCAAAGGGTCAAAATCATTAATTGCATTAATTCTAAATTTGTGCTGCTCTTTGTTGTAATTCAATAAAACAGTTGCTCTGTAATCTTTTTTTCTATTGTCAATATTTACAAATCCCTGCAAATCCGTAGCTTTTAAATTAAGATATGCACTAACCATTTTCCCTTCTTTAATTTCATTCCACATCCCGCCGTAATGTTTTTCAAATAATCCAATTGACTTGGAAAAGCTATCGAAATATAAAGAATTATAATTATAGTTTTTTTTGTCGATGCTGTAAAATCTCGGAAATGTATTTCTAACCTCGTTTTCAAACTTCCAATTTTCTCCCGGTTCCAAATCCGTTGGTTTCCCTTCATAAAATAACAATCTGGTTTTATAATCAATTTCCTCATCAAAATTTCTCATAACCGGCACTTGTGTTATGGTGAAATTTACGGCCGGGCTTTGCTGCATATCACCCATCAAAGTAGGCCCGAAAAGTTCATTTTCATTTTCCGCCAAACTATCCTCAACAAATATATTGTCAATTGAAGCCTCAAAACTTGCAAGCCTGTAATCGGTTGATTTTTCTGTATTTTCAACCGTTATATCATTTGAATCCCTGCCATAAGCAAACATTGTTCTTTTTTCCATTTCGGTCCCCAACTCCGTAATTTCAATTTCTTTCGACAAATCAACCTTATCACTCCAATCCAAAACCTTATCAGTATAAAACTGGTCCCGTGGCTCAATATAAACGCATTTTCTAGCCACATCCGTTAAAAAATAAAGATTGAACAATTGCTTTAAAGCTTTAATAAAATCAAGTTGGCTAGTATCTGGTAAAAATCTTTGAAGGTTTACAACGCTCCCGTATGTAAAATCCTTTTCATAAAGCTCATTTGTAAACTCGCAATTTTCCGCTTTTATTATGTAGTCATTTGGTGACGGCGTTGTATTTCTAAAAACAACAAAAACCCTGTCACCCGGATATAATTGAAAATATGGCGAAGTCATTTCAAAATTAAAATTATATGCTGGTTCCGTTTCATTCAGCAATTGACCAAACCCAATCTCCGTAACCGGTCCATTTACCAAACCATCTGGAGCGATTGTTTGGCCAGCCGTAACCAATAAAAAAGAAGCTCTAAAATTTCCTATTGGCGTTGCCGTTACCGTAGCTTTAAAGTTAAATCGATATTGTCCGGCAACTCTAGGTATAAAGCAATTTTGCAACTCATCAAATAAATCACTTTCATCGTAATCCGTTGTATTTAATTTTACCTTCCAATACTTAAACAACACATCCGGATAAATAAAATTAAACACGATAAGAGGCATATAAGCCTTTATATCTGGCTCACTATTATGCAAAATGGTTTGATCAGCCGTTAATTTTGCTTTAAACTTTAATTGCTGGTAAAAACTTGTGCTCAATTCATTGTTTTGAATCATTTTATTAAGCAAAAATAATTTTCTGCCAATGTTATCAATAAAATTAGATTGAACCTTATAACCCAACTCTTTGTAAATCCTTTCAACCAAACCCTTAATTTGAATTGCCAACGGCCTATCCGTTACTTTTACATGATCGCTCCCGGATTGCAAATAAAAAATGCCCGGCCCGTTTAGTTCCGGGGTTATATTTGTCGGTATGCCTACAATTGTACCAAATTCTGAAATATTGTACTGCTGCAAAATTTGAGTAACAAATGGTTCCGAAAGTCCGAAACCTTCCAAAACAATAGTTTTCCCCACCATGTAAGGAACCGGATAAACCGGAACTCCGGCAACTAACTCCTGATCAAAAAGCAAAACTTTTATAATCGATAACTCATAAGAATCTTTAACCCTAAAAACTCCCAACCTTCCATCATTAACAACCGGGTACGAATAAATACGGCCATCTGTTACGTTTTCTGAAATATTTATATTTTGCTTTGTGTATGTATGCTCCTGGTCCGATAAATTCAAATCCCTCAACCTTTTTTTATCCATCTTATTCCGCCAATCACCACTCTCCCCAATAATTGTAAATACATATTCCGTCACGTTGTTAACAACCGGCTTTATAAATTTAACCGGTCCCCGCATTATCTCAACCCCTCCAAAGGTCATTACTCCCTCTTTTAAAGTTTTTTGATTTAACGCCCCAGCACTTGCAATATCATCCGGAAAACCAAAGATTTGTTTATTAATTTTAGTGGCCGGTACTTTTATTTCTTTTGTAGTACTGTTTTTCCTAACGTCAATATCATTAATATCCGCAATGGCATAAGTATTGGCAATATTAAGCTTTTCAGCATTTCCCAAATCCAACTCTTTGCCGTCTATTGTTATTTTTAATTTATCCATTTTGGATTAATTTATTATTTGCTTTCGTGTACATTAATTTAACTTGCAACAATTTTTCGCTTTTGTAATCCTGTCCGTTAGTTTCAACAATTACCGGGATTATTTTACCGTTTTCCTCCACATAAACCTCCGGGCTTTCATATATGGCCATTAAATACCTCATATTTTCATCCGTTTCATGCACGCTAAAAACTGTAAACTCATCACTACTCTCAATAGATAAATTTGCCCTACCTCTAAAAAAACGGTTATTTTCCGGCTCTTTTTTATACTCCTCTCTTTTAACTTTTGTTTTTTTCTGGTGCGATCCGGTAAACGTATAATCATCAAATCCCCCCTCCGTATTTAGCCAATAAAACCGGGTTTTATCCTTAACACATTCTCTCTCTGGATAAAACCTAAATTTTTCGCTTATAATTACCGGTTCGCCCTCATCATTCAAAGTCTGTATAAAAACATCAGCATACTCATCACCATCCATGAAAATATCCGAAATATTAAAACAAAAACGGTTAAAATTATTTTCCGTTTCATAATTCTCATGCTCAATTTTAATTTCAGCAATGCCAATATTAAAATTTTCTTGCCCCTGTAATTGCTTAAAATATTTTCCTCTTTTTCTTATTTTTTTTTGCTTTTTCAATCTTATTTTCACATACTCATAATTTTTAGGAAAAACAGTTACTTCTTGAAATTCATTATTTCTCCCCATCGCAGTTATGATATTATCAAATAAAACATCCCTTTTATTATTCAAAATTCCCTCAACTATCAAACGCCCCGCACCTTCTGGAGCATTATATTGATCATCGATTTGAGTAGCTAAAATCCCAATAGGGTAATTATTCCTTAAATAAGTAGTTGCATTAAAAGTTATTTTTTTCGCACCCAATAATTTAGGCGTTAAAATAAAACTTTTATCTGTCTTTAATTTTACAACCCTCCTATCAATTTCCCCCGGATAATCTGCTTTTTTTACATTCTGCATTTTAAAACCGTTTTGCGTGTTAAGCATTGAACCTCGCACAACAAACTCATCATTATCATCAAAAAAGGGGAGGTTTTCACCTAAAAATCTAAAATTTTCCACAATATCAAAAAACGTGCTTATTTGTCGGCTCACTCCATCCCTTTTAATCTCAATAATGCCGCTTAAATTATTTACGCTTTTTTTACAAATAAAAGATAATTGTGTTTTTTCGTTTTGCCTTTGAAAAATCACTCTTGGCCTTTTTGTCAAAAATTTCTTTTTTGTTGGTACGTTATCCAAAGCCATAACGTACTCATTTATTTTGTAGTTCTCATCAATTTGCCTCGCCATATTTACAGCGAAATATTTTTCGCTATCAGTTCGGGCCTTGTCTTGGATAAATCCGTCATTGTTCCGGTACTCCTCAACAAATCTAATATAAAACTCCGCTATGCTGTTAGGTGTAGGCATGAAAATAGCGTTAGTATCGCTATCAAATAAATCATAACTTAAAACTGATTGCAAAAAACCATCAAAATTAAATTTAAAATAATTTCGGCCGGAATAACTTATATCTCCAACATACGAATTTTGTCTTTTTGTCCCTACAATAACAAAATCCTCATCCGCTCCACGCCTTGCAAGAACCTCCGCCCTTATTTTCAAATCAACCCCAATCGCATCCGTTGTTACTTCAAAAATAATTCCTTCATAAGTGTAAGCCGCCAATATCTCATCCGCCGGAAATCTAATTATTTGTATTGCCATTATCCAATAATTTAATTGTGTTTTGTATCATATTTTCCACTAGCAAATATAATTGTTTTTCCGCTGCAACTTCAATCTTTTGCGATATTAAAGGCTCTGCCCTTTGTAGCGTTCTTGTTTGCCACGGGTCCGGCCTTATTCCATTTCTTTTAATTGATTGCTGTATTGAAAAAGCGGTGCCGCCTCTGAAAGTCCCACGCATTTTTTTATACCTTATCCACTCAACCAAAGAAGATAACGGAACCAATCGCCCCGGCCTTGTGCCTTGCTCTATTTTTGCGCCATAATCTAAATATTTCCCTTGAATATTAAAACCGTTTACAATTTTTAAAACAAGTACTTCCATACTCTTTTTTAATTTCCCGGAGGCAATATGCTCCCTATCCTCCAACTCCTCCAAAAGTTGAAATTTTAAGTATTTCGCTATAATCTGTAATTCTGGCCTTAAATCTTTCATCTTTCAGCATTTTAAACTTCTGGAGCCGGGGTTATTTCTGGCAATGGGGTTAACTCTCCGCCCTTACAAGCAAAAACCCTAAATTTAACATTATCTATAAATAGCCATAAAGTATCTTGATTGCCAATTTTATCCTCATCCGGCTTTTTTGTAGGGTTTCCCACAATCTTAATACGTCCCTTTGATGCTGTCCCCAAATAATCAATAAACTCATCAAATTTCTCACCCAACTCTCCCCACTTGTACGCCTTTTGCGACATATTCATAGTATCACCGTCGAACCTATCCGCAGCAAAAGCATGAAAAACAATATTATACTCCATGTAATTTCGCTCATCATCTAACCACCCGAACTCATCAACAAAATAATTTAAGTGATCAAACTCCACATTTCCCTCATTTATGGAACTTACAAAACCCATTTCGGCACTCAAAAAACCGCTTTGTAACGCACAAAAATTAACAAACTCTCTAAAACGTCCCGGTGTAATCATAACCTTTTTCTTTTAACTCGTTAATCAATTCCTCAATTTTCTTTTTTATTCCACGTCCCATAACTTTTATATGCTCCCGTGTAACGGCCGGAATCTCACACGGGCAAAAATACTCCCGGTAATGGTCGTTTATAGCCTTTCTCCCCTCGTTATATTTCAACTCTAATAAAAGCCCTTCAATCTCTTTTTCCATCGTTATTTATTCATTAATGCGCTGGCCTCATCATCCGCTTTGTTGTAAGATAGCACGTTTAAAAAATCCCACATATTTGCCCTTTCCGTTTGTTTTAAATTTCCTAAAACTCCGGTTTTTGAAACTTCAATTATTGAACCATACCAACCAAAATCGCTCAATCCAGATCGCTCTGCCGCTGCAACTCCTTTAGATGATCCCGCATTAAATAAATTAGTTTTCGTTGCCTCGATAACGTGGAAACACTTAAAGTATAAAAAAAAACCTCCCAAACTATATCCATGGGTAAATCTTTGAACTTTTCCGCTCTTATCAATGCCTTTTCCTCATCATAAACCTCACCTTCTGGCCGGCAAAGTATCGCTACTATATTGGCGGCAACCTCATATTTACCGGCTGTTAATTCCCGTGAATTAATTTCTAAATCAGCAACCTCCGCAAACTCCAAGGCCGTAACATCTGCAAACGGTTTCTCATTTCCTAAAATCATACGGGAATCCGGCAAATAATAAGTTTCCCCACGAAATTCAAAATCTTTTATATTTTCCGCTTTGTAATCAAAAGGCGAAACAATCAAACCGTAAACGAATTTAAAAATATAATCATTATAAAAAGCCGTCCTTTCAATTGGTCCCCACAAATTCACATCCACATCACTCACATCAGACAACAAAGAAATAATTTTCCCGTAAATTGCCGGAATCTCTTTAAACCTTTGTTTGTCGCTAATGAGCTTATCAACCTTGTTATACTCATCCGCTTTTTTCTCATCAGCGGATAAATGATAAAGTTTTTTAAGATTGTCCGGGAAACTTTCAGCAACTTCCATTACTTCAACCGCTTTCTCTAAACTTATTTCGCTCCATTCACTAACGCATTTATGCGTTTTGTCTTTATATTGAAATATTATCATAATTATATAATTCTAGTTTTTATAATGTGTTTTCGCCATTTGTAAACGCTTTTTCTTGGGTGATCCGGTGCGCTATCCATATCAAGCTCCTGTATTTTCCTTTTAATTTTGCTTAATTTAATCGACTTGTTAACTATTCCGTTTAAAAAATAAGTGGCTTGTATCACATCGCTTAAATCATGCTTTAAACCTCCCTCAACTTTGAATATTTGCTTTTTTATCTTATCAATAACACAAAAAGCCTGTTTATTTATTTGCTTTCTTTTTTTGTAAATAATAATAAATCTCTCATTTACAACCATTATTCTCTCCGGTGACAATAACCTTTGTTGCCTAAATGGCTTATCTGTCAACGTTCCGCCCCGCTCTAATTCAGTATCAAAGCTCCTTAACCTTCTGGGCTTGTTTTTTTTATGTAAAAATCTAATGTAGTCCCCCGCTTGAAAATCCGATAAATTCATTTTGATTTATTTTTTTATTGTCCCTTCTTTTTTTTTGCATCAAATTTCTAATTTTCCGCTTTGCCTCTCTAGGCTCAATTTTAAAATATTTTTCCGGGTGAACTTCTAAAATAATTTTTCCCTCCGGCCTTTTCACCTCATAATCCGATTTACTTATAATTTTATACTCATTTTTAAAATGCAAAATTAGCCACACTTTTTTTAATCGTGTGGCTAAAATTTTAGCATCTTTTTTTATTTGTTGCAAACTCACTATCTTAAAGACTTGTTTAAACCCGTTACGGTTCTTTTTAACCCAACCAGCCTACTAATTGAAGAAATGCCTCCCTTTGATCGCCTGTAATCAATAGCCACATCAATTGACTTTAAAAGTGCCTCCGCTTGCACAATTAAAACCTCAATGTTTTCCCGGTCAATCTCATCCTCCTTATCAAATTCCGGCTCCGTTTCCACAAAATCGGAATCAGGATTTTGATAATATTTTGAAGTTTCCCGCTCCCCTTTTTTCTTTTTGCTGGTAATATCAATAATACCATGCTCTTTAACGTCCCCTTCTCTTAATTTTTGGGTTTCTTTTTCAGCTGATTGTTGCGTTTTTTTTAAGGCTTTTTTTTCCTTTTTAGCTGCCTTTTTTTCGCTTTTTGGTGATTGCCCAATTGAAGCCGCAGCCTCTTTACCTTTTTCGGTTTCACCTTCGATAAAAGTAACGTTATCTTTTTCCTCATCAACCTCAATTTCACGGGTTGAAATTTGAGAAACGTAACTTTCATTAATCCACGGGTATTTCTCTGTAATGGTTTGCGCCTCGCTATCTCTTTTCAGATTTAAGGTTTTAAAAATTCTCTCCTCATATTCGCTGGAGCTTTCGGTTGTACCAATCGGGAAATGGTCAACTAGGTTTTCACCCGTAATAACCACAACCTCACCCTTTTCTCCCGTAATTGACGGCTCCCAATCCCCGGCATTGTTTCTTACTTCACCATTAACCGCCGGCGAAGTTTTTGGGTCTTTTTTTTCAGCTTCTTTGCTGTCCCCTTTTTTGTCCCCCAACTTTTTTGCCTCCGCAATATAATTCTCAATCGTTTTTTGCGATATGCCCCAATCGGTTTCCTCCTCAATGTACTTAATTATCTTTTCAGTAGATAATCCCTTTGCCAACTTTTCCGCAACAATTGCGATTTTTTCATCTTTACTCATAACTCCGAATTTTTAAATTAATTAATTACTCTTGTGCCTCTGGAGCCGTTACAACTTCAAAATCCACATAATACTCTTTTCCCGGTTCAAAGTAATCCGCCGCATCCGTCCCGTTGTCGATGCTCAAATTAATATTACCGTTTGGCGTGTAGTTTGCAAAGCTTTTATTTTCCTCTGATCCATCGGTAACAACCGATAAACCAACGTTTTTATTGCTTTCGAAACTCGTAACGCTGTTACACTTAAATTTTGCTCTAACTTTTTCCATAATTTCAATTAAATTGATTGTTATTTTTTGCCAAACACTCCAAAACTTTTTAAATGATTATTATTTTAATTCTGGAGCATTCAATTATTATTTAGACTACAATAATACGAAATGTTTATTATTAATTAGTTACATTAAAACTCAATCACCGCTCCTTTTACTTTTATTTCCACTTTGTACTCATCAATCACCGACAATTCCAGCGTTACCGGTTGATGTTTTAATTTTCTTAAAAAATTGGCCAACTTAAACCATTGTAACGCATTCATTGAAAAATTAAAAGTATCATATTCTTTTTTTGCCACGTCAATTATTTGCTCAATAAATCCCGTGTTACCGAAAAATTTAATTGTCCCCTTTTTTGCAGAAATAAAGAAGTAAGTACAATCTTTTGCAATCGCCTCATCAATTGCTTTTGGCAATTCTTGTGAATTAATAATTATTTTCATTTTTGGGCTTTTATTTTTTACCGTAAAACATTTTTTTCAATTCCTTTTCCACATCACTCTCCTCCTCCATGATGTTTTTATAAAGCTCCGGTTCATGACACTTAATACAAAACTCACACCAAAAAACTCCCGTTTCTCCCATCGAGTTAACCCGTTGCAATGGCCTAATCATTACAGAAATGCCACATTTACCACACGCTCCCGGCTTATCCTCAAAAACAAATTTTACCTCTTTACTCATAGCATTAAACGATTTAATCCCCCGTTTGGAGGATTTTATTAATTCTTACTTGGAAGCTTTACAGATTTTCTAATTCTTTTTTCGGCTCTGCGCTTTTCTTTTCTTTTGGCCTTAATTAATTTTCTGATCAATTTGCCTCCAATCTTTATAACCTCCCCAATTACCACAACTCCTAACAATATAACCCAGAAAATAACTAAATCCGTGTTATCCGTATAAATCTGTAATCTTAAATTATTTACTACACAAATAGCAATCAAAACTATTATAGTAAATCTTTCACTCCCTAAATATTTCATGTTTTTTTTGAAATTAATTTATTAAAAAAATGCGGGGCAAATTGTCCCCGCATTCACTTATTTTCTTTTGTGCGCCTGTTTTATTACCCAAAATAATAACATTGCCCCACGGATTGCAAATAATTTAGCTTTCTATAAATTACGTCCCTCATTGTACCATCGATCGCCGTAAACGAATAATATTTATTTTGGTACTTAATGGAACCACCGACCGCTCCGGCTTCCATACCCATACACTCAATGACTGCCGGACCGGTATAACTTCCAACTCCGCCCTCAAAATCTGTAATTATTGAAGTCATAAGCAAACGCACCTCATAAGGCAATTCTGCAAATGAAACAATTGGGCCAACTTGCGGCCCGTTGTAATCGGATGCCGTAACCTCTTTTTTAACCTGGTCCCCTCCAGACAATTCAACTGAATCATCATTGCTGCATGATCCACAAAGCATAACTAAACTCAACCCCAAAACTCCTAAAAACTTTTTCATAATAAAATGATTTTAAATTTGCCTACTCTGTTAGTTTTTCGGCATCCCCTCGCACCTCAAAACCCCGCTTATTTCTAGGCGGGGTAATGATTAATAGCGCCCTCTAAAACACTATAATTTATTTTTAAACTCCTCAATTTCCTCTGGGGTCTTATAATCCTCATCCAGAATAATAACGGTTTCATACGCAATGGGTTTAGCCCCGGAATCCTCCGAAAAACCCACTCTTTTCAAATAAATGCTTTGCGCTCCTCCCACCTCAAAATCAGTAGTACCACCAATAATGCAAATATCTGTATAATCTGATAAATCCGGGTTATCAGCAATAAACTTTTTTAAATCTTTTAATACCATGATTGCTTTTTTAAATTCTTTGTAAATGTAGTTATTATTTCAATACAAAACGCAATTATAATTATTATTTCTTTACAAAAGCTAATCTTTTGGTTTGTAAGCCTCAATTACTTTATTTAATGCTAAAAGTTTTTTCGAAAGTGTATCATGCTCTTTTAACAATGAAATATAAAATCCATCCGGCTCCTCAATCTTTTCCTCCAATTCTGGCTCAAAATTCAAATTATCAATCCTCTCCTCCCTAACTTCCTTTTCAATATATCCAAACGGCATTTTGTGAAATTCCGCAAACTTTTTGGCCAAATCATAAACCTCATCATCATCCGCATACATTTTGTAAACTCCTGCATCTTTCGCTTTTTGGATAAATATTTTTTTAGGCTTGTTTCCGTATCTTTCAATAAGACTTTTTAAAATTTCTCTCCTAATCGCTTCCGTTTTTTTTTCCATAACTTACAGATATTCGTTTAAATCAAATCCCTCAATCTCAATTTTGGCCTTCAATTCTTTTAAATTTCTTTTCCATCCCCGGCGGTCCCCCTTCATATATTCCTCATGGTTTTCCAAATCGTCCGAAATTGTTTTCGCCTCCTCAATCAAATCATTAATTTGATCCTCTTTACTAAAACACTCATCGCAAACCAACTCTTTTGTTAAAGGTCCTTTTCTGGTTTCGTGAAGCTCGACAACTTCGCCACATCTTTCACATGGCACTGGCATTTCCATTTATTTCTTTTTTAAAATTAATAATACTCCAGCAACCGGAAACAAGCCCCACCATTCCGAAATTGGAAGCGTTGGCGTTTCTGGCTCCGGCTCTGGCTCCGGGTCGTTCCCGTGGCATGGATGCCACCACGGGTGACCATCACCCGGATAGTGACCGTTACAATTCCCCCCGGCGTTAACCTCAAACGATATTAACAATAACAAAATTATTAATGCTTTCATAACTAAATTTTTTTAAATTTAAGTTCCAATTCCTTTAACAAAAGCCTTTCTTTTTCAAGCTCATAAGCCACGAAAGAAATTAATTTATTATCATCAATCGGAATTTCAAAATTTGATGCTGCTGAATTTTTAAACATAACCACCAGCCTATCCGCTCTATACACACCCAAATAAGCCTTTTGAGCCTCTAATGCTTTAATCCTTACCTCTGTTTTTATGATTTGGTCGTTCAAATCATTAATGTATTTCAAATCTTCTAAATTCATAATATGCTATTTTAATTGTTTTTCTAAATTTTTCCAGCCCCGCCCGTCCTTTATTCCTTTGCCGGTATGCCAACCGCTATACGGGTAATAAGTGATAACATTGCCATTAAATAAAAAGCAAATCATTTTATTTGTTTCAACTACTATCTCAAAGCCCAGAGCCGTAACCGCATCAACCGCTTTACTCAATCGCTCCGGCTCTAACCTTTTTTCTCTGTCTTGATCCAACCTAGCCATTACCCAAAAACCTCATAATTATTATAAGTTTCAATTCTATTTCCGGAATTTACACACTCATAAACGTAAATATCTCTTACTTGATGCTCACGCAATTCTTTTCCAATAAAAACACAAGTGTTATCACTCGTGGCCATTTTAAAGGTTTGTCCCTTTTTTAAATCTGATAATTTTAAATTTGCCATAACTTTTATAAATTTTGTCCCCTCGTTAAAGGGGACAATTAAACTATTTTAAAATTTCTTTTATTCTGTCTGCTATAATTTTTGAACCCTCTGGCGTTAACATTTCGGCCTTTGCTTGCTCCGGGCTTGCACCGTTAGCAATACATTGTTTAAAATATTCAAACCCGATTTCGTTTATTGCTATTTGTTGTAATAAGTTTTGCATGATGTTTATTTTTAAATTCTCTGTAAAGATAATTATTATTTTAATACACACAAACAAAATGATTATTATTTTAATACAATTATTCTTTTCTTCTTTTGCCTAACGTCCCGGCGTGTGATATAATCCCCTTTTTATTGTCAGTATGATCAACCGCAATAGTTAAACAGTCAACCTCATCATCCGCTTTCATGTACGGGAAACCGCCCACTTGTGCCAAAAATGGCTCAACAAATAACGCATCCTCCAAAAGATAAACCCGGCCGGCTTCAACGTATGGCGATGCCGCTTTAACCCTAACCTCCTTATCATCCGTTGGGGCCTTATCCAGAATAATATTTAATTTGGTGTATCGCTTCAATGTTTGCGCCGCCGGCATCCCGGAGGCTTTTGGTTCAATCCATATACGGGATGATTTTCCGTAACCATTAGCAACAACAAACTCCTTTATAAATTTAACCAAATCCGGTAACTCTTTATGTACTGATTGAACTGATCTAACGTACATATTGCCCCGGAAATAACAAAAGGCCATTATTGAACTCGCATCGTTTGCCTCATTCGCTGTAAATGCCCCATCAACTGAAAAATTCCAAACCAATTTAACGTTATCCTTTCGGGCCTCCTCCTCCAGCTCGTGCATACGAAAACGCCGGAACCATGATTTTTTAAGTAAATTACCGTCTGACGGTATCGGGTCTTGATCGTATTGCCCAGAAAATCCATAGCTCCCCAAATCCAAACGGAACGCCGCTAAATCATCATGGCTCAATCGCACCGGGTCAAATAGCCCATCTTTGTAATATTTCCGCAAAACGGGCGGGTACACTTTGCCATTATCCTCCGCCGGCAATCTTATCAACCTCCATTTGTCCCGTTGCTTATCTAAAAAATATCCCGTTGGGTCCTCCTCTGCTAACCGCTGCATAACCAAAATACGCAAACCTTTTGAACGTCTTTTAAAACGGTTCGCCATTGTTTGCGTTAGCCAATCAATCACATTTTTAACCCCGGCCTTACTCTTTGCAGTTTTCGGGTTTATCGGATCGTCATAAATATGAATATCAAAATGCTTTCCGGTTGCCGCACCTCCTCCGACCGCAACCGCCACACGCAACCCCATTTTATCGTTGGCATATTCCCTTTGCGTGTTTTTGTCATGCTTTAACCTAAATTTGTCCCCCCAATTTTTCACAAACCACTCACTCTCTAAAATGTCCCTCGTTTTAACGGTGTGATCCTTTGCCAAATCCAAATCATACGAACCGGAAATTATTCGCCTTGTAGGGTCCTTAACCCAAACCCACGCCGGCAAAATCTTTGTAACAATGGAACTCTTTGACGTTGCTGGCGAAATGTTAATAATTAAATCGTGTTCTTTGTCCTCATCCCTTAAAACCCGCTCAATTTCATTTTGTAAAACATCACATAAATATTTGATATGCCAATTACACGTTAAAGGCGTGGACGGTTCCAAAACCTCCCAAGCCTGTTTAAAAAATTCAAAGTAGCTACTTTCCGCTAAATTCTTTTTATAAATCCGTATCAGTTCCAATGCACGGGCTTTTTGCTCATCATTTAAACTCTCCAGAACTTCAACGGCTATACTTACATCAATCATTGCAATTTATTTAGGCCATTAAAAACCCTTTTACCACCAAATACAAATCAATCTTTAAATGATAGGCATTAATAATTAAAAAAATCAGTAAACACAACGTTACAAACGAATCAATAACAATCATAAAAACAAATTTTTTAGGTACAAAACTCAACAACAAAATTATTAAAAAAACCACCCATTGCCCAGAAAACAAACCCACAAAAATCCAAATCAAATACATCAAATTTAATACTGTAACATTTCTCTGGTTATTGGTCCACTCCTCAAACGGCTTTCCCTTCAATGCCTTAACACTTTCCTTGAATTTTTTAGCCCTAACCGGCTTCACTAAACACATAAGCTCCCACAAAATCGGTAAAATAGTGATCAAATAAAAAATATGCTTCATAATAATTTTTTTTACGCTGTCCCCAGCTTTTTGTTAATACTAAATTTCTGTCCCTTTTTCCTTTTGAGCAATCAACCCTAAAGCCTTTAACTCCTTAATAATTTCCTCTTGTGCCATGTCCCCCGTTGTGACAATTTTAACCTCAAATTTATCAATACCCGTTAGGCTCGACAAATCCCGGCGTATCATCCGGGCAACATTGTACTCTTTGGCCTCATAAGCTTTTTTATAAAGATCAGATAATTGATAAATCGCCAATCCAAACTCCTCCTCAATATCTAATTTCTCCTTGCTAACCTCCTTTAATTTGATTTTGGCCTTTGCTATGTAATTATCAATTTGCCTTTCATTTACGCCCCATTTCGCTTCATCTGTAACATATTGCATAATATCGTAACGCCTTGCGCCTCGCACCATTTGCTTAACAATTTCCAAAACCCTAGCATCTGCGGTCAATTCGTCGGCTTTTGGCTTATTTACTTTTGGCTTTTTCGTGGTTTCCTTTGGTTTCATCATTTTAACATTTTACTCAACAAATATAAGCTTTAATTGTATTGTATTACTCTATATGGTTTCTTGTAATGGATTATCTGGCGTAATACTCCCGGTTTCATCATTTTTCTCATTCATTTCCGCTAATTGCTTCAAATGAAGTATAAATAAATCCCGTTGCTTTGTTTCAAATCCTCTCCACCAATACCTCCCCCCGATATAATCAACATCAAAATAAAAACATGAATTAACGCTTTGAGTAGGCTTGTTTTTTTCAAGGTTCTCACTAATAGCAAATGCCTCCGCTTTTGTTATAAATTTATAATAAACCAAATCGCTAATGGCTGAACAAATACCCGACTTATACCAGCGTTTATCACCTATCCAATAAGTATAAAGAATACTATAAAGCTCACTTAATTTTCTCATAAAAATTTTCCTTTAATTCTTATATACTCCATAAAATCAATTTCATAATATCCAATGTAACAAGTTTTTTTATTGCCGTTTTTGGATTTTCTTTTTTCTTTGTAACTTTTTGTTTTCATAACGCTACAATTAACCCCTGTAATCCCTCCCGAAGTTCTCAAAGCAATAAAATCAATATTTATCATTGCTCTCTCAACTTGCGATATTGTCAAATACACGCCTTTCATACTATTTTAGCATTATCATACAATCAATAAGAACTCCCCGGCTACATAATTCAATATCAAACCGGCTTTTGAAGTTTTCCGCCGTTTCCTGTTTTCTGGCCAAACCCCTAAACGCCCAATCAAAAACCAATTGTTTTTCGTTACCATCTTTTGCCTCTTTGAAACGTTCAGCAACAACCTCCCAGCTTTTTGCCTTTTCTATATTTTGATCACCAGCCGGAACAGCTCTTTTAAATATTGGCGTGTTTTTCGCTTCTTTAACCAAATCATAATAATCCTCCAAATTAAATGGCTCCGGGATCAATTCAAAAGCCTTGTTTCTCTCCTCCAGAGCAATCCCCGCATAAAGAAACGCTTTTTTAACCTCCTCCCTAATTTCGTAATGCTCAAAATATTTTCTCTTTATTATTTCAACCGCTACGGCATCAATAAACTCTAAATCTGATTTATTTACTTTTATCATAATCTTTTGCTTTTTTGTCCGCCGCCTCTTTTGCCCGGCTGGCTATTTTTTTAATAAATTCTTTTTGTTTCTCAACCGGAATATTATTTAGTGGATCATCACTAATAACAAAATTTTTCTCCAGCGGGTCCGAACTTCTTTTATCTTTTTTCATTTTCGGGGTTTTTAAATATCAAAACTCCTTTTTGCTGATCTCCAACCAAACCGCCAATACTATCCATTTGAACCATCACCAAATCTTTTAAATCAAATCGAACTATTAAAGCGGAATCTTTCAAATTTTCCAATACCTTTTTAAACTTCTCAAAATCATTTTTTCTATTAGTTAAATCAATTTTCTTTGCTTTTTTCAAATGAATCCTAAAATGATTTAATCGCTTTTTGCCCTTCTTTGCCATAATATTAATTTAATTGCGTTAATGAATTTCTCCTAAACCATTGTTTAAATGGTTCCTTTTGATTTATTGTTGGCGGAAATTCTACCAAATAACATCCCCTTTTTTTATAATGCCCAAACCTTACAACTGTCCCAATTGCATTAAAATTTTTTCTGGTAATCCTGTTTTGTTTCCAAATACAAATTTTTTTACCTACCAAATCCAATGCAGTATCATATAATTTTACGGGAGGCGTTACCAACTCAATAGGATTAACCCAAACCCCATTTTTTCCACCAATAGTAACAACAAAACCCTCCTCTTTGTTTATTTCTGAAACTATAAAATTTTCGCAACTATAATCTTCATGCGAAACAATTGCCCCTATTTTTACAAAATCTTTTTTCATTTTTTCTTATTTATTTCCCCGCATTTTCCCAATTGGTTTTTTTGCCGGCTTTTCCCGTTTTATTTTCCGGTTGTAGAAATTAGTTTCCTCCTCAATAAATTTTTCATGCTTTTCCGCTTGCAACTGCTGCTCCGTCACGTTCTTTTTTATGCTGGTCAAATGGTAAAAATCACATGACGGGCATTTGTACGCTTTCGATCGTCTGGCTTGCTTTTGCTTGATTAATTTTGCATTAACATAATCCGCCCTATCTTTTGCTAAATCGAACGTTTTAAATACGGTTTTTTCAGATATACAATACATTATAATAAGGCTTATTTTTAAATTCATTACAAATATAATTATTATTTTCACATAAACAACTATTGTTTAAAATTTATTTTAAACAAAAAAAAGAGGCTAAAAAAGCCTCTTTTAATTTATTAATAAATCTTATTCGCTGAAAAAATAAACCTCTCCTTTTCTGGCAACAATTGCCTCCCCAGAAATATCCGCCTCAACCCCATCACTATCCAAATAAAACTCACCTCCCGGCAAATAGTCCGTTATCGGTTCCGCAACTTCCGTAGAAGGGTTAATATAATCGCATTCTAAAATAACGGCCGCATTTATTACCGCTTTCGGATTTTCCCCAACTAAAACAAAAATTTTTTTCTTTAACTGATCCTCATTCAAACCCCTCAAAAATTCCAGCATATCGCCCAAATTTTCAATTTTAACATTTCCAATCATTTCTATATAGTTTTAATTAATTTAACTGTAAATTTTTTGTTTTTAAAATCTGTAATTGCTTCAACTTTTCTATTTTCTGAAAAAGGTTTTATAAAATTTTCATAAGTAAAAAACACGCCATCATAAGCCAATCCCTCATCCCTAATCGGAAACGTTATTTCTTCCAAATTTTCCGGCTCAAAGTTCCAAAAACTTAATTTTCCCTTTACGTTTAAAATCGGGTAATCGTATTTTTTAGCGTTAGCCAATACCCAATGAAAAGCATCTTTTTCCGCCCAAATGCTTTGCGAATTTTTCACGCAATCAATAATATCAACTTGGCCAATAATTGCAGAAACTTCCAACCTATTTGTTGTATATTTTTCTGTAATCCATCTATCAATATTTCCCTTTTCATGTTTTTTAATTTCCTCCAATTGCTCCCTTGAAAACATAGAAACGGCCTTTGCCCTATCATGCCATTTTGCGGAGGCATGAATTAAAACAGTCCCCCGGAATTTCGTGTTATAACTTCTGTTTTCAACGTCTTTAACTCCCTCCGCAATTAATGAAGCGTATGGCTGTTTTATACTTAATGCTTTCATTTTTTTAAAATTTGATTATAAACTCTGTCAATTACTTTTGCTGTCATTAACGGCGGTACGCTCATACCTAAAACGTATTGCGGTTTTAAATCTAAAAAATCATAATCCAGAGGAAAAGTTTGGCAAAGTGATAATTCTTTTGTGGTCAAAAGCTCCTTTTTTTCCTCTATTGCAAAAACATTTCCTCCCATTATTGTAGCTAATGGCCTGTTTTTTAACGCTTTTCTAAAAAACCCAAACTTTTTACCGCCTCTCGATCGCTCATCATAAACGCCTCGCCAATCAGCCTTATCCCAATATTTACCATACCCTAGGCTCAACGCCTCTCTTTTAACTTTCTTTTGCTGAATCTGTCCGAAATTTATAGCCGGTTCATTAAAGTCCATGTCTATCTTTACATTTTCTGTAAACATATCTTTTACCTCCAAAAGATTAACCCCTATATCCTTCCTAACTGCTACAAAAAAAACCCTTTTTCGTTCTTGTGGCACTCCCATTTTTGAACCGTCCAATAAAAAGTGTTGGCAATAATACCCGGCCTTTTCAAATTCCTCATAAATTTTAATAACATATTTTTTGGCTTTTCCTAGCATTAATCCCTCAACATTTTCCGCAATCACAATTTTAGGTTGTAACCTTTTGGCCAAATCAATAAAATCAAAAAACAAAATATCTAAAACCTGCTTTGCCTGTCCTTCTTTAAACTTTTTCTCTTTTCCCCAATCTTTCTCCCTATTTCCCCCGGTTGAAAAGCTCGAACACGGCGGCGAACCGTCCAGAATTTCTAAATCAAATAAATCCTCTGGCAAATCTGGCAAATTTTTAAATTCCTGTATAGGCATTAAAAATGAATACTTTGGCTTGTGATTTTTAATGTACACCTCCATCATTTTAGGATCTATTTCGTTACATCCTATAACATCATAACCGGCTAATTTATAACCCATTGTAGACCCCCCCCCACATGAAAAACAACTAAAAACTTTTCCTTTGTCTTTTGTGAAATTTGCTTTTTTTAGCATCCAATTATAATGTAAATTCCCCATTATTACCTTAATTTTGTTTCAACTTTTTTAGTGATCCAAAAAGCCGCAACATTTATCCAGAAAACAAAAAAGCTAATGGCCAAATAATATCCGGCATTTTCCCAAAGCTCCCAAATTTCCATAATTGAAAAGGCCAACATTGCCACTAAAATCAAAATCCCGATAACCAACAAAATCGCCTTTAAGTTTTCCAATAACGCCAATTGCTTTTTAATTTTTTTTCTCTTTTCCATAACTCAAATTAATTTCCAATTTTCTAAAATATTTTTCTCAATGTTTGCCGGGGCAACTTGTTTGCTGGTTTTTCCTTTTTGCATCCATTTCCATCCGGCCAATTTTCTTGCATCCGTAGAAATATCTGAAAAACTCAAAGCCTGTTTTCGGTTGTGCGTATTCTCGGAAAATCCGCCCTTAAAATCCTTCATTTCGTGCGCTGCCCTCCCCTTAATTTCGGTTTTGCTTCTTTTTTTTCTCATGCCTTATTTATGCTTTTCAATTATATTTTTTCTCTCCTCTCTGGTTATTTTTGGGCCTCCGACTTTACGCCGGAACCACTCCACGAAATCCAAATAATTATCCGTGGCAACCGGTTGCTTTTCTGGTTTTTTTTCTTTTTCCATGTTAACTAATTTTAGCCAGCCAATCCCACCAATTTCCAATAAAAAACTGGTTTTTTCTTTTGTTGGCAAATTTATAAACGCTCACACTTTTACCGTTTTCAATCAATTTTTTTTTGATTTTATTCGCTTCTTTTCTGGTTTTCGCTGTCATTGTTATTTGTTTTAGATTCTCTACAAATATAATACTTATTTTAATACATACAAATAAAATGATAATTATTTTTAAATAAAATAGCCACGCTATTAACGTGGCTATTTTTCTACTCTGAAACTTTATTAAACAATTCTAGCGGGCTAATTCCTAAATGCAAACAAATTGAACCTATTACACAAGCTACATTTTTTCCCGTTGTGGCTCCGGTTTTAATTTCAATTGTATTTTTAATCCCGTCCCGCTTCATTCTCTGCAACGTTATTCTTTTAATCTTGTTATCTGTAACATTGCTCAAAACTATCTCTCTGGCCCAAAAATCTTGCGGGCCTCTGGCCTTTGTAAATTCCTCCTCCAAACTTGAAATGCCGGCAATTATAATAAATAAATCTCCGCATTTATCCGGCTTACTAACCTTTTCCTCCGGGAGCTTCATTATTTCAATAACCTTTTTAGAAACCAAAAAATAATTTTGTCCCTGTGGCAATTTGTCTTTTTGCCAATCTCTTTTATTTTCCATAAAATTAAAATTTATCGCCCGAATCTATTATTATGGGCATTAATAAAATAGTTTCCTCAAACCAATCATAACCAATAGATTTAATGAAAACCGCTTTGTTTTCTCCGGTAAACCTAAACTCCGCACTTCCATTTTTTTCCAAAAGCAAAGGTGATATTTTTTTTAGGTTTGCAAAATTTAAACCAACACTATACACTTCAAATGACAGCTCCTGGTCCCTCATTATGGCCTCGTAATCCGGGTAATTTTTCTCCAAATCGTGATACTCAAATTCTGCCCTTGTTTTCATTGATCCAGAAAAACAAATTATTTTGTCTGGCCTTACATCCATATAATCAAAACCCCGTATTTTCTCAAAGGCAATGGTGGTTAAAAATTTACCTTCAATTGCTTTTATCTGGTGAGGTAAAAAGCTGTAATTCAATAAATTTTGCTTTATCAAAATAGAGCCGTTTGTGGCTAACAAATAACCTTTGTGGAAATAAACCCCGTCGAAACTTTCCCGGCTCGATCCTTTTTCTAAAATCTGGTCAATTGGCCGGCCAAACGTTTCAATTAAAACCTCCTCCCACTCATCCGGCTCAAAATTTCCTTTTGCTACATAATCAAAATTATGGCCTTCAAATTTTTTATTTTCAAACGGATGCTTATAAATTTCCGTATTTTTCCCCAAGTCAATTGTTGAATTTAAAACGCCGTAAAAATCCTTTGCGTTTTCTATTGTTTCAACAATAAACTCATTTTCTTTTTCTCCTTTTTTGAATTTCAAATTACTCATCATCCATATTTTTACATTCAACAATTGACCCCGGTAACATCCCCCTCACTAATTTAGCGACTTTTTCCGCCCTTTCGGTTCCGTCTAAAATAAATGCGTTTTCCTCTTTTTCCACCGTCCCAATGGAATTATTAATGATGTTTTTGTAAAATGAAATTTTACCGTTTTTTGAAATCTTAATTACTGTGCTCATGTTTGATTTATTTTATTTTTACTATTTTAATATTTTCCCTCCATCTGATCAAATTAAAAAACATTTGAGAAACAAAAGAAACCATGTATTTTTTACCGTTTATCCTGTAAATTTCCGGCTCCGGAATTTCTGCATTTTTCCCTTTTTTAATAGTGAAAATTTCCTTTGCTGTTTTGTTCATTTCTTGCTCCAATAACAACTCCGTTTTTTTCAATTCCACATATTGCTCCGCACAATTGTAAAAATGCTCAATTCTCCCCTTTAATTTCTCCGTTTCTTCTTTTGCCATGTTTTGCGCTATAAATAAAAATACCGTTAATTGTTTCCCTGTAAAATATTTCAACTTTCAATTGTTTTAAAATCTCTTTTAATTCAATTTTTGTTACTTCCAAATCAATCATTAACCGGGCAATACTATAACCGTTATTGCCTCCGGCAAATTTTACTTTTTTCCTCGATTAGTTGCAAAGCTTTTTCTTTTTTTTCCATAAAAAAAATTAATTAAAAAAGAAAACCCCCGATTTTTCGGGGGTTTCTAAAGGCTCACGGCTTCCTTTATTTGAATTTAAAACAGCCCAAAAGTGAAGTTTTCCGCTGTTAAGGTTTACAAATGTAAACTTTTTTTTATAATTCAACCCCATTTATTAAAACGCCCTCATATTTTTTCCTATATAATTCCGGGTGAACTTCTTTTATATAGGCAACATTCTCAAAGAAATCTAACATTTGGCTTTGCTCCTCCGGCGTTCCATCCTCCCAAAGCTTGTGGCAACCATTCCCTTGCTCTAGGCAATGGTAATGTATATTTCTGGGGTCAGTTTCTAAATCTTTGCGATCAGACCGCCTAATAATATGGCTATGGCTCAAAAATCTACCAATCCCGCAACCTTCGCAAATATGCTCTTTTCGTTCCGCCATATCAGCGTAAACTTGTGTAAGCGTTCTATTAATTCCCGCTTGTTTTTTAGAAACTTGTTTTATCATCTTATAATTTTCTTGTTTTTAATCACAAACTCCATTTTGCTTATTTTTTCAGATAAATCTAAATACTCAATTTTTCTAAATCTGTTAACATTAATTTCCCCTATCATTGTACGCCTTAAATATACAATTGTAGTGTAATGTTTTTTGAAAAAATCCCCCATTTGTACAACCGTCGAACCGGGTAAAAAATCACTTATCAAAACAATCGCCATACTTTTTGCAATTGTTTCCTTTTGGTTTCCCCTCCCCTTTTTTCTGAATTTATCAAAATCCACTCCGTAAAATTCTGATACTAATTTTGTCAATCGCTCCATTTTTCCCAATCCTCTTTTTTAATCCCGTTTCTCAATCTATAAACATCCGGTTCCTCAATAACTAGCCCAACCGATGCAGCAAATCTAATCAACCTATCAATAAATTGCATAACCTCAAATTTTGAAGCATCCGCCACGCTTTTTGCAATTCTTTGGCTATTTCCGTCAAAAGGATCGTAAAGCTCATCAACAAAATTTATTTCCGGGTGATACTTCAATTGCATCCTAATTTGCTCCTCTGAATAATCTAAACCGGCCTCTTTGTAATATTTATAAAAAGGCTTAAATATTGCAGCGTGCAAATAACCTAATTGCGGTTTAGTTTTTGCAGTAAAAGGGTTTTTAACCTCAATATCTAGCATTATTTCAGTCGCTCCCTTTGTCTTAATAAAAACCGCCAACAAATCATGTTTTAATTGCAAAGAGTTTGGCAAAAATATTTCCCAATCCCTAAAATTTGATGATTTGCCATCCGGTTTTTTTTTCAATAACAATTCGCTACTTACTTTTTTCATTGCTCTCCATTAATTTGTAATAATACTCCGGCCGTCCAAAAATCCCTCTTTTTTTAAACTCTGTTTTTTTTAAAATATTATCAGAGCTTAAATTTGTCAATGCCCTCCTCATGCTGGTTAAAGGTGCGTAAATCTGGCCAAAAATATCCCAAACCTCCGAAGCTGTCAAAGCCTGTTTTTTCTGTTTAAAAATGGCCAATATTTGCTCCTCTTGGTTTTTTGCTTTTGGCTTAACAACTTCCAAAAATAAATTATCCTCTTTGGTAGTGTTATAAAATATTTTCCTTTTTTTCATTTTTCCATCGTTTAAAAGTTTCCAAAATCAAATCTTTTTTAGATTGCAAAATTGCCTTTTCTATTTGGGTTTCATAACGCTTATAATCTTTGATTTTATCATAAACATTTGCGTATTTTTTTTTATTGTTAAATCCAGACTTAACCGCATTAACATTCAAAATCCAAATTTCTTTTTTCTTTTTCTCATCTATAAAACCACGATCAAAAAGAGAATCATAAACCGCCTCAATTTCCGGCCCAACGTTTAAACTAAATTTTTCCTCCTTAAAAAAAACCGTGTACAAATCCAGAACAATAGCACAAAAATACTCCCCAGAAATTTTCCTTTTTTTTTCCTCCAAATCCTCCGCCGTTTCAATTGGCGATAATAAAATTTTAGCCTTTTGAATCACTTGTGATTTATAAGACTTGTAAGCCCTCATAATTCCGACAAAGTACTTTATACTGAATTTATCGTAATGCTCAATATTTGCTCCCGTAACTCCTTCAATCGCCAACTCAAAGGCTATCCTTATATCGCTGGCCGTAAAATTCCCGTAATAAGTTCTAATGTGATACATCAAAGGCACTTTTTCCAATTCCTCCGGGATTGTTTTAAGACCAATTAAAAGAAAAACATATCTTAACGCCCCTTTTATGTATTCATCATCCTCACCCTCAATTTTCGGCTCGATTAAAGAAGTTGTAACAATTTCCAAGCCTTTAGAAATTCCCAATTTTTTCCGAAGTAGATTTATTTGACGATCCTCCAGCGGGTTTATTTTTACTATATCCATTTTTGACTTGATTTAAAATATTTGCCAAATTACTAAAAATTTGTTGAGGCTTTAATTGCTCTCCTAAAAATGGATCTATCAAATTCCAATTATCAAAAATCGCCTTAAACGATAAAATAATTTTGCTTTCACCCACATTTTTATCAAAGTACTCAATTATTTTTTTAATCGACTGAACGCCGGCTCCATCAATCAAAGGCTTAACACCTACCTTTTTTAAATAAAATTCGTGATACAATGCGATTGCATCCGCCAAAACTGTTTTATCAACCGGCTTAACTTCTGGATTAATTTTATACTCTGGAGCTGCAACCGGTTCCGGCTCAAAATTAAAAACATAAGTATCTATTTTTTTTGGGACCTTAACCAGCGTTAACCAGCCACGCACTTCCAATTCTTTTAAATACTTATTCAAAGTTTCAACGCTGAAACCGGAGGATTTTGCTAACTTATCCTTATTCAAAGTTTTTCCAACCGCCAACAAACGAAACGCCACCATTTTAGCCTTATCGCTAATCACCTCATCATTTACCAACGCAACGGGAATTAATAAAATCCCCGTTTGCAAATCGTTTTTAAAATTCATATTTCTTTATCTTCAATTGAGTTTCTAATAATTCCCCTTTGTATAACTCTAGGGGCTTCGCTTTTCAACCATTCCTCAAATTTTAAATTTGCCTCATGCTTGCCTTTTGCTTCTATTTTGGTTTGCATAACATCCTTTTCATCCCCATTTCTAAAAAAAAATGAAAACTCAAACTTTAATAATATAATATTCATTTTATTTCTGTTTTAAATTCTTTACAAATATAATTATTATTTTAATATAACGTTCTTTTTTTTTAAAATATTTTTAAGCAAAAAAAATAGGCTAAAAGCCTATTTTGTTTTTTTTTTATTTTTTGTCTTTTTTTCCCGGTTTCTCTTTTCCTCATTTTTGCAATAAATACTAAAAGCATTATTCACATCCAACGCATTCCCGGTTATAACCGTTTTTCCTTTTTTTGTTGTTATCTCAATTATCATTTTTATTTTTTTAAGGTACATAATTTATAACAGCCGCTTTATTTGTTGTTGCCCAAACTAAATCAGCATCCGGCGCACCAGCGTTAACAGTTGCTAAACTTGATTTAACCGTTATTTGAAAACCATTTTTAACTCTCCTAAAAACTTGCTCATCTGTATTTACTGTATTTCCTAAAACCGCACACTTTGGAGCATAAAATGAATTTAATGGCATTGTGTAGGCTCCAAAAGATGAAAACAAATTAATCCCAACACTTGTAACTTCTTGCGTATTAAGAGTAGTTAATTGAGGGCAATTGAAAAAAGAATAATCGCCCAATCTATTAGCTAACGGCAAATTCACGTTTTTAACATTTATGCAATTGAATAGCATATAATTTGGAACATTCTGTAAAATTGGAAAATCAACAATATTAAAATTAACTGATGAACACGAATCAAAAGCATTTATACCAACTGTTACCAGATAATTTAAAGTTCCTAAATTTGGTAATTTAGCACAACCCCTAAACGCATAATCCCCAATAGTAGAAACGCCGCTTAATGATATATTTTCCAAATTTGGGCAATTATCAAAAGAATATTGCCCAATATTTTTAACTAATGGCAAATCAACCGTTACCAATGTTTGTATATTTCTAAAATTGAACGTGTTTAAATTTACTATTTTAGGCAAACTTACATTTACTAACCTCGTATTGTTGAAATTTGAAGTATCTATTGTTGTTACTTCTGGGAAATATATGCTATTCAACAAAGTGCAATCTGTAAATGTGTTGTAAGATATTGAGGTTACATTAGGAAATGAAACGTTTAAAAGCTTACTACAACTTCTAAACATCTGCGCTACAATAGACGTAATTAAAGGCAAACTTACAGATACTAATGAGGTGCAACTTAAAAAAGTACTATTTCCCGTTATTGTAACTAAATTTGGATAACTCACCGAAACCAAAGAACTGCAACCAGAAAAATGACTCCCACCCAATTTATTGATTAACGGTGTATTTACAGTTACTAATTTGGTACAGTTAGTAAAAAAATTTCCACTCCCGTAAAAATTATCTAAAACCGGAGCATTAAAACTTAACATTTCCGGATTGCCCCAAAAAGGCTGGTTTCCTACGTTTTTCAAATTAGGAAAATTGAAATTTTTAACCCTACAATTATTAAAATTTCCCTCTGCCATGCTGACAACCCCTTCCAATTTACACTCCGTAAATGAGGTGCAATTTTGAAAAGAATAATTCGTCAATGCGATACATAAATTATCCTCATCTTTAAAATATGTAATTTCCGTATTATTCCTAAAAGCTTGTTGAGCCATTGTGTAAGTGCCTGTTATTGTTGCCCTAACTTCCAAACCAGAAACCTCAAAAAAAGTAATTCTACTTGCTGCAATACCTAATTTTGTGGCCAGCAATGCCGCCGTTGTTATCGTTGCACCAACTCCGCCAATTATTGTATTTGCGCCTTTGTAATCTCTCCCAAAAATCATTAATTTTCCCGACCTCATAACTAAACTTTTGTTTCACCTTCAATTACTACAACTGTGCTCGCACCATCTTTGTAAATGGTAGTCATTTTATACGGGTCCTGTTTTTTGCCTTTTTGAGCATCTTGACCAACTCCAGAAGCGTAAACGTATTCCGCTGTAAAATTTGAGGTTCTTGTTACACATTCAAATTCCGCCATTAAAACGGCCGGAATAGTTATTATAACATTTGCTTTTATTTTTAATAATTTCTTGTGATGAGTATTATTTAAAGTTGTGTTTTCGGTAATATTTACCTGCTCTAACTCTTTGTAATCTGGAACCTCTTTTATAAACTTGAAAAATAAATAGCCTTGACCCGCCCCGGCAATGTACTCATTTAGCTCATTTGAAATCACATCGTAACCCGTTGCGGTTTTTGTAACACTATAATTATAGCCATTATATAAAACTCCCTCCGCCTCCTCTGGAAATTGCGGCATAACTAAACTAGAACTTTCCGAAAATTTAAGCCTTAATATTCCCGGCAAAATTTCAAAAAATATAAAATTGGTATTCACATTGTTAATAAAATTACCGTTTCCGATTTTTATTTTATTTCCCAATACGTCTATAATGGCCGGAACCGGAGCCAATTTTATTAACTCCCCGTTAGTAACCCGGTTTTGCAAATTAAACATATCCTCACCCGTAACATTGTTTTCATGGATGTAAGCCAAAAGCTCTATTTCATTTGGAATTAAAAAATAAATCCCCGCATCATCATTAACATAAGCTTCCAATCCTTCCGGCGTTTCTCCCAATCTGAAAATTTGGCCGGTATCGGAACGGATTATTTTTGGGGCGCTGCCGGCATCCCGGACAAACGCATCTATATAATCCGGACCGTTCCAATACCAAATATTTTTATTTCCTTCAACTAGCATCCTTTTTACTATTTTTGGCTCTTTGGGCCTGTTTTTTTAAAGTTTCCTTTTTTCTCTTAAACTCCGCCTCAATATCCACTCTATCCTCCGCCGTGTAAGTTGTGTTTTTCTTAAACGCCTCCTCCAGATTTTTCACCCTCTCCGTTGTAGTGGCTTTTTTTACATTTTCAATAACAAAATCTTTTGCATTAAAAGACGGCTTTACAATCATTCCCTCCGGGATCGTTCCCACCTCCTCAATTTCTTTTTCAACCGTTTTGACGGTTTTCTTTTGGTTTATTGTTGCGCCTTGTGCCAAAGCCGCTTTAATTTCCTCCGCACTTGCTATTCCGTGAGTTATTCCAATCCCGGCCAGAGCGCAAGCCCTCCCAACCGCTGACGTTTCCGCATTCTCCAAAGCTGACGTATTATTTACATCCCCCGCAATTTTATTCTCATATTCTTTGGCGCTTGCCTTATAAATATTTTCCTCCCCATCCTCTTTAATCGTAAGCGTTGCGGTAACTATCCATAGCTTTAAACCTTCAATAAATTGAAATTCCGTGCTAATGCTATATGCAAAATTCTCCGCTAAAAACTTAATTCTCTCTTTAACTTCGGTGTATTTTCCGCCGTTTGGAATATCGATGCTCGATAATTCGCTAGTCCTTTTTATTGCCATTTCCTTTAATTATTTCAGTTTTATAAATCTCAATTTGGTAATCCTCCGTAGCCTTGAAAAATCGGGCCTTTGTCTTAATTTCCGTGTTTACGGTAAAATAGCTCAAATCAATCCCTTTTTCCTCTTTAAAGTGTTTTATCAAAATTGCCAAACTCCCGAAGCTTTTAACTTCTTTTCGCAACGTTTCACCTTTTTTCCAAATTACAACGTGAGTATTTTGGGTTTGCTTTTTAGCAATTTTTTTCTTTTTTACCGTTTCCATTTTTTTAGTTTTTATATTAGTTATAATTGCAAATATAATTATTATTTCTTTACAAAAGCTAATATAATTTTATTCAATCGAGGGATTAATATTACGATCAACGAGGAATTTCCCCCCGCTGATCGTTTTTTTGCATTATCACAAACATTTTTACTTTTTTTTGTTTGCTTGCCAAGTTAATGACGTGGTTTGTATTTTTTTCGCCACCCCGTTTTTTTGCTCGTTTACTTTGGCAACATCCACGGCATCAATTTTTTTCTGCAAAACGTTTGAATAAATCCATTTTGGCGGGTTTCCTTTTTCGTAAAATTTACCGCTTTCGCTCTCCGCTTCTTGACAAGCCGCCGCCTCAATCATTTGCTTAACCTGGTCCTTAATTTTTTCTTTTTCTTCCTTAAACTTTTTCTCCAGCCTATCTAATTTTGAATATCTGGCCAACAAATTATCATCCTCCATCTCCAGCGTTTCCACATAATCATACTCCGCCATTTCCTTCAACGCTTTTTTAATTCGTTTTTCCATATTGGTCAAATCTGACTTTTTAAGCTTTCTTTCAAAACTCTCAAATTTTCCCGTAAACTCAACCTCTTTGCTGTCTTTTTTCTTGATAACCTCAAACCAATCTAAAAAGCATTTCGCCGGCTTTTCTGCCCCGTTGTAGCTGTCAATAAGTCCGTAAAAAGCTAACTGCCCATGCAAATCCACTTTTTTCTGATCCCACGGCAAAGAACCCGTTTTATACTCCCGGAAAATCTCGAAACCGGTTGCAGTATCTTTAAATCCCAATAGCTTCAAATCCGGGAAAAAATCATTAGGAAATAACGCCTCAATCCGAGCCTCCATAACATCGCATTTTTGAAGATACGGGAGCATTGAATCAATAATTAAATCCTCACTCTCATCATTTTCCACGGCCTCCGCAAATTCTTTTCCTTTTTTCAAATGCTTTGTTTCAAACATTTTTTCTCCTAAAACATAGCGTTTCCACCATGATTTTTTACTACTTTCCCACAAAGTCAATGAACTCCAGCTTAAATGCTCCTTTGGTAAACTTTTCATAATACTGCTTTTTACTTATTAATAATTTCTAATTGTCCCAAATCCTCTGCATCAATTTCCATCAATGTTTTTTTCCCTTTTGCATAAACGGTCAAAATAATTTTACCGTCCTTTTTTCTCTCGTTAACCTCATACTCAATCCCAGCCAAAACCGGATTAATTTTAATATCCGCATCCGTGTTTTTATACCTATAAAAATCCGCTGGTAAATCTTTAAACTCTTTTTGATCAGTTCCAATCGCCATAATATACATTTTTAAGATTTTGCAATTAATTTTACACGTTCAGCTATAATTTTCGACCCCTCCGGCGTTAACATTTCGGCTTTTGCTTGCTCTGGGCTTGCGCCGTTGGCAACACACTGTTTAAAATATTCAAATCCTATTTGATTTACCGCTAATTGAATTTTAATTTCGTTTGACATGATTTTTATTTTTTAATTTGTTATCTGGTACAAATATAATACTTATTTTAATATAAACAATAAAATACTTATTATTTTTATAATTATTTCATGCCAATAAAAAAAGCCCCTTAAAAATAGGGGCTTTGCATATCAATAAATTTTTAACTTATCCTTGAAATTTTCTTTTGAATATCCCCCGGAGCCACAAATAAAGCAACAAAGCATTTACGGCCAACGAAATAACCAAATATATCCAATACCTAAAAGGCACAACCTCAATTATTTTAACTTCCTTATCCTTTTCGGTTCGTTCTTTTTTATTATTAACCTCTTTGTTTCTATTACTAACCTTGTCAGTTGATACAATGGCCGGTAAATCAATTTCTACCTGTATATCTCCAACGCTATCCGTATAAACCCTAACTTTCCCCCGACCCGTAACAAATAGCTTATCAAACGGCTTTATTTTGCCTTTTTCATCACATGGCTCTTTGATCACTATTTTTTCAATGATTGGAGGCGATACGGTTTCTTTTTCTTTTTCGGTGTTATTTTCAACCGTCGAATTGCTTTCAATCACATTAACCTCTTTTTCATTTGTCTGGCTTTTTTTTGCCCTACAACCGATTACCAAAACTACTAATACTAAACACACTAAAATTTTTTTCATATTATTTTCTTTTTGGAAGTTTTGCAACTTTCCCGTTAATAGCTTCTTGAATTTTAACATAAGCCGGTATTACGTCAAAACTCGGACATTCTTTTATACGTTCCCAGCTTTCAATTTTTCCGCTCCCGTTTTGGTCCGGGCTAAAATCTCGATGCCCCAAAATTGTTACATTGCTGCAATCATTTCCATTTTCCCGGAGCCATTCTATAACCTTTACAATTTCATTATCCATCGTAATTTTTTGCGCCTCCGTTCTGGTATCTTTTCCTTTCCAAATCGGTTTTTGCTTTGTTCCAACATTCTCAACTCCTCCTATGTAACAAATATTAATTGTTTCAGAATTAAAACCCTTTACTCCGTTTGAGTTCTGATCTAATGGAACTAAATAATGAGGCTCTCCCTCCAAATCAATTAAAACATGGTAGCCATCAACTTCCCATCCCATACTTTTCCAAAATTTCCTAATTGCTTCAACGCCAGAAAATCCAGCGGAACAATGTAATGCGATAAACTTAATTTTCTTCGCTCTCATTTTTTTCTTTTTTTCCTGTTAAATCCTCAACTTTTAAATTATTCTCAAAATTTGTAATCCTATCGATCCACGATTTAGGCGGAAATTTCCCCCCGGATAATATTGACGAGTTTCTAAATGCGGACCCGGCCGGATAAAGAAAAACTATTAATCTTAAAACCGTTAAAATATATGCGGTAATAAAGCTCTCCTTTACAATGATTGCACCAACTCCCTCAAACAACAAACCCACCAGCACAACTAAACCGGTTTTTGTCAAAAGTCCTTTTGCATTTGCTTTTATGGTAAAATCCTTTTTGAAAAATTTATGTACAATCGATCCTAAAGCGTGATCTATTGATATTGCAAAAAAAACAAATGTAACATACTCTTGATTTGTTGCCCACCATCTATAAAAAAACTCAATCAATGAAAAAGGCATACCAAGCGTAAAACCTAGTATTATATGACTTTTAAATTTAATGAATAAACCTTTCATTACCGCTAATTTTATCATTCTCTTTTGTTTCTTTTAGAAGTAAAAATAATCCCCCCACGGTTTGCAAATCTGTTTTTTATATTGCAAAATTTTTCATATTCCGGATAATTTTCTTTTTTTATTTCCGGCTCCAAATTCATATACTCTGTGAACTGTCCCATAAAAGTATTACCAGAGTTTAAAAAATTATCTCTCAAAACATTCCTCTCATCTTTTGAAACGGTTCCGGAAAATTCGGTTGACGGCTTTTGACCTCCTTTGTTGGTAATTTGCAAAAACGTTTCTGGTATAATCTCATAAACTACAAAATAAGCTAATGCCGGCTAATGAAATTATCCAACAAATATTTAATATTTTCGCTCAACTCGCTTTCCTCTCCGCTAAATTCCTCACATACCCTCTCATAAAGCTTTTCCGTTAAAACCGGCTTAATGTAGTTTATTTGCGAAATTAATATTTTATTTGGCTTTATTTTTTTGGGCAAAAAATCCTTATCCAATGCAATCTCAATAATTTCCTCCGGCGTAATTAAATTTTTACTCATCTTTTTTAGTTTTTTCAGAGTTTGAAATTGTCCCCAAATATTGTTGCTGCTCCGGATCGTTTTCGTCGAAATCTAACCCGTCAAGTTTTCTAGCTTCCCAAATTTTCATATATTTAGGCTTTACTTTTATAGGCGGTTTATTTATAAAATCCAAATCCTCCGCATCCAATCCAATAACATCCCTCAAAATTTGCTTATACAATTCCAAATATACATTTTGTTTGTCCAAAATTACGGTATTTAAAAGCATTTGGTACTCATTTAATAATTTATCCGTATCAAAACCAGATGTATCGTTAAATCCGGAAAATGCCCGGCTCCAATTGTGCGCAATAATTAAATCCTGCCCCGCTTGTGCGTGTAATTTTGTCCAATCCCCCTCCTCATTCGTACTCAAAGAAACAAATTTCGTCCCTTCGCTTGCTCCTCCGGATTTGGCTATAAACAAAACTTTTCCGGTATTTCCCTCGCCGGTAAATTCCTCATCAAACTCATCTTTTAAATCCGCTGCCTCCTCCTCATTGTTAAATTCTCCATCAACAATTAAAACACCCGATCCTTTAAACGAATTATCCAGCCTTGAAATATTCCAAGTATCTGTTTTATATGCAATCCCGCTCACTTGCATCCCGGCTATCCAATCGGGTACTCCGTAATTTTTAAACGTTGGCTCATATTCTTTTACATGAATCATTGACCTATATAAACCATCCTCACAAAGCGTAAATTCTGGGTAAATGCTCAAAACTAACGCATCCTCTTTCTCTCCCTCGTAATTTTCCCAATTTGGGTGCATCACTATTTTATTTCCCTCTCTATGCTTACGGCATTCCGTCGCATCTACATGATAAATATTTACATAGCTTTTTTTACCATCCGTTACCAATTGAAAAAAACAATTTCCAAAATCCAAATCATCCGAAATTAATTTAGATGTAACTTTTCTCAAAGTTTCATTGTTTGCATTGCAGCAATCGACAAAGCTTTTTAAATCTAAATTCTTATCATCATAATTAAATCCATCACCTAGCAAAAAACGCTTTTTTCTTCTTAATATACCACGGTTTACGGTTGCTTTTCTGTTTAACCTAGCAATTGCCTCCATAAACAAATTATCACTCCCAAAGGGTATATAATCCCTCGCCTCCAAAATGTATTTTTGTGGCCGGTCCTTATCAACAAAAGGCAAAGATGTACTTATAACTTTTGCCTTTACAAATCCTTTTTTTTCACTTTTTTTCACGGATCAAAAATTTAATTTTGTTATTAAAAAAAGAGGCTTTTTAAAGCCTCTTTTTCTTATTTTTCAATTATTTCCAGAGGAACGTTTTTTTTAATTAAGCGTTCGGCATCCTTCACGCTTAAATTTTTATTCAAAATAACTTTTCCTCCAGAATCCCAAACCTCTGTATTTTCCCAATCTTTCGGTATTAACACGGTTTTATTTTTCTCTTTTTCTCCCGGATTATCTTTCATTTTTGAAATTTTAAATTAAACCTCCGTATCTAACGGCACAGT
>Ga0265780_10000946_pt1 | contig 42826 bp, 52 predicted proteins | sample P1T30metagenome_FD_192432 | JGI IMG/M metagenome (GOLD analysis project Ga0265780, IMG submission 192432) | Plant litter microbial communities from East Loma Ridge, Irvine, California - P1 T30 | ecosystem: Environmental > Terrestrial > Plant litter > Unclassified | place: USA: California...
CATAGTAATGACAAAAGTAGTAAAAGGTATCTCGATGCATGTCGACACACTCGACTACTTTTAACTAACTATCCCACGTCAACGCAAACATGCGTTTACCCTTGGCCTCCAACTCCGCCGCCTTTGCTTGGGCCACATTCAGCTCTGCTTGCAAAGCTGCCGTCTCTTTCTCCAAAGTGACCTTTTCTGCTCGAAGACTAGCATTTTCCACTTCCACCGCCTTCTCTTTCTCTTCAATTTCCCGGTCCTTCTTCTTCGTGGCCTCGAGTTCCGTTGATGCTTTCTGCGCGGTATTATGCCAACGCTCCAACAAAGTTGCTCGCCGATCCGCCTGCCTCACGAAACTGGCCTTCTCCTCCTCTAATTCCTTGATTCTCGCTTCATCCGCGACCTGTCGACGTATCGACTGCTCTGCTTCAGCTGTCGCCTGCTTGGCTAACCTCGCTTGCTGGTCGGCGTCTCTTTTGTGATCATCGTTCAGCGTGGTCAAAGATTCCACTCGTGCTTTCAGATCGTCGTAATGAGGCTTGGAAACGATGAGATGGTCTTTGAGTACCGAGCCATCGGTCACATCATCATCGAAAGGAATATCCTGGTCGTTAGGGCCTGCATTGCTCAGCTTGTCACTCCTAGCAATGCTGTCGGTCTCCCAGAACGTTGTCGTCGGTTGTCGGTTTGGACGTCTTGACCTCGCGGCTTTGTCTTTTCTGGGCACTTCAGGGGCCGGCGAGCCAGGCTGAGACTCTGGAGATATCGGAACTACTATCTCGAGGGAAGGTTGCTGGGGCGTCGCTGAATTCGTGGCATTCAAGACTGTGATTTTGCGTTTCTTGGCCGGTCCACCATTCGGGTTTCTTGAAAACGGTAGGGTTTCGATCGGCCTGGGATACTCATCTTGACATGATCCGTACCATTTACCCCTCTCCCTAGCCCGCAGCGCAGTCGCTTCGCTAGGTGTCAGTCCGCGTGTGACGAGCTGACCTTTTTCCAGACGCATGATGTGCTTTGGGTTGGTACCCCATTTACACCTCTCATTGGAGCATTGGGGATGATGTAGCGAGCCAAGCGGGTCGAGGTCCCTCACTAGTGTTCCTGCCTGCATTCTGGTAATCTCGGTAGTGATGCTGCAACGCCTAATGGTACCTATCCGCCATTTGCAGCACGCTTCGCCCTTTGATTGACATGCGAATTGAGCGTGAGGGTGGCTGACAGTCAGCCCGGCTTGCTTAATGGACCCACTACCACAATGAGTCTTCGTCGCAGAGAGCGAATCCGAATCTTGTCAGGACTTCTTCCACAGCCAAGCCTCTCTCTTCGATGTACTCGTGCAGGACTACAGGGGCGTTGAAATCGTACACTTCCTCATGTTTCAATCTGGACGAATGTCGGACTGGGGGTGGTTGCCCATTGACGGACACGGGTTTAAGGAACGAAGAGGTATGTTCGCGGTCGACCGGTGGAGTCGTGGTAGGAGGTATTTGGCTGGCTGAGGGCGGCTCAATAGCTGGTGTCGGCTTCGATGATGCGTCGGAGACGGATGAGGCGGGAGGGCTTGGGACAGTCAGAGCTCCGAATTGTGGGTGTGATTCGGACATTGTCATACAGCAGGTTTGAGTTGGTCGAAGGAAGTGGACTGAGGTCTCGCTAAGTAATGGTATCTGGTGTGTCACAATGAGTAGGATGAGAGTTAAGCAGTCGATATTGACAGATTTTCAAGAATGGGTCTAATGATCCTTGATTGCGAAGTGAAGGGAAACAACCCCTTTCCTCATTGCAATCCTCCGAGAGTGCACAGACCTTTCTTCTTCGCCCTTGATAATTGAGGTAGATAGCGCATACAACCACACAAACACAGACGCATATAGGCTTTACCTCTCAGCTTGGGAAAGACATGTATGAGTGTAGTTGAGCATGACAAAGGGCAAAAAGAGAGCCAAATAACTATCGGGGTTCTCCGGATCACCGTGACGTACATCCCATCATCGACCTTCATTCTTGCAATTACATTACTACACCATACATACCATGTCACTGAGCGATACGCAAGTCTTTCCTTCGTGGAGCTTTGATCAGTGGAGGGCAGTAGATGATCGAGTCCGTGGTGGAAGCTCGATCTCTCATCTTGATTCTGTCCATATCGAGTCCAGTTCCGAGGTCCAGGTCGATTCTCCAACCGAGAAGGTGTCCAAGCAGAAGGGAGCGAGGTTTTGGGGCAATCTAGGTGAGTATTTCTCTCATCTTAAGTGCTAGTTGAAGGCTGCTCCTGACGCATGCAGATATTTCGACATTAGGCGGAGCCGGCTTTGCGTCTCAGACCCATCTCTTTGGTCCCGCACCTCTTCATCTCTCCCGAGTCGAGTACGATGGTCTTCGACTATCTGTGCTACCCGATGAACATGCTACAGAATCCAGTCCAAGCAATTTCACACTCATCTTGAAGAACACTATCCGAACGAAACCGCCCAAGGAACCCAAATTACCCCCACAGCCCGAACCCGCTGTCCTCTCGTATGAGGTCTCATTTCCACGACCTAAGGCTTCCAGCGACATCAAGCACTCAGAATCGACGCGAGTAGATTTCGCATGGTCGGACTTCAAACCTCACTACAGGGGAAGAGAAGTCCCGAGGGATGACGAGAAATGGAAACCGCTAGATACGGAGGCCATTTACGAGATTAGCTTCATGTGTAGGAGTGGATTCGGGAAGCAGGAAGGCGATTTTGGAGTCGTCATTGCTGGACTGTGGGGCTTGGAGAAGGGACATTTGGAAATGAGCCAGCGAGTCGGCGGAGTAGAGAGCTGGTCAGCATGGTTCGGGAGCTGTTGGGAATGGATGTGGTCTTGGTTCAGCTCGAGTGGACGGGTTAGATTAGATGAAAAGGTCTAGTACCCAGCTTCCAGCCAGTTCAGCAGTCCCAGAGTGAGAGAGAGTCAAGAATGCATGACTTGGGTCTACTCGTTGCACATCATGGTTCGGCCTCGCGGCGTGTGGTCCGTTCCTGACAAATCAACAATCTAGATTTCGTTCTTGCGTATCATGACCCAATCGCAAGGTTCTTCATTGGACCTATCCCAAGGCCGTTATGAGGTCGGCAAATCGTTCAGAGGCAGCTGACTTGGGCAAATATGTAGCTCTGGACTGGTCTTTGGTCAGTGCACACTGCGGTGTTTGACTAAGAAGCTGACACAATAGTCCCGGTGGCCCTTGGCTTTCAAGCTACTCCTGCCATCCTGCTTATACTACCTCCATCATCAAGCAGGATGGGCTCTTCTGGCTCTATCGCTAGCTCTTTCCCACGTAATGGTCGTGTACGCCCATAATTTCCTCATCGACTTCATCAACGCCAAGCGAGCGTCGCACTGGAATGCCAATCTCGTACCTCGAGTCCAAGGCCGTATGTGCCTCAATGTCGACATCATGCTCGCATGGCTCCGACATCGTAATGAAGATGTCGGTAGGCTCTTTGTGGATCTTCAAAAGGCATATGGCAATACGTTCAATTCTCGGGTATTTGGCGAGGATCAGATCCTTAGTCTGGATCCAGTGGTGTTTGACCATGTGATGAACACCGGATTCGACGAGTTTGAGAAAGGTACATCAAATCCTCTTGATACCGTAATTGTTAATGGAGCTGATGATTAGGACCAAAGTTCAGGAGCCGAGTAGGAGGACTATTGGGAGAAGGGATCTTCAATTCTGATGGTGATCAGTGAGTTCCTTGATAGCAGAATTCGTCTCTGCTAACCATGAAGCTGGAGGAAAGTATGCCCATTGCTCGCTTGATTCGATATTGTCGAGTCGCTTACTCTCTCAGCACCGAAATGTAACGAGACGGTTCTTCAACCAAGATCGTATATCCCCGACAGTCATGTCACCTTTTATCGCCCGCACATTCTCTACCCTTCCAAGCGGGCCTTTCGATATCCAGATCATCATCGGCGAGCTCGCACTGGAACTAGCAATCAACTGGCTGACGGGGGATGACCTACAAAGACCCATCGACAGGGGACCAAGATGGGTTAAGGCTAAGCGGAATCTAGGACTGGCTCTGACGGAAGGCCAAAGAGTCATGGGTAGAAGGCTGATGGTTGGGAGTATCTGGGTAATTCGCGCCATTTGAATTGATGATCATGGCTCACTGATGACATAGCCTATATTCGAGCCTCTCAGAGACGGTCTAAAGGGTCCAGCGGATATACTGAGACGGTTTTTCGAGCCATTGATTGAAGAAGCTCAAGACAGACAAACCCGAAGAGAGGCTCACGAGAAGATAGATACGGGCGGCCACCTAATCGATCGACTACTGAGTACCATCACTGGTGAGTCATATTTTCATGGTTGTTCTTATAAATAGGTAAACGAGGAACGTCTGATCAGCTAATCAATGTCTTGCTGGCTGCTAGAGACACAGTGAGCTTGCTCCGCAGACCATGGAACGTCTCTGATATCAGACGGCATCGCTGCTCACTTTTTTGACGTATGCTTCGATGCACGAAGGGGACGCTTTCGCAATAGTGGAAGAGGAGATCTTGCGAGAGATAGGTGAAGATGGCGATATCAATGCGGCAAGTCTGAGTCGGCTCAAGCACTGTACGTCCGCGAAGCAATCCGTTTAGCCAGCACTGATGATAGGTCGACCGTTTATCGACGAGACTCTTCGCCTGTTCCCACCTGTACCTCTGAAGCGAGTAATTTCATCGATGGAGGTCAACACGATCTGATATGTAGTATACGTCGCGCGATCGGTCCCACGGTTCTACCCGGAAATCTCTACATGCCTGGAGGAGCCTCTATCGTTCTTTCGACCATCAACATGCACCGATCGCCTGAGTGGTGGGGTTCAGATGCAGATGAGTTCAATCCAAGCCGGTGGAAGGCAAGGAAAGAGGTACCATTGGCTTACCGGCCATTCAACTCCGGCCCCCGAACTGTATGTTCGGACAAATGAGGCATTATACTAATACACAGTGCGCAGGACAGAAAATGGCACTGAACGCTGCTGAAACGTACCTCGTCCTACTTGTACAGTATATGTTGACCAACAAAACTCGCTTGCGTCTCGCTACAGATGCGCAGTCTGAAGCGAGCAGGGTTCCAGCTACATGGAAGACTGGAGGCGATGGGCGAGCTCGTGGAGGTCGTGAAGCGATTTGGCCGATCACTGATATCACGCTTACAGTAAAGGTATGTTTCCGTTATCTTGAAATTTATATTGACGGATCAGGGCGGGTTATGGGTCGAAACGGTCACCAGTGCAACATCGAAACCAGAAGTCTAAATCGCACTCCACGGACAGCAGAATAAAGTTGTAAAGTAGCCAAACACCGATCTGAACCATTTCCAGCCATTATCACGACCTGTTATGTTTCCGTACGATTCGCATCTTGCTCGCGTCGGTAAATCACTCCTAGATACCATTTGACACAGTATACATGTGGACATAGGCTACAACTCGGAACAGAATACGATCAGCTAGAGATATCATTCACGCTCTGCGTTTGCCGATTGCTGATAGGAGAAGTTGCGGGTGAAGCTGGGCGTCAGACTTGACACATGTCGGGTATATCTCGACTTACTCTCTCAAAGACTCCTCCCTGGCAATCGGGTCATCAGCCGAAGGCATCTCGACAGGTGGAAGACTATACATCAGCTTCCCGATAAACTGTGTGAGGTGGATAACTTACTTGTTCCTCAATCTCGCCATTGCCCGTAGTCGACTTCGCCAACTGGTGATATATTCCGCATTTTCCATATCGACAGCATCTCTGATATAGGTATACCTAGCAGCGAGATCATTTGCCAAATGAGACATGTGCCTGACCATGATAGGCAATGCTCTCCTGGAGACGATCTTGGCTTGTCCAATAGGACTAAAGTCCGGTATACCCTGTGCTCGTTGCAGACTGACTCTGAAGAAATCTTCCCGATCTACATTCTCGCCTGTACCGGGTATAGCTGGTTCGGAGTCTGTGAAAGCCCAATCTCCAGGTGTATGTGGCGCAATGACGATGTTGATCATATTGAAGCTTGTCCTGATTGTATCAAAGACGAACTCCTTTCCAGAATCGTTGTAGATGATCTTGACAAAGTCGTTGCCTACTAGCCGTTTCTTGAATGTCCGTTCTGGGTCATCGGGGCGGTTCGGCATCATTGTCGGAGTATGGAAGATCATTTGCGTCAAATCGTCCCACCATGCATAGGCGTATTCTCCATCTTGGTCGCTGGCTCGGTCCAGACCTCCAACAAACACATCCATTTGGCCTTTGAGACGAATGAGACGACCTAGACCAGACAAGAAATCGATATAAAGCGGCGAACCATCGATATTGGAGAAAATGTCTTTCTCGTCCGTTTGACCAGGACCAACATAGAGGACTGCGATCTTGAGAGTGTCAATAACTGGAGTTCGTTCGATCCCGACCAGTGTACGGGTAAACTTGTCTTCTTGCGGGATCAGGCGACCTCGAGGTGTCTCCAGGCTCGAGTTTGGGTATGAAGACAAGAGTTGTAGTGCGATGTAACTCGGCTCAATAGCGACATCTTTACGTCGTTGTGACGGTGTGGCTCCGGACCAGACGTAGCCGTGCTGAGCTGTAGCCATGTCTTCAGCCGGTACCGAGGAAGTCACATCAAAGATAGCTTTGACCTCGGAGGACTGGATGTCAGAGTCTGCCCTCGGGATGATCTCAGGACTAACCTTGTCGCTGGCGGGCTCATCCTCAGCACCGGGTGGTCGCCCACCTCGATTCGCCATCAAAACTGCCAGTAGCGACCCGAGATCGGCATCAGCCTCCCCAACGTCGAGTAGAGGTACATTCTCGACTTTACAAGTCAACGCTGTCGTTCCAGTCGGTCGGGTTGATTTGATCGTCGCCCAGCCCGTCCTACTGTGCGCAGTGACCGTGATAATGGTTCCACCAAGTAACCACGACTGTGTCTTGCTATCTTTATCCTCGTTGATGACGACCTCGCTCAAGAACGAAGTAGCAGGTCGGGGATCGGCATTTCCGTATGTATATCTTGCGAGCCAATCGAAACAGACTTCGGCCATTTCGTCCACTACAACCCTAGTAGCTCTGGCTGAAAGAATGTTTCGTACAATCTCGCCTACGTGACTGGGTCGCTGTTGAAGTCGGAGGGCCATGAACCAGATATAGATCACGTAGTATGCGAGACCGATCACATGTTGCGAAAGAGTGTATTCCTCCTTGTCCGATGAAGGTTTTTCGGCTCGAGCATTATGTTCGCCGATATAAGTCGTCGCAACCGCAAAGACGAGTCGATACTGTTCATCCGTGAAGTTCCTGAATAGGTTTCCATTCTGACCTAGAGAAATGAGAAACTCCAATACGTGTACCGCTATAGCCGGTGTTGACAAGATTCGTTTTGTGCTTTCGACAATATCGAGCAAATGTCGACCGACGAAATGCTCGACTTCGTAGATACACAAAGTCAAGGCTTGTAAACATGGTTTGGCTGTTTCCTTTCGACCTTGTAAGCCGAGGATGAATACGCGGATCAATCTATCACATTGGTCCCTGGTATAGACACCGTGGTAACTAATGAGTATCGCGAGGGATTCGTAAGCGACCGAGTTGATTTTGGTCCGAGTGATGAAGGTAGGGACGTTGAATCGTTTCTCCCAGGGCGCACTGGTGTCCATGACTCCTTCGCAGATCACATCGAGTAGAGCTCGAATCTCTTTTGTAGCCCTCGCACCGTGAAAGTAGGTCTTGTTCCGGAGTTGTAGTGGCAGGTAGGACAAGATGAACGAAACTAATTCCCAATCGTGACCTCGCAGGACTCCGTTAAGCATGCGGAGGTAGTCAGATACCGGTACCCAGCTATCAACTTCAGGGACATCGCTTTCTTTGACCGCAGGATGGTTTGGGTCGTATGTTCGCAAAATCTCGCTCGCCTGGTAGGCTGGAGGAAGCTCGAATGGGATGGATGTAGGGATACACCAAAGCGGATTGTAGGTCGCATCATGCCCCTTGATGACCGGCGCTTTTGATCGACTCCTGCTCCTCGGACCACTTTCGGCACTCCGACCAGATCTGCCTCGATCCTCTTCCATACGAGGCAGGTTGGCATGTCTCGATCTCCTAGAGTCACCCTCGGAAGCATTACGCATCTCAGCCTCCGCCTCTTTCGTTCGACCGAGCACTTCTGCAAATGTTCGAGCTGGTTTATCGGCACTGCTTCGGACAAATAGTCGATGTCGATTATCGGCACGAAGACGCATGAACCATTGCAGTGTCACCAGTCTTGCCTTGGGACATCGTGCAGGTACGAGAACCAGCCGATGCTTCTGTTGGCCCGGCGTATCATTCGTCATTGGGTATACCAGATTCAAGAGATCGTTGTAGAGGGTGATACTTCGCATGGTCACCAGCCGTCGATCACCAGTGTTGTGCGACGATGAGAGCGGGACCGCGAATGCGATCCTTGTAAAGGTAGACACGAGCGCTTCGACAGCTTTGATCGATTTGCAGCTTTCGTGATTTCCATGCGATTGGTGGATGCTAGGTAGTGGCTGCTGGGGAGCGTTACCATCAGAGCTGGAGGGAGACATCGGGCTCGAGATGCTTGAAAACGAGGGAAGCTCGGCATTCCTGCTCGTGGGTGATAGTGAACCCATCAGACCACGTAGAGCAGATGGCGCGGCCCGACCAGATCCCTGTCGGCGCAGATTCGCGCCCTCGCTAGGTGGCGGCGGAGGTGACATTTGACCTGTCGGTTCGGGTACCGAGGTGTCGGTAGCGTCGTCCTTGCAGGCAGTCTGCGTGGCCAGCTTGACGATGAGAGCACGCATGGCGTTGAACATTCGATCCGAGTATGCGACTCTCTCAACATCATCTTCGGGCTCGGCAACTTGATACTGATAGTCCTCGTCCCTCTCTTGAGTCTCGGCTACCGCTGCTCGAACGAGCAGATTCAGAGCATCATGGACGAATTCATCATCGTCGTCGTCAATCAATACTTTCTCGAGAAAAGGCAGAATGACCTTGTCGACCAGTTCAACTCGATGCTCGGGCAGCTCCTCCGCGTAATTATAAACGTCTCGAAGAATGAAGTTGGCAGTTCGCCTTTTCGCAGCTGGAATGTATGCGGTTGCCGGATAGAAGGCATCAAGCAGCCGCCAGATATTCTTTATCCAGGATGATGTGAAGGGCAGACAGAGGCCTTCTCGCTGATAATAATCGAGTACGACATTGCAGTCCTCTTCATCCAGGTTGTCGGACAGTTCAAGTAGGAGATCGATGTATCTTGGATGATAAAAGCTGGGGGTGGTCGAGGTTGATGCGTGAAGTCGACCAATGGATCCTGGAATCTGGTGAATGACCATTTCGAATATGCTTGCCAGATTATGCTGATCTCCTGTCGAAAGGGGTGATAGTAGACGAGATCCAAGATTTCGTCCGCGCTCGTCCCTGCCTTTGTCAGTCTCTGCAGAATTCATTGAGGACTCACTTTAAGCCCTTTGCGACCGGTATCAGGCCTCGAAGAATGTCACAGATAGCTTGTCCTTCAGTCCAAGCATCGCCAATTCCTCCACCTTCACCGCCTCGTCCGGCTTGAAGAGAGCTCAGATGACCTAGCAAGAGCTGCAATATCTCGTAGTCGACAGATTGCCAACGACTTTTATCGCTAGACTTATCTGCCGGGAATCGAGTTGATGACTGAGCGGCTCGAATACTTGGCGATAGTGCCGACAGCGAAACGGCGGTATCGGCATTGCCATGAGGACCTTCGGGATTATACAGCATACGCTGAGCCGCACTGTTTGTCAGCAGACTCTAGACGAGCAAGACTTACATCACCGCTCCTCTCGTCGTCCGCCTATCTTCTTCTGGCATTTTCAGAGATCGATTGTTGGAAATGGTAGCAGCATTTCCCTCTAAGATATTCCGAACAGCCAATTCCCCTCGCCTACCTCCATTAGGGCCAAGAGCGGCTCCCATGACTTTCTGTCCGGCTTCCCATGCCTCCTCATTGATCATGTCCGAGTCGTCTTGGCCATAAACCAAACAGACTACGGCCACAATTCGGTTGAATAGATCGTCCGGCACTGGAGTTTCATTGATGAGGGTTTCAAGAAAAGCGCACATTGGTTCAAAGCATCTTGACCACCTCGGCGAGAGGTCGTGTCGAGATCGGTCGGGCGATGGAGATCGTAGAGCACTTGTAGGTGATGTAGTTGGGGATACAGCTACTGTAGCAGCCCGGTTTAAAGGTGGCGGAACGGAGCGTAGTGGTGTCAGTGCAGGGGAAGCTATCGAAGAAGACGAGTCTTTGGCTCTGTTGAGCGAAGCTGAACGCAAAGGATCAAAGCTTAGCCCTAGCGATGCGCTCAGAGCAGGAGTGTTGATCCCTGATGATGCGGGAGAACCTCGTCGGCCTGTACTTCCTGGAACGATCGGGAATGCTGCTTTCACCTCGGATATGGGAGTGGCAGCGATACCGAGCCAGAGCATATCGAGCATAGGCTGCACGACACGAGTGATGTCGGCTGGTCCAAACAGCGAGATTTGAGATCCAATAATGGCGTTGAGTAGGTCGATGATGGCAGAAGCGACCTCTGCGGCGTTGGCCGGTTTGATCGGGGCGAACGGTTGGAGCTATAGGTCAATAGGCCATTCATTGCATGAAGGAAAACTCACTTTTGATCGTTCAGTCCAATCATTAGAAGCGTCGTCCTTGACAGAGCAGTACTTGATCCACTCGTCGGTGATCTGGCTCAATGCCTTGACGAGCCATCCGACTAACCCCGACATCCCCTCGACCTCGGTCCCATTCTTAGTCAGCGCCTTGAGAGCCCCCACGATAACATTCGTCTGTTCCAGACTGGTCGAATTGTCGGAACTGGCGGTTGTGATGATTTTGTACAATGATCTGGTCGTAATCAATTCCATTCTCTCATCTAATTTGGAGTGATTTTTGGGTGGTGGCGAAGTGGCAAACAAAGCTGCCAACAGTCGAATCGCTGCAATTCGTAAAGTGGATTCCGAAGAAGGAGAAGCGAGATTGTAGGCTCGCAGATACAAGGTTTTAAGTTGGTCTTCTGTCAATGCTACATCCCCTCGGTTGCTCTCGACAAAGACGTCTTCGCTTGTGATGAGAAGGTTGGCCATGTAGACTGCAGTAGCTTTGACCATTTGACTCATTACTTCGTTCGACTCTCTGTTCTTTGGGTCCATGACTTGTAATGCCCCTTCGAGGTCGAACGGTGTAGGTGACGGTGCGCGGCGTGGAGGAGGGATATCCGGAACACCGAGATTGAGTCCCTTGTCTTTGCTTGAAGCGGGTACTGGATCGATACTATCATGATCAATAGATCTACGAGTATTGCCATCGGTGACAGAGGTAGAGATGCGCGAGGTAACCGCAGGGGCGGGAGCAGGACGTCGACCAAATATAGAAGGTAAGAAAGATAACGCAGAGGAATGGGATCCGGATGCGTTATGCCCAGAACGATCCTTCCTATCCTTATCCATCATGTTGGGATATGTAGGCGGCATGGTCGATAGATATCACTCTGCTCAAGCCGAGAATGACAGTAAAGGCCCGGGGATCAATGCCTAGATAGTCAGTTGACATCGTAGTGTATCGGGACTTGCCGGCACCTCTCGGTATTCTATATAGTTCTATAGGTGATGTTTCATGCGTGGATATAGCTGTCGGTACTGTCCAAGATAGACCCGTGTATGGTGATGTGAATGTAGAAAACAACAAGAAGATAGGGCGGTTTTGGGAATTGGTGCATTTGATAACGTCACTCGGCACTACTCTATCTGTTTACAGTTGGCTTCTAGCGTAGTATTGGCATTTATCACGCACACTCTGTCTTTTAGTATCGATCGGAGCTATCTCAAGGACAACGAGGGAGGCTATCAGCACGGATTGGACTGCAGCGAAACAAGCAGTATGGGACCGATACGCTGGGTAGCGTTCTTGCTCCTCCATATCTTGGTGAGATTATCGCTTAGCACCCATCAAGCAATTCTGACCGAGCAGCCAATTGTATCAGCGGGTGTCTTCTCAGACCCAGCAATATCATACTGCAAATGTGCGTGTCCACTCCTGGGCCGACTTGTCAGCGCTGACAACCAGGCATCTGCTTTTCGAATTCGACCATCATCCCACTATGGCATCCCGCGGACACTTCGAAACCATGTTTATCGTGTACACGTCAATTCTGCCTAGATCAGAAACTACCTATATGTAGAGGTGAGTCGATCTATGGGCATGAACTAATGACAGATGCGCAAGTACCGGAGCTGGACACGGATGTGGGAACAGGGACAGAAGGGGACGTAGAGGCTAGATGTTTTAGTATGTCCTCCATATCCTGGCTAGCATTGTGCTAATGGGAGAACGCGATTCCCCAAGGGATCAGCTGGTGGTCACTTTCTTCTGCTTGATCATTGTTGGTCTGCTCCTGTTTGCAGCAGTCAGGTCGAGGTACGTCCACCTCTGTCTCGGGCGCACGTAGCTAATGACAGGCTCCGTAAAGCCATAGATGCAAGGGGACGACCGCAAGACATGAGAGAATGGTCACAAGTGAGTATTGAACCCCCGAGGAAGCTGACGGTAGGCACTCCTGCCCACACAACTGCACTCGGCAACATCATCGTTCTTTCGCGAATCGCGGCAGAATGGAGCAGAGACGTATTTCGATGCAGGAGAGATTGGTCCCGGGACTGGTATCAGGGATTACGAGCCTGGTGGGACTGGTGCGCCTCGGTCTTGATCATGTCTATCTATGCTAGAATATGCATATTGTACAATGAGTCGTCTCCCTGACGCGGTGCCATATCTGCTAATTGTCCTTTCAGGCGTTGGCCATCGCATCTGCGTATGCCTAGGATGTCAGTAGTCACAATGATAACGGGTGATGAACTCACTTCGTATTCCTCGGCAGTCATATGGGCCTCGTCATCGTCATCGATTTCCCCGATAGCTTTTGGTACTCCATTGACTATATGTCAGCTGGTCCCTAGAATCCACGACATCAGCTTACCCATGACCATGACCGACTCTACTCCTGGCGTGCTCTCCAGAGAGGTAGCCACTGTAGGCACTTGACTGATCTCTAGCTCTTCCGGCTGCTCATCATCTTCAGCTTGATCCATTTGAGCGTAATGAGCTTCAAGTAATTCATCTTCATCCTCCTCGTCTCCTATTCCGCCCGACCTGTGTCCGTTGGCAGCTAAAGCAGCTTGACGAGCTTGACTTGTAATACCCAGCGCAGTAGCTGTTCCAGTGACTGTTGAATGGGTATGCCAGACTGGAAGTGCGTTTTGTAAACTATCATCAGCTTCCCCTCATACTGGTTTCGAGTGTGGACATACCGCTGAGCTTCCTGTAGACGTTCTTTTTCCAATTGATCCTTCTCCTCTCCGCCCAGGACGACTTGAAATTTCTTGTCCTCTCCTTCCGTCGACTCGACACCAACGACTTCGGACTTGACGTTCTGAGCGATCCAAGCCATAATATTTCGACTGGGTAATGTCTGACCCTCTAAACGTTTCAAGGCATCTCGGATAGGTTGAGTTGCAATATTGAAAGCTTGCATTTTCTCTTGTCCACCTGTACCCTGTGCAGCGGGATCGTGTTCGACAATTTCGATCTTGCAGTCTTCGCATACGAACGTATTGGTCCGAGGGTCGAATAGGTTGGATACGACAAGAGGGTCGTATTCTCGTGAACAGTTTGGGCAGATGTATCCCCTCACTCCTGTTTCCTGAATCATAAGTATGGGCCTTGGTGTAGTTGATGTCGGCTTACCTCCTTGACCTTTTGATCGATCCCCTTTCTCATCATTGCAATCCGGTACTTGACGACATCTGCAAAATCGCGATAATCGATGTACCAATAGTAGACATCTTTGATCCTCATTGGAGTCTTTCCTTCTGTATCAACAACGGTGGCATTCCTCTCTGCGAATCGAGCTTGACTATCGGTAAGGGCTACTTTCTCTTTGTTTACATGTCTGTATATTAGCTTCAGTCAGTCCAGTATCAGGAAACATACCGCTTGACGAGATGATGGACGTGTAGCATACCCAGATACTTCCTCAACTCGTTCACACTTATTCCCACTAGATCACCTAGAGGCTTCTCTGACGACCTTGACTATCAGCACGAGTTGAGAAGAGGGGGATTGAGACGCACACTCCGAGCTGAACCAGCAGCTTAATCAAGATGATATACGGGGCATCGTAGAAGGCGTATGCGACCTGATATACCAAGTCATGGCAGTACGCCTGGATGTCTTCGCTTGATACGAGGGAGGACATGACTCGCTATAGCATACTCATAGAATGAAAGAAGAAAGAGTGGGACTACAACAGCAATCCAGAGCATCAAGTTGTACCAGGCACAATCTCACAAATTGGCATGTTACCACCCAAAAGCTAAATACATGTCCAAAATACCAACCATGATCTTCTACAACCGTAACCCAAAAACCAGCTCACACTTTCAATGGCTTCACTGTCAAGAGAGGCTTCAACTACATCATTAGCTTGATCCCTGTGAAAGACCTACGATTTCCATGAAAAGAGGCCTCATCTCCTCAATAGCCTTTGTCTCTGGCGCAATCTCTGCTTCAGCCTGTAATCTTCTCCTCTTCTTTTTCGACATCTTGGGTCTAGGTGATCTTCTAGGTGTCTCGTTTCCTTTCGGTGTCCCTTCTTTGTCGGGAGTAGGGGATGATCTTGAGAAATCGATTGATCTCCTAATCCTGTGGAACCCGGATTTACCCGTACTGGAGGCCGAACCTCTCCTGTCGCGTTCGGCGTTGGGCCCGAAATGTTCTGGTACTGGTGCCAACAGTGGCGATGGCTTGTGATCATGACCTTTGACAGAGTCGTGATCTGAATCTCCGTCCTCTTCCTCGTCCTCGTCATCGTCCTCGTCACTCGAGTCGTCGTCATCAATCATGTCGACGGCGGTGTCATCGATTTGTAATCCAGACATAACGGTTCCCAATATCTCAGCCTCGTCACTCTCCTCAATACCAGTGACGATATCGAGATCCCCACCGGGGCCTTTCTCAAATCGTCGTCGGATCTTTTCTTCATGGGCGACCTTGAGGCGGTAATGGTACTGAGCGACAGCGTCTACTTCAGCCATGATCGCTTGTCTCTGAGGCCCAGAGTCGGGAAGTAGGAATTCAAGGTCGACAGGGTGAGGCAGTCCATCTCGGGCATAGGACAGGAAAAGCTCGATCCAAGCCATGAGCGAGTCGAACAAGCCAGATCCTTTCGAGTGGACATTGTGGACAAAAGTGTAGAATGCTTGTTCGTGTCGCTGGACGAGATCGATGAAGGTTTGTACGGTACGGGATGGGTCCTGCTGCGAGGCTACTTGTCAGTCTCGTAATTCAGCCGAGAGATATGTCACTCACTCTCGTCCACCTGCTCTATGGTCCTAATCATGTCATTCATGAAATTCTGAAGATCTCCCAAAGAGTCTGCAATCGAGGCAGCCTTGTAGACGGTAGCAAGAGGAGCATAGAAGATTGTGATAATATCCTTGAGCAATTCTGCCGTGACACCCTGTCCATCAGCACGACCGGTATGACTCGAGCAAGGAGACTGACCTCAAAGATCAAAGCAAGCAATCCCTCCTTTTCTCTCCTCTTTGTCCATAATTTCAACAGCAAATTGAGATCCTCAAACAACCAAGCATCGTCATCCTCGGGTCCTAGATCGTCATCCGAATCTTCCATCTCGGCTTGGGCATGCTTGTATGCCTTATAAGCCCTGGATGCCTTGAAGCATCTTTGCAGTTGTGGTCGTGACAATGTGGGGACTTCGGGGGATCGGAGGATAATGACTAGTAAGTCGACACCCTCGGCCACTTCATATCAGCTTATGTCCTGAGCTGGGACACAGATACATACCAGCATCACGACGATAGATCTCCTGCACTTCGAATGGAGCCATGACGTATTGCTCGATCTTCTGACAAATGACTGGATCTTCTATCTTTTCAGAAACCATGGCGATATCCTCTGCAAGCAATCTGACGTCTTCTGTCAGGCTCGACGAGAACATTCTGGAGGGTTAGCCGAGAGCAGCAGCGGGTAGAGTCGAATTACCTTTGAAGGAGAGACTGTCCGCCAAATGGCCGGGCCAAAAACAGGTCAAGCACACCTCGGATCATGGCCATCGGGTTCGAGATTCGCAGGATTCCCTTGAGCACAAAGTAGGGTACCATGCCGTGTAGGCGTTTAAGTGAAGAAAGCTGTTCCGAGCTCGTATCGCTAGCCACGAAGACTTGGAATATCGTTGCCGCCAGTCTGACCATTAGTGCGATTTCCAACGGGAATCAGAGAATTTACGAGATTCTTCCCCACTCCAGGACGCTCGCTTCAGCTTTAGGTAGATCTTGGACTCTCTCGACCCTCCTCACTACCTCAAAGACATTCTTGAGACCGCCCTCTTGACTAAGGACATCGCCTTTAAACTGTGAAAGTCCCTCTCGAAGCGCATCAATCCTCTTTTCAGCTTCTTCCCTGAACCTCTTTCTTCCTTCTTCCCTTACTGCATCGCCATCCAATCTACGTTGGACGTCGGCAGCTTCAATCGGTGTAAGCTGAACAGGTCCTGACAAGAGGAACGATCTGAGTACAGGGGAATTGACCACTTCGGGGATCGTGATGATTGTCTGCAAGTATGCCCGCAACGTCAAACGGTTCTTCTCCCGCGACAAGGGGACTGGTTGGGCGGCATTGGCGGAAGTGGGGGCCGACGGATTTGAGGGATCAAAAGTCGCGGAGCCAGGTGTGGCGGGGGACTGCTGAGGAGTATTGCCGTATACCATTCTGAGGGGGTTGTAGTAGCTGTATTGCTGAGTCTGGACAGGTGCGACCGTGGTTACGGTCTTGTCTTTGGCTGGCGGACTGGGTAGGATGTAGTCTGGGAACGCTGCTCGAAGCTGTGAATGTCAGCTTGGACCTCCGAGAAATGGCCAGCTTACCTCGTCTGAGAGACGCTTAAAATCCCCATACCGTCTACTGACATGGACATCTGGAACTCCCGTCCTGCTGGTTCGTATCAGGAATTCCTGGTCATTAGCGTGATTCTCGCGCACGGAAGCTACATACCTCGTGAGACTTGCTCCTGACTCGTCCCTTTTCTGATACTACCCTAACACCAACGACATTGACCTCGAATACCATCCCAGCACTAGGCGGTGGAGGGGGAGCTCCTGGTACAGGAGCCGCCATTCCCCGTTTCGCCATCCATTCCCTCCTTCTCGTTTCCCTATCCTCTTCAATCCTCCTCAATTCACTTTGCCCAATCCTGACGATCTCTTCACCGCCCACCACCTTAATTCCGATTCCCACCATCAAAGCCCCGTGTTTCTCTACTTTATTCCACATCTTGGCTCTCTCTGCCACCTCCTTCTTCTCCTCCTTGGACATCAGACTTTCCGCCATGATCTTTTCTTCCCTTGTCAAGCTCGAGCGTTGGATTACACCAGTCGTAGTGAGGAATGATGATAGGAAAGGTTGGACTTTGGCGGACCAGAATGTAGGTGGGGCAGATGCGAGGAATGGGAAGGGGAGCAGGAACTGATGAAACAAGAATCGCATGAATGGTAAGTCACCAATTGATCCTTCTTGCCTCGATATCTCAGACACTCGCTTCATCGCCTCACGCCTAGCAGCATCCGGCAAGATGAATGGTTCGCCCAGTAGACCCAAAGCATTGGCTCCCAGAACAGGGTCGGTAATAAGCATCAATTCATGCGAGAGTTGTAGCGCGACCAGTGTTTTCTTGAGGTAGTGAGCTCTTAAGGGAGTAAGTGTGAGGGGAATCTGCGAATTGTCGGGTACAACATTGACGTATGGATGAAGGTGATCTGCAGTCGCTTTCGCTACTCCCTGCGTCGGTGCATCAGTGGAAACAGGCGGCGGTGGTGGCTTTCTTGTAGGTGGCATCGCTCTTGGCGGACGAGGTGGAGATGGAGGTGAAGTGAAGCCTTGAGCAGTCTCAAAGTCGGTCTGGAGACTTAACTCCTCTGGGTCATCTTCTTTTGATTGTGATTGCGCAGGAGGAGGCGGTGGTGGTAACGGCTTGTCTGGCTTGGCGCCTCGAGGTCGACGTGCTTGATAGTTCAAATTCGAGAAATCCTTTGGTGGTCCCGACATGATTGGCCCGTTGACTGCTATGAGCCTGGACTGGGTATGATATCGATGTGTTGAGGTAGATAGGAGATAATGACAAAGAGTCACGAGATGGAAACGTTCCCTGATGTAGAGTGACGTCGGCGCGTCATCATTTACGAACCCGTATGCTTATCGTATCTTGGCGAGCTGTTTGGTACAGTCTGGCATGCATGCATACGGCTATCTGTCTGGGGCAGAGGACCACCCCAGCATAAGTGGCGTAGGGTGTAAGTCAAGCCCTACTACCATTACTTACTGTGCAGATCGACGACTGCGCAGCTGACCTGGCCTCAACATTTTTGCCTGCTTTACAACGATTCATGAACCATGCCTCTTAACTACATATTCCTCTCTCATGCTACATTACTGTGCTGGTTCCAAGGGGACAGGTCATCTGTCACACCTACCGCTCATTACACTGCCGGCGCAGATCCCGCAGATCCGCCGGACCAGTCTCTTCCGTCTTCTCGTCGTCCTCACGCAGACCACCTGACAGTATCACGCCTGAGCGATCTTGTTGTTGACGGTCTTCTCCTTCTCTAACCGTTCCTTGTTGGCTTGGAATGCGGCGTCTCGACATGCTTGGATACCAATACTGCACGTTAATCATGACCTGTAAGCGAAAGAAAGGGACTCACCAGTGATGAGATTCAGGGGTTCGATGGCCTGAACAGAACACTTTCTGACAGTGTGGACAATCACCAGCTATTCGCATAGCGGCGGAAGGGCATTGCGTGGGGTTCGCAGTCATCTCTGGTTTGGGAGGAGGAGATCCATCGGTAGGCTTGTCACCTTCCTTGGGAAGAGTAGGGATGTTGTAAACAACCTTGTATTGACAACGTTTCTTTGCGGGCCTGGACATGTTAGCTGTGACCGGGTGATGTAGGATGGATGGTATCGGGTAGGTAGTAAGAGATGTGTAGTATGAGATGGGTAGAGGGGATATGCATCGTGAAAGGTGGTGACTATAAGGTGTGGATGTGATGGGGATCACCTTGCCCGTAAACACAACTAGCGACTAGTGTAGTGTGGAACGGGAAGTGTGAACCTGGAAGTAGTGGATCTAAGCCGGTACAGGCGTTTGAATGACAAGGTGGAAGTGAGACAGATCATCTACTCACATATTGGCGGTGGCGGATCTGGTTTCCTTTCCTTCTAGAATGAATGTCTCTAAGCTTTGTGTAGCCCGGGTGTCTCTGATACCGGATCGAATAGGGACGAAGTGACTTGAACTAGACCAGTGGCGATTGGGATCGTGCTATGCTAATGCGGCCGGGATAGGTCTCGGGGCGATAAGGAAGATAAGAGTGTATTGGGATCGTAGGTGTCACCGAATGCTGGTGACGTCTATAGGGAATCTGTAAATCTAACAACTCTATATTCTATGTCGAATGACAAGAGTCGGGGAGGAGGTTTGAGATGCTTGGTTATATAGGTGACTGTGCTGACAAATGACAAGTGATCTGACAAGTGTATGTTGCAAAGCCGTGACGCACATCACCGCCACACTCGAGTCGACGAACGCTTCATCAGCGCAATTCAGGGCAACAATCGGGATCCGGGCTTTCAAGGGGCGGAACAGGGTTCAAAGGTATCATCATCCAAAGGGGGCAAAGGGGGATCGACCCTCGGAACGGCCAATCTCCTTTCAGGGACGAACAAGGGGAAGATCTTCCATAAGATTCCGACGGTCATGTCCGAATCCACTCTAACGCCTTGGAACGCCTTCGAATGGCCTAGATTGGATGATGAGCGATTAGCTCTTGATAGCTACATCCACATGCAGGAGGCTTGTGCCTCGCAGTACTATTGTGCACTGCTGCCAATTTACAACTACATCCTATGACACTCACTTGGTAGTGGTCTGAGTCTAAGTATGCAGTAGTGGTAGGGTAGTAGTAGTCGGTGGTCGTGTAGTAAGACTTGTGCATAACACTATCAGAAGACTAACCTTTTATAGGCGCATCGAGGCAGGTGGCCCCCCACGCATGAGGACCATTGCTCGCGACCCTGGTCCCTTATCCACCTAAGTCCTATGGGGACTCGTGCCCCTGATCCAGTAGGTAGCTACCAATCTCATTCTTCATATCCTGCGCAGAGACCCGTTGCCCCACCCACAAAGGAAGCAATATCGGCTCGACCGGATCCCCTTGCTTGCCTATACGGGTTGGTGTGAATGTTGTCAGACAAGAGTAGCAGAGCAGAGGAGCCAGCCTCGAGTCGGTGCTCTGGGACATTGCTGTTGTTGGCTCGGCATCTTTTGTGGGCAGTGACATAAGTGCAGTACGGTTCTTCCAATCCAGTGCCGATGGGTCGACCGGACTGCTCATCAGCTCAATGCTATGTGCGTTCACTCACTGCTCGCAGACTGGGCAAAGAGTCTTGTCGGCGTCACCGGGAAACACCAGCTTCTCGCCAGTCCTGTTGATGGTGGAAACGGTGGAAGGGTGGGTCACACTCAGACCAGCAATGAATTCTGCGTCGTCAGTCCGAATCACTCAGAAAAACTTACGCTCGGTCAACATTTCCAAGCTAGCAACACCGCCTTTACCCCTCGCATCCCTCTTTCCATCGTCTTTGCCCTTGACACTCCCCCATCCCCTCGAGTTCACGGTGGCAATTTTACTGTTGTGGCACCAGATAGCAGCCTCCTTGATTGTGATATCCTTGAATGGTTTCAGCTGAGTAATCTGGTTCGTTTCTGCCTGAGGTAGCTTGTAGGCCGCGGCGAGTTCGAGCGGCAGGGCCCATCCTCTACCAAGAGCTGTTCCTGAGATGATTCGTTCGGCCTGTCGAGATGACGTTTCCCCGAGCAAGAGGTGGGATATGTTGGGCAGAGAGTTGGCAGCGAGTGCGAGAAGGTGGTCGAGGATCCGAGACAGCAAGGAAGGCCGCGAGGGTGGTGGAAGCGTGGAAAGGAGACTGCGAAGCGACTCGAGTGGTGATTGCGAGGTGGAAGAGGAGGCGATTGGCAGATCTAACTTCTTAGCCCTGCTCAAGCGGGCTGCAACTTACCAGGATGAGATAGATCGGCAAACACCTGTCCTTTATGGACGGCTCGACCAAGCTTGGCTCCTAGTTCCGGATCAAACACATCCTCCGCTCTCAACCCAACAAAATCCATTCGCCTCCCCTCGGCCATCGCCCGCATATCCTCGGTCCGATCTTGACCTCCCTCAACAACCCCACAAAACTCCACGTAGACAACAGTCCCCCTCTCCCATATTGGTTCCTTGGCTCCTCTCTTCCTTTCCACTAGCTCGGCATCCCTCTTTCCCACATAGTTGGAGTCTGCATCTGTCAGGAGATCCAGCAGAGCTGTTGAGCCTGCTCCGCCTGATATCGCTATGAGGGCGTTCCCATCTGCTTTGCCTGGGCGCGTATGGGACATGGCGACTGCTCGTGACATTTTACCGACACGTAGTGGTGGATACATTTGGCGGTATACTCGTGTCAAGACGTTATGGCGAAAGCATGGTCTAAATCGATCAGCTCTATCCTTCCACTGAAACTCACGCGCAGCATGCTACCGTACGTATAATGTACAAAGTTTTCGACTTTTGGCATCGCTGGCATGTTCCCTTGTCAGCGCGTCGAATCTCTTTTCTCCCTATCTGTCAGCTCGGTCACTTGATTATGGTGTAGAACCAACCTACTAGGCATGATCTTCTCCTCGACGACCTCCCCCACTACCTCATCTACGTTACCGCATGACATTTCTAATGTTCTATATAAGAAGGTGAGGAAAAAGTGGCTGATTCTAATTGCCGCCGAGAGATTTACTCTGAACCGTGCCTTGAAGTTGTCATAGCAATAGGGTCAAGAGAGAGGCTGTCAGCTGGGCAGTTAGTAATTAGTGGGAAATCACTTCATACCTATACCATATACTTACCCTCTCTACGACCGGTCCGAACACTACCATTCACCCGGCTACTCCATTGCATCACATACCAAAACCATATAGACTACCTGTACTCCTTTGACTCATAGTATAACGACCAACGAGACGTCAGACTTATCAACCTGTTGCCAATACACCCGGACCTTCACACCCGTCCGGGTGTCCTTTCTTTTCGAGCGGCATCGCTCCCCGACTACACCACGCATATCTTGCTTGCATAGGATCACCCGCAGCGGCACTGATATACATTACGAAGGGCATGCGTTGACATAAGCCAAGGGCAACAAAGGATACAGAGTGAGCTTCCGACTTATATAAGAATAGACCTCGTGCTTCTTTTAGAATATCGCTAACGAATACTAGACGGCGCATCCGCCTTCACTCGTATCGCAGCGCGTCCGGAATTCATCACATACCTTATACTTTCGCGCATCTCGACCAAAGACCTTCCTTTGAACGTGATCCGGAGCATCATCAAGAGGGACGCGGATACCGCGTGCTTTCGACGTTCTTGGACCTAAACACTTCGTAGGTGCCCCTCGAGGTCTAGATTGTTGGCCGATCAAGCCTGCCCACTGGATAGTTCAGGGGTACGTGAGTGTCGAGGTCTGCACTTTAGATGTACTAATGATTAGACGCGATGTCGAGCGATATCTTTGATTTGGACGAGGAACGCGAGGCGGCACAGCGGACAGAGCAGGTAGCTGGACCTTCGCAGTCGGTCACCCAAGCTTCATCCGCACCCGCCTCGTCGTCCGCTAGTCAGGTGTCTTCCACTCATCTTCGAGTCGCGACGAATCCAAATCTACTCAGCCCACTTCCCCAACCTCTTGGCCAGCATCGAAAACACGCCAGTTCCTTCGCAGCCACCCCGTCTTTCCCCTCGCCCCTCGCTCAAGCTATCACGGTCCCCCCACATTCCGACACGTCAGAGTCAGGCTCACAATCATCTGGCAGTGGTGGCGAGGAAGAGAAGAAAGTCAGGGACAAGCGCACTTCCTCTGATTCGAAAGGAAAGGCCACAACGAGAAGAGGATTCGAGCCTCAAATACTGCGTCCTCGCACCGCTAGTCCACAGAACAAGGATCCTTCGAGTAGTCTGGCTCCCACGGCAAACACAGACTTGAAATCGGCAGGGGTTGCCAAGACTGTTACCCCCGGATCGCTCCTGACCAAGACCCGCAGACCGGATGCTGCCCACATACTACCGCCCATCACTACTGCTTCGCCTGGTACATCCCCACGTACATCACCAAATAGCGCCAGGAGCTCACCTACGCACAGTCGCCGTCTGACCGATGTATCGACTCAGTATTTCCGCGAACTTCCCGCTCCTGGCGGTTCTCAAGGCCGTCCTCGCTCAGGCTCTCATACATCCAGTCTGAATGTCCCTACCGGAAGTCAAACAGGATCATCACCACTCGCGTTTGGCAGCCCAGAGTTATACCCCGCAGACGACGAGCATCGTTCGTCAAGGGCAAGTACGGGATCCCCCCAAGAATCAGCAAGAGATGGTCCAAACATTCTTGGACTAGGTCTAGGGTCAAATTGGGAAGCGACTTCCAATGCATCAAGTTCATCAAGGAGTGGGAGTGTAAAAGGGAAATCAAAGGAAGCTCCTAGTCCACGGAGAGAAAGGGATAGGTCGTCGATAGGGGCAATGCCGATCTCGAGGTGAGTCATTCTAGACCAATTACTAAATCAAAGGAATCCTACGTCACAGATAAAAGCTGACATCTAGTCCACCCCGTCAACGACGTCCTTCAGAATTCCTTAACCCTACTTCGCTTGACATACGCAAAATGCCAGTTCTGGGTGGACGCAACGGCGGGGCCGTATCGACGTTGTCGTCTTCGGCTTCGATGATCTCGCCGCTGAATCCACTACCGTCTCCATGGGCTTCTGGGTCAGAAGCATCTTCGGCATTCAGCCCTGCAAGTGGCGTCAGCGATACATCAGCCACGACTCAATCATCGGGCAGTGGAGCGATCCGTCTGAACCGTGTGCCTACCAGTGTACGTCTGGCGGCGGAATTGATCAAGCATCCCAGTGCCGGTACCTCACCTCAGGTACAGACAGTTGGGCTACATCACACTACACCTTCTTCATCCTCTGGGACCGGTCCGGGGACACCTAGCGGTACACCTGCCGATGGCAGTTCGGAATCCGACGCACCACGGCCATCTCGCGACTTGGCAGGAACAAGTAGCATGCCACCACCGGCGCTTCCGCATAGCAAGCCACCTTTCAACATCGGCAAAGGCCGGCCAACATTATCTGTACCCGCCACGCCATCCAGCACTAGGGTTAATTCTTTTGCAGAAACAGGTCCGTCCGGTACCACCGAGTCAGGTCCACCTCGGCGTATACCTTCCTCAGGGTCGCTTGCTCCCCCTACATCGTTCAAAGCTCCAGCAGGACAATTGCCCAAGCTCCGCCCTTCGGCCCCACCGCAGACTGATTCGTCTCCTGCGAGTGCATCTGCAGCGGCACAGGCCAAAACGCATAGATACCGGACCTCAATGCACGAAGCTTCTTTCCAGTCAGGATTCGCGAGAGCAGTCTCTGCAAATTGGCCCGCTCAAGCTGCAACTACACCCAGTACTGCAATCCCGCCACCTGGTCTGGGACTCGGGCTGGACATGCCCCAGACTGCCATCAGGCTGACTGGTGCGGATGTCGAGCCCTCGGGACCATCTCAAGATCCAGGAGCACCCAGGATACGTAGTGTGACTGGACAGGATTATGCGATGGATCTTGCCGGAATTGGATCGATGGGCGATGCAGCCAGTCATGCTAGCATGATCATGCAGAGTCGTCAGGCCAAGCTGCAGCGATGGCGACCCACTTCCAGCGGAACATCGGTGAGGGATCTCGCGCATTCTTATAGGGTATAAACTAACAATCAGACTGGTCAGGAGGAGCGCCCTCTACCACCAGCATTCAACCGCTCGACTACCACTGGCTCGCCTGCTATGCTCTCCGCACCTCGGGATATTCGACAAGCCCAATGGGGTCTACCACCCAAGTCCGGTCTGCATACCGCCGCTTCATCTCCTGGAGAGGACTTGCCACCTGTTCCAATGACAATGCCGTTCGCCTCGGTCTCTCATCGAGATGGCCAAGATACTGAGTACCTGGTCGACGGGGAACAAGCTAAATCATACAACGATCCGTCCACCCTGTCGCCTTCGGTCTTTGTTGCTGGAGGACATGCAATGGGTAAAACGGGGAGTGCAGGTGGTCAGGTCGGAGGAGTCGAATGGGTAGATTGGATGGACGAGTACAAGCGCTACAAGGCTGCGAAAATTCGGGCAGACACCGAAGCTGCCAAGCTCAAGGCTCAGGCTGATATGCCTCCTCCACCGGTACCTGGCCATTTCTCCGCTGCTGCGCCGGCCAAGGAACCCTCAAGTAGACGAACATCGCCAATCGTACGAGCTTCTGCCGATCACAGTCCCAAGGAACCCGCTCAGTCATCGAGTTTTCAGGACTCGAGCGCTATCGATCTCACACCTTCCGTATCGCGAGACGAGCCAATCGGCCATATCCGCAAACGAAGCATGTCGATTCGATCACAGCTTTCGTCTCTGGACCCCACTCGATCCCCTTCAACGAGAAAGCTCAGCGTATTTGAGAAACCTCGACAGACTTCCAACGGATCCGTGAAATCAGACATCATGTCTTCAGCTTCCGGTGCTAAAAAGAAGAAAAACCTAGTCAACAAGATGGAAGGGTGGTGGAATGCTGTCAAGTCGAATTTCGCCCCCGAAGCCACTGTTCCTCATCAAGTCCGACGACCTAGTAATCTGGGTGTATATGCCGAGAGGAGGGTCCCATCTGCACCCGCCAGTCGACGAACGAGCGGAAAATCTGGCCACGGGGCAGAAGAGCTGCCGAAAACGCCTCCACCGGCAATGATGCGTCGAGATACGTCTCACTCGCTTCGGAATGCTACATCTGTCGCTGAATTACGATCCCCTACAACAGCGAATGGTCCGCCAATGTTGGCTGATCCGGCCAACATCACCGCCTCAGTATCGGGTGATATCATCAATCTCGCCCGATCGTCGTCCATGTTGACCGTACCCTCTGGCATGTCTGCGTATTCCACGTCAAGCCATTCAGCACCTTTGCAAAGTAGGCAAGATAATTTACCGGTTCCAAAGGCGGGTCTGGAAGCAAGAAGGCGGCAACCGAATCTTCGATTAGAACTTGAACCGCATGTCATGACTCAACCTTCTCGTTCAAGAGGTCACTCCAGTAACGGATCGGTCTCTGCTCTTCCGGCCCATTTGTCTACCGTCGCCTCCTCTGCTCCGGGCCATCGACCAAGTGAATCTAGATCTTCATCTTACGGGCCTGGCTTGACACCTGGCGTCCACCCATGGGAGCAGACCCCTTCGCCCATCTTTGCTTTGGGGACGGGTCAATCGGAAGAAAAAGAGAATTCGGCTGGAAATGATCCGACGGTCGCCTCCGTCAGGCGACACGTCAAGCATCGTCTCAACGGCGCCAAGGAGACTTGTGATAATACCCTTCATAAAGTCATTGCTTCAATCACTCGATTTGCCGACGACACAAGAGCGCAGGACGATGCTATATTGGAGGAACGTCGGCGACTGGATGAGCAGAGGGATTACTTTGAGAACATCAGTGATTCGCCAATACTGGACGGGGAAGAGAGCGATTTCGATGGCCTGGATGGACCGCGTTCAAGAAATGGTACGTACTCACAAGAGTCTCGGCTGACGGCTCAGTCTCGTCATCTCGTGGTCCCAGTCGAAGAGCGTCCATATCCCGTCCCTCGGTCGCCTCGAGCCCGTCACGACGCACTAGTATGCTGCCAAGTAGCCCAAATCGACCTACACGGCGCCGACCCAGTGCTCTGCCTCGGAATTACGTCGGACGAGATCGAATCAACCGTGCTTCGGGTCTCGCTCTGGACCGAACTCGATCTGGCACCAGTTCTCGATCGACAAGTCGGTCCCATTCACCCATGCCCATGTTTGCTCGTACTTTGCCTTCAACTGCCGATACGGAGCACGATGTCGAAGCGGATCGTCAGTTCCTCGCGTCATTGCAGGAATTGATCGTCATCGCTACCGACGTACTAGAGTCTTCTGTGAATTCATTGCTATCGAAACCCTCGGCTTGCACCGAAATCATACAGAAACTACAACGAGTCGGTCAGAATTGGGATGAACATGACGATTGGCCGGGGAGGAACTGGTACGTCGAGATCCTGATGGCCATCGCCGGTCTTCGACGGATTTTGGATTGGTGGGAGACCGAGAGAGGGTTCTGGGCATTCGAAGATGATGACGAGAACGAGCCACTACTTTTCGTTCTGAAGCCAAAGGAGGAATCAAAATTCGACCAAGAGTTCAAAGCGCACAATGATCGCTCCGATTCGCCGAAAAGTGATCCAAACACGACTGCTGTCACTCTCGAAGCGCCCTCGCCCGAGGATACCGATATGCCTTCCACGGCCCGAACGGTTCATCCCGAGGCCGGGGGCGATACGCCCAAAGCTACCGATGTGGAGGATTTGAGGTTCCTGGCTGAGCATGCCAAGATGGTCAATATCGTTATGGAACTTGGACTTCAAGGGGAAGAGATCCAATATGTCAACGACGCCATCATGGAAGTCACTGGTCAGGATCCAGAAGACGTACTTGGATCACCTATCAATGAACTTCTCGCCCCGGCCGATGCCAATGCCTTTGCTGAAGCCACCCAGAGGCTTTTAGAGGACGACAACAACACTGTTCAAATGCGAGTCCGAATCGAAGTACAGGAACTCGATAATGAGGCCAAGGGCGAGCATCAGCCTGGACCAGTCTATGTCGAGGTAGAAGGAGTGGGAATGTTGATGCGCGAAAACAATGAACCGAGCCATACTATGTGGGTCCTCAAGCCGGTTACAGCTACTCGACGTGACCTTGAATCTACCGCCGCTCCGGACGCCTCTTTCCCCGTGGAACGAATCATGTCGAATGAAGGCATTCTATGTCGAATTTGCGAACGAGAAATCGTTAGCTGGTTCTTTGAAAAGCACAATGAAACATGTGATGCGGTACATCGGCTGGAAGCGGAAGTCTCGGATTGTAACGAATGCCTACGGGATCTTTGCCATGTTCTTGTCAAGCTCAAGGGCGAGATGGAGAGCCACAATGCCTCTGAATCGCCTAATCCCCAAGGTCTATTGTTCTACAGTATTCCCGACTGTCTCGCCGACAATTCGGTAGCCCCGCCCGGTCCTCAAGGTGTCGAGATCCGCAAGATCTCATTGGGCGATGTGGAGGAAACCATCGACGTTCTTAAGGCAGCAGAGCAAATCGAGACGCCCGTCGTACGACCTGACGAGGCCGACTTGGAATTTAATGTCCAGCGATACCTACCAAGGGAGAGTGAAGATCGCCTCGTCACTGTATCTCGCTGGCAGCGACCTTCTGATGTTGACCGGGCACTGGTGATTCTGTACAATCATGTCGAGACTCAACTCCGACGCAAGCACAAGACCATCGCCAGGATGCAGAGCACGATTCGATATTCCGAAAAGACTCGGCATGAATGGGAAGATAAGGTCAATAAACTACTGGATGAGCTATCTGACACAGAGTCTGGGTCTGATTCGGAAGGATCAGGCATAAGCCCCTCAGTTGGCGACACGAGCACTACTGAGGCACCTGATATTTCGCCTCCAAATCAGAGAAAGATTGCACCTCAAGCTCGAATCCCCATTACCCAAGGGCATCCGCAGAGACCGTCGACTGGACACGGGGCCAAGGCGCCATTTGGTCAACCTCGTATCACGTCTGCGACCCGTCCTACGACATCTCACGGGGCTGTCACTGTGCCTCGCCCAAAGATCGAGTCCGCGCCGCCCTCGGCTGCTCTCATTGCTCCCTTACGACCCGAACAGCCTCGACGATCACATTCCAGCCATTCGAAACCCAGCTCACCGTTGATGATCCCAAATGATCGCATGTCGCACAGCCGACGCGTCTCGAACTCGCGCGCCCTCATGTCTGCTCCGCTGTCACCTAGGATACCTTCCGTCGCTGCTTCTCAGCCTCGAGCCAATCCTCCATCCATCAAAGATTTCGAAATCATCAAACCCATCTCTAGAGGTGCTTTTGGATCAGTCTACCTCGCCAAAAAGGTCGCTACTGGGGATTACTTTGCAATCAAGGCACTCAAGAAATCAGACATGATCGCCAAAAATCAGATTACGAACGTCAAGGCCGAAAGGACAATTCTCATGAATCAGTCCAGTTCACCCTATGTCACCAAGCTATTCTTCTCGTTTCAGAGCAAGGAGTACCTGTATCTGGTGATGGAATATCTGAACGGAGGAGATTGTGCTAGTTTGGTAAAGACTCTTGGTGGCTTGCCAGAGGAGTGGGCGAGAAACTATATTGCAGAAGTCGTTCTTGGACTAGAGTACCTACACGACAGAAATATCGTTCATCGGTGAGTACCACTTGTACTCGTCATTGTTGGATACTAACCGGTAGTGACATCAAGCCCGATAATCTCCTGATCGATTCTCGAGGCCACTTGAAATTGACCGACTTTGGTCTTTCCAAGATCGGTCTCTTGAATCGTCAAGTTGGTGGGCCTCGACCTGCCTATCTCCGAGGCACTTCGCTCCGGACGTCCAAGCGTCCGACTACTGCAGCTCGTACGTTGACTCAGCGAACAGCATCTAGTTCATCCAACGACTCTCCTGTCATATCGCCGGAACTGCTCCCTGTTCCAGGACCATCGAGCCTTGGCCAATCGTACTTTGGAAACAACGACCACGGATCCGCAGACGAATCGAGCGGTTCTGAATCGGTCGGTGCAGTCACTGATATCATGAGGCAAATGTCGATTGTCAACAAGGGAACGTCCGACGTCGGTACACCCTCGGTCACTGGTGATGGCACGAAAGTACCCCGTTTTGTCGGCACGCCCGACTACCTTGCGCCAGAGAGTATACTGGGTATAGGAACCGACGATCGCATGGTCGATTGGTGGGCACTTGGAGTCGTCATGTACGAATTTGTTTACGGTTTCCCGCCTTTCCACGCGGATACCCCCGAAAAGGTGTTTGACAATGTCGTTTCCCGCCGAATCGACTGGCACGACGAAGAGATCGAGATCACGCCTGAAGCTCGGGACTTGATGGATCGATTGATGTGCTACGACCCAATGCAGCGACTTGGGGCTCGGGGAGCTGGGGAAGTGCGACAACATGCCTTCTTTGCTGGTATCGACTGGGCCACCGTTGCGACTTCTGAAGCTAGCTTTGTACCTGAGATAACCGACCCCGAATCAACCGATTACTTTGATGCTCGAGGAGCGATGAATGCTTTCCAGGATGAAGAAGCCGTACCGCAAGTTCTCAAGCATAAAAAGGCCGCTGCGGATGATATGAGTGCTATCGTGGATGACATTGCCGCTCAGGACGATTTCGGCGCTTTCGAGTTCCGAAACCTGCCTGTACTCAAGCAGGCAAACGACGATGTGATCCGCAAATTGAGGACCGACTCGATGACGACCATGGGACAGGTAATTGATCAGGGCACTTCGATGAAAGATCGGGGACGCAGTGCGTCTTCTTCGGCTCGAATCAAGAATCCCGCCGGTCGAAAGCTCTCAGATCTCGCCCAGCCTTCTTCTCCGACGACTTCAGCTTCATCACTTGCTTCGACACCGTCTAGACCTTCCACTCCCATGACCCAATCTGCGCCCCTGGCTGTTCAACAACAACATGGCAGACGACCTTCGGAGTTGAAAGCGGTGGATCGACTTAAATCGGATGATGCGGATCTAGCTAGGCGCAACTCTGCGCCGTCTCGAGTACGTGCTGCAGATAGTCGAGCTCTCTCTGGGTCTGGACCGTCGCCGAGTATGGAATTATGGCGACAGAGGAGACAAGCTAGTATGAACACCGAGATTATAGCTTCGTCAGCTAGGGAGGGCGACGAGACTATTGCCTCAGAGTCCGAGAGTGAAGCTCCGGTCAGGCGGGGCAGTGATAGGGCGCTAGATGTGCTCATTGCGGAAGATAATCCCATTTCTCAAAAGGTGAGCAGCTTCTCCGGATTATGAGGTGGGCAAGGCTGACTGTTAGATACTCGAGACACTCCTGACCAGGATGGGATGCAGGTGTATTTGTGTCGAGGATGGACCTCAGGCATTGGCCTCTACAATGGGCAGTATCCGTAAGTGTACTGTTTCAGCTCCTGGACACAACTAATGTCAGGCTTCGATGTGATTATCTGTGATATTCACATGCCCGTTGTTTCGGGTGAACAAGTAGCGAGAATGATCAGATCTACCAATAATCATAATCAAAACACTCCGAGTGAGTTTTCCATTTGTCTCATCAGCGAATTTGCTAACAGCCAGTAATTGCAGCTACAAGCTACGAGCAATCCGACTTCGTCAATGAAGAGGGAACACTATTTTCGGCAGTCATTAATAAACCCGTCACGAAAGCTGTACTCGTTAAAACACTTGCTAAACTCGGATTCGAACTTTCAGCCAGTGGTGGTGACGAACCTCAATCTACGTCTACGAAAGCCTCTCCTTCTTCTCACGGTCAAGATTCAGCCACGACTACATGATTATCTTCGTCTTATGTGCTGCTGGAAACATTGTAACAGTATGAATATCATGCCATCGTTTACGATTCATAGCAAAACCCAAAATTGTATACTAGCTGTTTGTAATTCAGTACGACTCAAATGCATCGATGTCTCTTTCACATTCATCTGTTGGTAACGTCAATGGTATACATAGAAATGGGCTCTCATGGTGACTGAAACAAGATACGTATTACAAATAATGTTGTTACAATGATTGAGAAGGTGGCCGAATAAATCAAGCGAATTTATTGGTTTTGGACAAAAGAATACTGCCCGAAGACCCGCTTCCGGCTTTGGCAGGTGGCTTGCCATTGTACTGCCGACTCCCGAATCCAGTTCGAGCTGGCAAGATTTCCTTGCTATTGTAGACCACACTAGCGCCGCCGATGGTTCCGACTCGTCGAGTAATGAGCGATTCGTCCCTGACAAAGTTCTGGTAACTCTCGGTGGATCGGATCGACTTTGTGCTCTAGTCTCGTCAGCTGAGTCCAGTTCTAACAGGGATGTACTGACCTGATCTATGATTTTGGAATGACGACTGACTCGCGAGACCGAGTATTGGGTCTCTTCGAAAGTCTCGACGTCCGAGGTATCAGTATCGGCATCGATGGTCTCGTCAAGGCCGAGTTCCTGGTCAAGCGACATCTCAATGTCGTCCTCGTCCCGTGACTATAGGGTCAGATATTGCCCTGTCTGAACGAATTTCTGACTCACCTTGTTCATTTCCGCGACGCGACGAATCGTTTCTCGCCTCTCTCGCTCACTCAGCTTGACGGGACTTTGAACCAATTTCTTGGGCGAAGGGGCTTCGTCGACAGATTCCACATCGGAATCCAGATCTTTCTCATATAGCTTCATGAAGACGTTCTCTTCGCCATCTGCATGTCAATTCCTTATCCTGTATCGGATACACAGCTGACGTACCAAGTTTATCAAGCCCATCCTCCTTCCAGATCTTTCTCTGTCGCATCTGTTTCTTGGACCACCTCTTCTTTCTCGGTGTTCCATCTTCATCGTCTGAGTAGAAATCTTTGCCACGGCGTTTAGTTCGGTATTGCCCCTCTGTGACTTTACGAGCTTCAGCCTCTCGCTTGGCATCATCGGCGAGTTGTATCTCCCTGCACTGTCAGAACATATACTGGTCAATATGAAGGGAACTGACCTGTTCTTCTGAGCGACAAGAGCGTCCTGCCTCATCCTGTCCTCTTCCGAAATATCCTCATCATTGACGAGATCGGGCAAGAACGCATCATCATCTCCATCATCTTCTTCCTCCTCCTCATTCTTCTGACCGGGCATCAACCAATTATCTTCATCACTCTCATCTGCTTGCTCATCGACTAGGTTTGAACTGATTCGAGCTTTGGCCTGTTTCTGATGTTTTGTCAAAGGTCTTTGATCGGCAGCCATCATCCTGGCAAAAGCGTCGGTAGGATGCGATTCGGGTAGAGGTGCTTCATCGTCCTCGTCCTCGTCCTCGCTCGAGACCGATGGTGATCGCCGACGTTGAGGCGATGCCGAGTTTTCAGTACTGCCACCGGCAATCTCGCCTTCAGAATTATCACGTTGAGTCGATGACAGCTCGGGCTCCGGTGCGGACTCATGCTCAAAGTCAAAGAGGGAAGAGCTTCCAGCCAGGTTATTTCGAGATGAACTAGCTTCCACATGAGGTCTAGGAAGAGGTTTCGTCTGAGTGAAGAGCCTGCAATGTCAGTTCCGCATACCTTTGAGTGCATGTAGCTTACCCTCTGTCATTCATATACTGTGTCTTTGGCCTGTCGTCCTCTGGCTCAAGGTCGCCCTCGGTCTCGGCCGCGATCATGGCATTGTCACGCTCAATCTGTGTAGCGGAAATATCGACTTGGGGAAGCATAGCATGGATAGGCATAAGTGCAGCGGGCTGTGCTCGCAATCCAGCAAAGGCATCCTACATGTCAGCTAGATCCACAGTCAGGTGCAGGTGGATTTACGGTACCAGTAGCACCTGGTGCTTGAGTCGCTTCAAACAGCTGGGAGAAACCAGGACTTCCGCCACCACTGCCAAAGCCAGAGATATCCACAAAAGTGCTGTCAAGCTCGGCAGGGACATCGTCGGTCTGGGTTGGGGTGACCTCGGCGAGAGGTTTTCGATTGGGACGTGGGGGGCTTCCTTGACGTAACGAAGATGGCTTGACCGGAGAGTCCTGCGCGATACTCTCTGCAATCTTGTTATACGATCGAGATATTGGCTGGTTCTCCTGATCCTCGTCGGCTTGCGTTCCTGCCTCCGACTCCAAATCATTCTCGGCTTCGCCTGCTCCAATAGCATCCTCTTCTCCGCTATAGTGGACCTCTTCTTCCTCGCCCTCAGCATTGTCTTCCTCCCCACTACCTTGATAGTCCTCGTCATCCTCGTCTTCGTCCTCCTCTTCCTCGTCGTCGTATTGTTGTCTGGACGCTTCTCGTGCTCGTAGCTCTTCGATTTGAGCATCCAGATCGATCGACTCTCGTGAAGGGACAAATCTCTTCCTGATGCCAAACGCCTTTTCTTTCGTCTGTTGGATCTTTTGAGCTTGCAGTCTGTGCTTCTCACGCATCATCACGTCCAGATCCCTAGCAGTAATAGGTTTACTCTTGTTTGCCTTTTGCCCAGCGGGTCGGGAGCCCAGATTCTTCAGATCCCCGTGCTTGAATGTCTTGCCGGCGAAATCGACCATGGTCTCGGTCAATTCCTCGGTACCCGACGATCGTTTGCCGGTAAAGTGAAGAACAGCTTGAGCCCGTCTGGATGATGCGGAGGAATTGACAAAGTTCTCGAGGACGTTTCGAGCATTGCGACTGGTGGATGGCTTGAGGTCGACAAATCTTACGGCAGGTTGAGCTTTGGGCATGATAGACAGCTCATCATCTGAATGACTGTTATCATGCCCACCAGTCCACTTGAGATTTTTCAATTGGTCCTGCTTCCTGCGCTGCAGGATCCGTCGGCGAGCTTCGACTTCTTCGGCTTTGGCAAACTTCGCCATGTCCTCGGCCATAAGTTCGCCAAAGCTGGGAAGGGATTCGGGCTCCTCATTCCAATCCGTTACATTCGACTCATCCTGCAAGCCGGGGACAAGCGGAGTTGGAGATGAAGTTCCGGGTACAATCATCTGACGTTTTCCATTCGCCGATCGTTTCTGGTCGGCACGGGCGGTAGAGCTAGGGGTGAATGCGGTGATTTCTTCGGGAGTCACCTGATGTGGGCTGGACACTGGAGAATCCCCTTCCTTGACAAGAGCAGGTGGTTTGCTGAACGATTAGCTCGAGAAGTGCATTGATTGTCGATGACTTACTTGCTGAGCAGAGCAGCCGCATTCGCAGCCCAAGATGAGATAGGTAGACAGTCGACTTGAGGCTTGAATGGGTCGACTCGCTTATCTGAGCAATCAGCAATGTGTCTAGCTAGTTACGGTGATCCACCTACTTCTCTGATTTCTCGCAATATCGCGCCGCATCTCGTCGAGTTCTTGCTTCTTGAGACCCTATTCGTCAGCTTGTGATCCAGGTCATCGTCGATGACTTGCCTTGATCTTGCTTTTACCAGCTCGAACAGCTCTTTCTCGCTCCTCCTCTTCCTCATCAAACATGCCCACACTGCTGGTCTTGGCTAGAGCCCTGGCGGCACTGTCCTTTTCAGCTTCGTCCTCGTCATCACTTTGCTGCAATGTAGCGAGGAAATCGTTGACAGCATTGGGCGAGCTACCGGCACGGGACGCGATTTGCGAAGTAGGAGCCTGCTCGTCATCGACGTCGAGATCGGCCATGAAAGCGTCGAGTCGATTTCTCTTTGTCTTGGTCGCTTTGATTGGTGTCTCGGACGCGTCCGAGCGGGGAGATGACCTTGCTGACCGCCTCGAGTTGAGATGGTCGCGGGTCGCTGGAGTGGGGGTTGTTGAGCGGTTGTAGGTTGGAGATGATGAGCGCTGTCTCGCGATCTTTGGCTGTTCTTCGTGATCTGATGAGGTATCGAACAAGTCTGCGAGTTCTGTCGATTGCTTGTCGGCTCTAACCACTGGTGACGATACTCTGGGGATTGGGGCGGGAGCAGTTCGCGGAGGTGGTGACGATCGCAGCGGTGAAGTGGGAGGAGCAGTTGTCAAGGTCGAGGAGCTAGTGGTCGCCTGTAATCGAGCGACTGGAAATTGGCGAGGAGCGACATGGTGCGTAGGTGCCGGTAGTTCGACACGCTTAGGCGATGACTTGTCGCCCCTAGCTTTCGCCCTCATGAGCTCGATCTCGCGCTGAATCTCATCGGCATCCACCTCGTCATCATCCTCTTCAGCGTCTTTCCCCATACCCAAATCAAGCAGAGACGTCTTCCAGGAAGCGTCACCTGTTGACCACCGATTCAATAAGGCTTTTGATGGCGATTCTCTAGTGAGGTGAGCGGGTCGAGGGGGCGAGCGCGAAATGAACATGGAAGCTATGGAAGGACCGGCATCCTCCGCCGGTGGTGTGGGCTCTCTTCGTCGACCATATGTCTTGCGAGCTACTTGTGGTGGCTTGGAGACCTCGTGACCATCAGATTTCTCGGGGTACGACGAGGGGAGCGCTGTGAGGGATGAGGTGGACATATTGACCACGCGCGAGAATTGCGTAGATTCGAAGCAATGAGCTTGAGGTGGGATGATTTTGTCCTCCTAATCGTAGTGCTGATGCAGCCCAGATGAATATGGATCGAGTACGCAGTAGTGAAGAGTAGATATGAGAGTGATATTCAGAGGATATATGCACAGGGTTGCTTTTACTTTTGACGCGTCGCGTTTCTAATGTTAAGGGTAAAGGGTAAATGAGATGAGCCTGACAATATGCCTACTACTGTTTAATCCCAGACTCACTGATATGACGTCTAGGCTCACCCACTCTATAACACCACTCATACATGATACACTATCAATAATGTCAAGCCATCAAACAGCAGGAGAATCCTCGAGGCAGAGAGGTTCATTCTCGGCTCAGAAAGTGGACGACCCTCGCAGAGTCAAGATACTAGTATGTGGTTGGAGAAAGTAGGCATTTGCTCAGAGAGATAAGGGCGGTAAACTGACAAGTAGAGCAGGAAAGACAAGTTGTATCAAGACTGTATTCGAGGACAACCCGGTCAAGGATACACCTTACTTTGGTACAACTCAGAAGATCGAGAAGATCGACTATGAGTAGGCTTCAAGACCACTCAGTCGTCGCAAGCTGACGTCCAGGTCCATTTTACCCCTTCAATTCTGGGACACACCGCACAACTTTGATCTGGATCAGCTTGATGTTCCCTTATCCACCTTCTCTTCGGTAATCTATGTGATGGACATGCAGGTAAGCTGCCACCTAGCGCTTGGTCAACTCAGCTCATATCATAGCAAGACGACTCATACCACGAAGCCATAGAACGATGTGTGATGCTTTTCCTACGTATATACCTCGCCAACCGACACGTCAAGATGTCAATCTTTATCCACAAATCAGAAGTTCTGTCAGAGGACTACCGTGGAGGTAAGCTAATCCTACACTTGTGACCAGCTAGAGCTCAAGTATAGAAAACTACGGAGAGATCCAGCGAAACACATTTGATTGCCTTGCAGATTACGATTTCAACCATTTCCAAGCACTCGCCCCAGATGTCAATTTTAGTAGCGGAGAAGCAACCAAGATGTTCTACGAGACCATGTACACCGAGATCAAATTCGTCATGACCAGTGTACATGATGTCAGTCTGAAGGACGCATGGAGTCGGGTTATTCAGAGTGTGCTGGAGCCTCTGCCAAACTTGGAGACGCTGCTTATTAATTTCTCGGTCGTAAGCTTCGACCAACTTGTGATGATTAGTCAATCAGCTGATGGTAGACATCGGCAATGGAGAATTCGTTCTTGTTTGACATGCAATCAGGCGTTATCCTCGCATCCGACAATCGTCATCGCAATGACAACACGTTAAACCAATTGACTGAATATGTCTCGCGCTTCACTCAATTTCGAGAACTATACAAGTGAGTCAGCCAGTCGGTGGCAGATGCTCATCAGCTAGAGGTCTGAAATTTGGCGACGAGGCGAATGAAGTCAACGGACCGACAAGCGAGAACGGCGAGACCTCATGGTGGGATGAAGAAGACCCCGAAGAGCCATGGGCATTTCAAGCTACACGACTCATGCCCAAGACAACACTTGCTCTATGGCAGCTAACGCCGTAAGCTTACTTCTATGCCGAACCGGTCACCTGCTAATGTGAAGTCATCTGGCGGTCGTGGCATTGGCCCAGACATCATGCTGGCAGACTGCACGAGGCCAAATAGAATACAATCTTACGCATCTGAGGCAGGGTGTTCGACAAATCATACAAGCCTTGGAGTCTTGATCGAAGCCGAGAGTCGCACGCGCTGCGAAGTTGATGGGTTGGGTCACGGCAAATAGGATCAGAAGGTTATAATGCGATAGACGAAAGCAGTGATTCACCATCAGTAACGTGTACGAAACACAGAATCACATGCACATTTCCGTGACTATTTATGCCAACCTTCTCACAACAGGTCTAGTCTGACTTTCGACAGCCTCAACAGTTATCTGAACCTCTGGGTTGATGGCACCCATCTCCAGATCCTGACTACCCCTCGAATCCCTCATTGCACTCTTCATCAGAAGCTCATCCCCTCCAGCATCACCATACGAAGGCAACATCCCACTCCACCCTTCCGTCTCATTTGAATGTGCTGGCTGTCCGTCGGTCCTCAATACGTCCCTGTAAGTTGGCAGACCCGTGAGCCAAGTGGGCAAGTTGGAATTTTGGGGGGTCGCTGGGGGATGGATGAGGGTGTAGATGATAATTGATTGTCGGAATATGAATCCTGCTATCAAGACCATACTAGCAATTAGTCTTCTGTTCTGTATCTCATCTTCGGATTGGAAGAACGGAAGGAAAGGGACTTACATGAGAACGAATAACAGACTAAAGGTGATGAAAGGACCCTCATTCGCCTTTGGTACTAAGACCATATATACTGCCAGGCCAACTATGACGAACACTAGCGAAAACAGTAGCAAGCCGAAGATAATGAATTGGGATGGATGTGAGTTTATGAGAGATCGCAGAGACACCTTGGGTCTAGGAGTAGTTGTAGTGGTATGCGATCGTCTAGGTCGTGGGGCACGGGCGTAAGAGCTAGGTTGTCGAGGGAGTGTATGTTGATGGACAAGCGGAGGAGCAGGAATCTCGTTCCTCAAGTTGTTAGGTATAACATCCATGATGAGTGTAAACGAGTGGGTGATAGTCTGAAAGGCCCCAACTCAGTGGGCCTTATGTATGTACATGCCATTAGCCAGCCCTGTCATGACAACAACAAGCCCCTATGACCGACCTGGACCCCCTTTGAAAAATCTCAAACACGTCTCCGATCGTCTGTAACTTAAGTTCTTAGGAACGCCCACCCCTCAATCCCGGGATTGACCGGGATAGGGGGTAGCAACGCCTCACACACACACAGAGCTCCTATGTCCCGTCTTTTAGTGACCAGTGGGGCGGTGCACGGTGCAGGAAAGCAAGCAAGTATATGCACTGACCACGACCTGACAATACGTATAGTATTTGTTTTTTATACAACCGAAACCTACTCCTCTTCCGCTAGAACCAACACAATAATACAAAAAGATATCATACGCAGGAGCATAGAGTTAATGCTCTATTTGACCCTTCATTTCATCACACAAGAGGTACAGCCCTTCAATCTCCGTCAGAATCCTCAGAAAATCCCCTATACCATCAGCTCCGCCATGGGGAGCATGGGCGGAAAAGTAGAAGAACTCACATAAATAAGATTGAGCTTTTTGTAGCCGTACAGGTAGATCACTGTTGATCCCATTGGAATCACCTGATGGGTTTGACAAGGTGTCGAGTAGACATGAAGCTACAAATCTGATCTTTGCCATCATTGATGTGGAATTGACGGCTGGATCTCAGTGATACTCCACTAACCGTGGTAGGACGTACCGATGACGGAGATGGGAATTTTCTGAAGGACAGTCAACAAATCACTGGCAATCTGGTCTTTGTCGTCCGGTATCAGAGCCTTCGTCCATTCTGCCATTCGTCGTCCGCTCGACATCATCCCAGAATCACCAGAGGACTCAAGGGCGAGCTCGTTGGCCTGCAGCGCGAGGAGCTCATCGCGGTACTGGAGCAACATCTGTCTAGCCATTTGCTTGCCGTCAGCATAATCATAAGCGGAGTCGAAGGGACATACCTGAGTGACGTAGATATTCCCTTGTTGTACCAGGAACGCATCCCTCACTATTGCTTTCGGAGCTTTGGGATCAAAGAACAAATTCTGAATATCCGCAGAAGCATGTACATCCCAATCCTCGGAAATGCTCCTATTATATCAGCTGCCCCTCTTTTATTTCGTCAACAGAAGAATCCATACGTGACGGATTTCGAATCAGAATCGACATCCAGCTTGAGTACTTCTGGACAATTGTGCATGAGTGATTGAACCCTTTCGTATAGATCGGCGATCTCGTTCAGACGCATTTGTAGCATGACTCCGCTCAGCGGTTTTCGGCGATCCGCTCTCTTCTTCTGTAGAAATTGACCCATGACTAGCATCAGCCTCTCGATCAGTCTGGAGGTTTAGGATGCGTACTTCGGAAGAGCTTTGATATGTATACGAAACCCGTCAGTACGGATGTACGTCCTGTAGGCTGTTGAAAGTAATCCGAGTCACCGACATACTCGTCATCGCTGTTTGATAAGCTTTGCTTTAGCAGATCAAAGACAGACTCACACTTCGGCGGGAAGGGCAACATCGTGACACTCATCTTCACCGATCATTACCACTTCTCCATCCATACTCGCCAGGCTCTTGTCGGCGCCATATGTCAACCAGAATATCCGTCGGCAAAGTTCTCGATAAACAGGTGAGAGGTTCTGGTATGTCTGTTCTTTAGCCGAGACTTCTGGAGAGGACGTACCGATTCCTCATTTAGACGCATCCTGACGACCAAGGCCATGTTGCAGGTGAAATGCATGGACGCTACCGTTGGGAATCCGAGTATCCTAGCAGTAAAGCCTGATAAGTAGTAGATGATACCTATCGAGTAAGCTCGACCACAATTGAACTAGACTCACATCTCGAGACAGTCACTTCTGTGAAATCCTTATACAAAAAGCTTTTCACTTGAGCATAACATCTTTCTGTCAATGCCTTTTTCTCCTCCTTTGGAATAGCCACAAATGCATGGGGCACCTGCACCAGCGTCCCAGCAATGACAGCCATGACAAGTGCGATCCATTCATCTTCGTTCGGCCGTTCTTCCCTTCCATCATGTAGACTAGCCATAAAACTCGGTTTATGTAAACAGGGGATTAGGGCGTATATGTAATCGAAATAGAGGTCGACGATATACAACAACATACCCCTGGGTAGTATAGCGTCGAAAGGGTTATTGGGGTTGTGAGGATATACGGTGTATGATGGGTAGATTGGTGACGATTTGGAGTTTGATGGTGACGAGCCAAAAGGCTTTTGAGGTAACATTCTGGAACCGCCGTTAAAGCTTGGTCGATGTGTCGTTCGGGGTGATGGATATGGATTATGCTCCGAGAAGGAGTTCGACGATGAAGGTCCAGGTCGATGAGAAGATACAGGAGAAGGTTGAGAAGCAGAAGCTAGAGCCATCAATTTATCGGGATTCTTTCCACTTTCACTCCAGCCGTTCTGGTTGTTGCTACTATGGCTATTGTGATGGAGCAAGCCAGGACCATGATTCAAAGAATCACGTCGGTAGATATCGTCAAAAGCGAGATATGGATTATGTTGCGAGTGAACTGGTGAATGGTCCGAATACCTTGAATCGTCTTGCGATGCACCTTGGCTCAGAGATTGGTGTAGTGTCCCATGACTTTGCTGCCGAGGTGATGGCTCGACAAAGCCACGATGATGAGGTTCAGAAGGCGAGTCGGGGGCGGCCATAGACTGTCGGCCTTCTTCTTTCAGCTTGCGTAGGTATCTGCTGTCAGCGAAGGCCTTATTATAGGTTGCAGGAAGTTAGGGAGACATACAAGTTAGGTGGCCCCCTCTTCTTGGGTACATAGTCGAAAGTACCTGTTATTAGCACAATCCATCCGGATTTGATGGCCAGACTTACATGCTAAATCAAGATGGGCACAATTGGTACAGATCTCTTTTGCGGGTTCTTCGCCATCTGCATTCGGAGGTGGACGATCGCATTTCACCCTGCCTGGTCAGCTGGGTCATACGTGACCGATCCGGAAACTCACTTGCGTGCTCTACATGCTGGAGAGCGGGTAAGCATATCGCGTATAGTCAGCGGAACACATACCATCACATGATTCTAAATATCAGCAACTGCCCTGAGAAAGTGCGCGGTGCAAGGCTACTCACGACTCTGCCTAGATTTCTTTCTTCCATCATCATCAACAGCGCTCGACATCCTCTTCTTCTTGGTACTCCCAGACCCACTGGCAGACTGTGCCTGCCCGTATCCTTGAGCTTCATCTTCCAACCGAGTACTCCCGGACCCAATCCCAGTCCCAGTGCCGGCGCGACCCTGATTCTGACTTGGATAAATCCCATCCAAAGATGATCTATATGATTCATCCTCTGCATGTAATGCTGGATCTATGAGTGCTTGATCTTGTTCCGCCATTTTGATATGGGCTGTATGGGGTATTGATCGGGAAAAGCTCGGGTTGTAGATAAGAGAATCAAGGGGAGAGAATGATGCAAATGGTAAACAGCTGAAGCAAGTTACTCCGGAATTAAGGGAAAACCTCGTTTGCGCTAGTTTATGATCTAACCAGGCGACTACTACATCGTGATACCGTACAACATTGATGGTTTCGACCAGAGAACTACAATAGCCCGACGCCCACTCCCATTGAAGAAGCCTTGACTAGTTGATCTTCTACTATCTTACTTCTCTCCGTTGCCCCGTATAACTCGGCTTCCGCATCTGACAGTACAGCACCCGCTATACGCTGCATGCTCCTCGCTCGATCGGTATTATGCTGTAATACCAGCATACGTTTGTAGTGGTTGTCGAGCTGTTTCCGTCAGCTCGACTCCTTGCTTA
>Ga0265780_10000947_pt1 | contig 42814 bp, 42 predicted proteins | sample P1T30metagenome_FD_192432 | JGI IMG/M metagenome (GOLD analysis project Ga0265780, IMG submission 192432) | Plant litter microbial communities from East Loma Ridge, Irvine, California - P1 T30 | ecosystem: Environmental > Terrestrial > Plant litter > Unclassified | place: USA: California...
GGTCGGAAAAGGTGAATGAACAACAGTTGGAAGAACATGCTGGACCGGGTTAGTCATCGCTTCGAGAAAATGGTGAATGTACTTACTGCATGACGAGCACGCTTGACAATCCGCCTTCCTTTGGCTCGAGCTCTTTTGGCAAGTCGCGCCGCCAGCTCTCGAGACGGGTGTGTATGTCACTCAGTTTTTTCAGCTCACCCGCCTTACCCTTTGCTTTAGCAAGATCTGAAGGGTTGTAGAAGTTCTGCAGTAGGTCGTTGCTGATCTCGCACAGCTTAGTTATTTGCAACGCGACACTCCTGGTTCGTGCCGGCTGTGAATTGGCCTGCGTGAACCCAGAGTCTGTGTATGGACACCAGGGTGTTGCATCTTCGTCCGGGAACACTTCCGCTTTTGGCACTGTGATCATCGGCGTAGGAAGTTGTGGCAGACGTCCAAGATACATGGACCAGCACTTGTCGAAGAGATAGCATCCCCAGAATGTTATTCGTCGCACGTCCTCTTCGGCGTCGTCTCCATTGACGTGCTTGTTGAAAGTCATGTTCCCGGAGTCCAGATTGAGACCCATATCGCTCGCCATGCGGAACGACATGCCGCTGTATATCCATCCTTTGGCTTCCCGCCCGCAGCCTGCCTCTCTGACAGACATGAGCGCCATCGCTTGTACTGTGGCCATGCGCGGTCTCTCGTGCTCGTCGTTCTCCATGATCAGTCGCTTTGCCTCTCTGAAGAAGTGATCGCCGGCCGTAGCCGAGTCTTCTGGATCGTCTCTTGCGCCAGGATTGGATGTGAAGTGACAACCAAGTGCGAGAATTGCGTTGACCAGCAGTGGAGTGCAGTAATATGTTTTCCGGACATTGTTTGCAGGAGGCATGCCAAGAGAAAAGTCGCGCCAGAATAGCGTCTTTGACATGGTAGTGAAGAAAGTGTAGTGCCATGTGAAGTACATGTTGACAAGATGGAGGACGAGTTCCGGATCCTTCGTTACATTCGACCAGGATGTGATTGGATCTTCTTGCTGCTCGAATTCATCCGGATCAGGTGCAACGTCGTTGCTATCCAAGTGGATTAACGTCGAAGTACCGCCAATGTATCGTACGGATCCATCGTCCAGTCTAAGATCGCCCATCTTCCCAAAGAGATGGGACTCGAAGGTTGCTCCATCAGTAGCAGAGGGGTCATCTGTTGTACCAGCATTCTCCTCGTCTTCGTCTGGGTCTCGACCATCCTCTTTCGCAGCAATCTTCTCTGCGACATCGTCCAAGCTTTCGCAGGACCTGATGTCGCTCACGAGACCGGGAACATCCTCCTCTGGCCAGTTGAGTATGGCTTGTATGAGTGTTTGGAGCGTGCTGTTCTTCGTCTTGAGACCGTCGGCGTCCTGCTTGTATACACCTTTACGGCGGTGATCCGTCCATGGGGAGTAGATACATTCGGTGTTGTAAACTTGGGCGCAGGCCGCGCAACTCGGTTGATTGCCGTCGCATTTACTTTTACGCTTGCTAGGTTGACAGTATAGTTAGTCGTAGTAAACTGGTGCATGGGAGAGATGGAAACGTACCGGCATGCTACGCAGGCGGTGGAGACACAGCGCCTCTTCGAAGGGTCGTCGTCCTCTTGCGATGCATGCTTCTTCCGGCTACGCTGTTTCGGCTTAGGAGCTTGGATCGCGCCAGACGTCGTCGCTTGGTGGCCGACCGCATCCTGCGCACGCTTTTGCGACATGTTCTTGCATGTACAGTACTTAGCTTCTCACGGCATTCTCAGCATCTCCTCGGAGATGAGGGCAGCGCGAGGAGCTGCTGGCAGACGCACGCTGTGGCTGCTATCGCCTTCGCGAAGGAGCGGGATGGATCGACAATCGGCTGTTCTGGGCGCAGAGTGACGCGCTGGCGATGGTGTTACACGGCTCTGATCGACGGCAGCAGTCTCGTGCAGCAGGTAGAGTTGGTTGTCTCACGTGTACCTCTGGAATATTGATGCCCACGATCGAATATTAGTTGACAGCTCCGCAATGATGGCGTTCTTGACCGAGGGGACCACCCCACCTTGGGTACCGCCCGCGGAATGGAATTGTGGAACGCGATTGAAACGATCAAGGCAAGTGCCGTCGGGCGTTCTGGAAGCAGAGCAGACGAGAGCGACGACACCTCACTCCACCGCTTGCTCTCAGACGACAGCAACGCTTCTGATACCACCAGCACTGGAGTACACGTCTGTATCTACAGCCTGTCTGTACACAATGACCGACCAGGCCACGGATGGTGAGAGCCGTTACATATACCGGCAAGGATGAACACCATTGGGTACCAATTGGACTTCTGCCAGAGCCCTCACTCGCTCGACTTGACACCGAGAAAATGTAATATGGCTGGCTTCGCAAGTCCGACTTATACAGAGCACATGATCGGTCGTCTTGGACTTAGGCGCAGAGAACCGGGCAATATTTCTGATATCTATGGCAAAGATGCTGCATGATAGTGCACACATGCTGCTGAAAGCATGGGAAGATTTTGCCGTGCCGCAGATATGCTATGCTGTAGGTACTGATCTCTCGGCGGCAAGCCGATATCAATTCATGTCCAATGCTGCTGACATCAACATAGTTTGTCTCTCTGGACTCAAGAGTAAGTCCGACACTGACATTTGATCACGTGCGGCTCACTTACAACTTCATTCTGCTTGCTCTCTCTCGTCAGATGAAGCCGTTGATGTCAGTATGCTTTCAACAGCATGTGATTGAGGCAGACGCTCAACTATTTCAGCTCGTCTTTTCCCAATTACCTTCTCTCCAACGACATCCACTTCCCATGACCACTTCCTTACTTGATACCATACCACTACCACTGCTTGCACACATCACACCAATCACACCAATCACTGACAACCCATGATGGACCCCGACAATCCGGGCTCTCCTGGCTCAACGCCGCTCAAAACGTCCCCCAGCCCAATCCCCATCAAAGAAGAACCGCAAGATGACGCCGGGCCTGTCCGCAGCACTGAGCAAGGAGAGGTCATCAACCTCATCTCAGACGACGAAGACGAGACTCCAACGACCGCGAACGTGCGCGTTCTGGGATCTCCATTCTGTGAGCCGACGAAAACCTTGCCGAATCTTGGATCATCCCTCTTGTCAAAGCCGAAGACCGCGCCTGCTGCAAAAGGCACTTCTCGTGACGCACACGCGCTATACCGGGAGAAGCTGTTGGGCAAGGCGCACAAAGGAGCTCAGGAAACTGCTCAGCGATTCCGCAACGACTCACAACAAGCGAAACGTCCACGTCCTCGTACACCAGCTGGACCGGCCAGCGATGGAATGTTCGTTACAAGCAGTCGGCCTGGAACCCCAGATGCGGCCGAGGTCTTTGCAGCACACCAGCGGGACTTTCTTTACAAACGTCAGCGTGGGACTCTAACAATTGAGGAGGACATAGAGTTCCAGCGCGCCAAAGAAATTGAGACAGCAAGAGTCTCAAAGCTGGACTCGGACATGGCATACGACATGACGCATGAGGATGACGATGATGATGAAGATGAAAACGACATAGAAGAGATGTCTGACCTTGCACGGCTTTCGACTCTGAACGAAGACCTTTCCGACGATCAAGCAGTGCCTAAGAAGCGGGGTGTTAAACGCAAGACCCCAACGACTACAAAGCCACCGAAAAAGCGTGGCAAAGCAGCAAAAGACGCCGAAGACGACAGTACAGAACAACTCCTCGCGAAAGCCCGTGGCAGGGCAGCGGCCAAGGGCAAAGGCAAGGGAAAGGGAAAGGGAAAAGCCCCAGCTTCCAAGGTAGCAGGCTCTTCCAAGGCAGCAGGCTCTTCCAAGACTGCAGACCCTTCCAAAAGAGGACGAAAAGCCAGGCCTGCGCATCCGGACCTCTTGAACATGTCGAGCGTTAGAAACACCGATGTCTTTGAAGATACCGCTCAGAACCAGGATCTCCCCAACCAACCGACCTTTGGACCAACGTTCGAGCCGTCGACCAAGAAGGCCAAAGCCCTCAAAGACCTCATCGCCAGCGTGCCCGAAGAGTATCGCCCGATCGCCAAAGCGGACAAGAAGTATCTCGATGACGCTACGAAGGACTTCACGGGTCGTGGTGTCGTCAACCCTGCCCCCGACGGCAACTGGAGTGTCAAGGGCTTGAAAGTCACACTCAAACATTACCAAGTCCTTGGGGTCGCATTCATGCGTAAGCGCGAAAATGCGACCCAAGCACCAAAGGGAGGACTCCTCGCGGATACCATGGGACTCGGAAAAACGATCATGATGCTGGCAAACATCGTGAACGGCAAATCTTTACAAAAGTCAAACTGTCGTACGACCCTCATCGTTGCCAGCGCTGCTCTCGTCTCTCAATGGCGACGAGAAATTGCTGACAAGGTGTGCACGAGTAAAGAGTCCAAGTTCGGGATAGGCCGTGTCAGAGAGTACCATGCCTCAGCTCAGACCAGGAGCAACGAAGAGCTCGAGGAACTGCAGGAGTGCGACGTCATTCTTACAACCTACACACAAGTTCAGAAAAGCTATCCCAAAAGTGAGATCCCTGCAGAGTTTACGACTGCAGAGGACAAGGTAAAGTGGTGGAGAAAGTTTTTCGACGAGGAAAAGGGTCCTCTGCACAGAATCAAATGGCATCGGGTGGTACTGGACGAATCCCAGGCCATCAAAAATCACCAGAGCCTGACATCCATGGCCTGCCGTGCCCTGGAAGCAAAACATTACTGGGCCATGTCCGGCACCCCGATACTCAACAGGGTTGATGAGTTCTACAGCACATTCAAATTCCTGAGGGAGCCCAATGCAGGTTCGCTCAAGCTCTTCCGACAAAACTTCTGCTCTGTGGACGACCCGAACGGCTTGGACAAACTTGACGTCTTCTTGCGTAAATTCATGATCAGGCGTACTCACTTGGACACCTTCTTCAACGCCCGACTCATCGACCTTCCAGCACCCAAGAAGACGGTCATGTGGCTTGACTTCAACGAGATTGAACGAAACGTGTACGACATCGTCAAAGCTCGCTTCATATCTCGTATCAACTCATTCTCAAGGGCTGGTGACCTGCAGAGGCAATACGGGTAAGTATGCTTGAGCATCATCATCACGGAGAGATACTAACATAGCGATGATAGTCACATCTGGACCATGCTTCTCCGTCTCAGGCAGCTCACTTCACACATCTTGATCGTCCAGGGCACCATCATGGATCTGCTGGAGCAAGAGGACTTTGAGAGGCTCAGCAAAATCTCATCCGATGATCTCTCAGAAGAATCAAGGGCGCTTCTCGTCCACATTCGGGAAAAGCTGAAGGCCAACATCAGTGCCCCCTCTAAAAACATTGACACCAGAGAAGGCGCTACCATTGTCATGGAGACTGAAATAATCCCAAATCACGGGTTCGAAGCTGGCGATCAGGCTGTTGGAGAGAGCCACGGTCTCACTTACAATTTCGAACGCTACCTGACCGATCTTCAAAACTCTGAGTCGTGGGACACTATCGCTTGCCGCACCCTCTGCTGTGGTTGCAGACAGCCGCCAGCTGATCCTCATGTGACGAGCTGCTTCCACATCTACTGTCATTCTTGCCGTAAGTTCGTTTCGTTCTGATGGATAATCATTTACTAACTAAAGAACAGTCATGGAGCTTCAGCATAGCTTTGCTCGTCGCGCGATGGAACGACACCGCTGCAACGAGTGCGGGCAGTACTACTCAGAGGCCAAACGCTGTCGAGGCCTGCTTGATCAATTCACTCCCGTCTACGACAACATTGTCGGCGAGAAAGCGAGCCCAGTCAACAAGAAGGCCAAAGTTCAGAATTGGGTGCAGATGTACGGCGAAGTGCTGCCTTCTGCAAAGACCCTTGCCGTCAAGGGACAAATCCTTCAGTGGATTGAGGAAGACCCAGATGTGAAGATCATCGTCTACTCGCAGTTCATGCCGATGCTGAACATCCTCGGCCGCATCTGCCGCACTGAAAAGTGGAAGTTCGAGAAGTACACCGGTTCCATGTCTCACGACGCTAGAGACAAGGCTATCGACAGCTTCGGCAACCCTGAGAAGAAAGTCCGCGTTCTACTCGCCTCTCTCAAGTGCGGCGGTCTTGGTCTGAACCTCACCATGGCCAATCGCGTTATCACGGTAAGAACATGCGTCCAGATGGTCGCAATGGACACTGAGCTAACGATTTCTAGTTGGACCCATGGTGGAACCAAGCAGTAGAGCAGCAGGCCTTCTGTCGCGTCTTCCGCATCGGCCAAACTAAGGACACATCCATGACTCACCTATGCATCAAGAACACCATCGATGCCGCCGTCTACGCCCTACAAGATAGCAAGCAGGAGGGTATCGACGCTGCTCTGGACGATTCAAAGCGCAACGAGAAAATCACCGTCAGCGAGCTCATGAGTCTCTTCGGTCGGGTGGAGAAAGACGAGCATGGCGTCGCTTTCATCTTCGCTCACGATAGCAGGGATGACGACGAGAATGACGGTACGCACTTCTTGCCGCCGCCGCCGCCGCGCGCTGCTGGACCCGAGAGCGAGGATGAGGGAGACGGACTTGTGGATGAGGAGTGAGACAATGAAAGTGGGATGGAAGGGCATCTCGGCGGGCAAGGGTATCTTCATTTGGTTCGGTGACGAGAGCGGTTACCTCTGATCTTCAGGGATCCAGACATCACGACACAGCGGTCGAGGGATTGGGAAATATCTCGATGGGCAAGAAATGTTCCATTGGTTCTGGGTGCGAAGAGCGGCTACTACTAATCCTCAGGGATGCAGACATCAGAGATAACGGCCGAGTGTATCATTATGGGATACGGTACCTGGGATTGCCTCAAAGGGAGTGCGACCAACATTGGCCTTCGACATAGGCAACAGCATGTAGTTACATAGCAAGGGCCGAAAAGCAAGCTCATCACTGAAATGTCGCCCGTCTTGTCTCACTTTATGAACATCCTCGTGATCACTGTGCGACTCTCGGTGGCAGCTCTTCAGTGGTAACCACGTCAACTTCAGTCACCAGAGTATCCGGTACCAGCTTGTGGTCAAACGGAGACACGGTCGATGCACTTTGACGGCACGAAGCTTGAACCATGAAATCACACCATGCACGTCCTCCGTACACGCCAAAGGTTGTCAATTGAACCAGTATCTCACCGGTGCTAGCATGTATGTGATGTACCAAAGCTGCTGATACTACCGCTTATGACGGCCTAACCTAGTGAGATGCTCGAATTGAATATCTGTATTGTGTTAGTATCTCACTGGCATAAGGACGATTTTGACATAAGGAAGTCGCTGGTACTGCCGCATGTTGACAGGCTTGAGCGTGAACTGTGGGCGGAGATCGAAATGGTGGAGATTGGAAAGAATGCACGTGTTGGAAGTGGCCTCATCCCTGAAGTCTTCATTTCATTCTTTGCCACCAAGGTATCTGTAAACGACCGAGAAGTCTTTTCCCTTGCACTTGGCATCAGCGTCTACAGCAGTGTAGAGCTCGCGCGCCTTCTCACCAAGGAAAGGCGACACGTCAGCTTCCTCGGCGGCCTTGAGAGCAAGCTTGAGGTCCTTGAGCATGAGAGCGGTCCCGAAGCCGCCCTCGTAGTCTCTCCCAGCCGGAGCACCCTCTACCACGCCAGGCGCGGGGTTGTTGACTTCAGATGGCCAGCACTTGCCAGTAGCAGTGTTGATCATATCGGCCAGCTTAGCAGGGTCGAGGCCCCATTTGATTCCCATGTTCATCGCCTCACAGGTTGCGATGTTGTTCAGGGCGAGCAGGTAGTTGTTGGCCAGCTTGCCTTTGAGCCCGCTGGTCGGGGGGCCCAAGTGTGCCACGCGCTTTCCCATCAGCATGAGAATCTCACCGACGCGCGAGACGATATCTTCTTCGGCACCGATCATGAATGTGAGTTTGCCGGCGGCAGCGCCTACAACACCTCCAGACATGGGAGCGTCGACGAAGCGGCCTTGGCCACTACTGTGTGCTTGATTGGCCACTTCTGCGGACGTCATGGGGTCAATCGTGCTGCAGTCGATGAAGAGGCGTTCCTTCTTGATGGGCGTCTCTGTGAGGAGATTGTTGCGCTCCAGGATCTGCTTGTACACAGCCCTCACATGTTGAGGTTCAGGTAGGACAGTGATGATGTTTTCCTGGAATCGTGCAGTGTTAGCATGATGATACTTGAGGTGCTTTTCTTGCATGCAAATAAGGATTCTCTGAGTTCTTCAGATTTTGTGGATGGTTAAAAAGTAATCACGGACAGCATTGCACTGAGGATCATTTATATAGTTAAGTTTCTTCCTAAGAGAAGAGGTGGAATGGTGGTGGGACTGGACGTCCCGAAGGGGCGCGACGTACCGTTTGCTCTGCGACCTCTCGGACGGTTTTTGCGATCGTGACATTACCGACCTCTCCCACAAATTTCTGAGTGGCAGCGTCGTTGACGTCGTTGATGACCATGGTGTCGGACTTCTGGATCTTCTGGCGAAGGTTGACGGCCATGGGGTAGCCTGGGTTTGTGTTGTCAGCGGCCGACATCATGGAAATGCTGCTCGATATATCGAGAGACACTCACCCATCCTGCCCAATCCAATGAAGCCATAGCTAGCCTGCAACCTGTTACCAGTTGCGAAGCATCGCCGCCCAGCCTGCATGCCCATTGACCGTACACATTGCCTCCAGGGCGCGATTGTTCTTGTCGTTGCGCTCATCTTTTGGCTTTCTCTTGTGTATGCTGTGCTAGGCGCGCCAGCTCAGACTTCGGTTGGTGTAGCAGGTCGATCATCGAAGTCCTCTGCATCCGAGGTGGTCCAGCAGCGGCATTGGAGCTTGGAAGCTGGGAGCCGTCGGTTACCGAGAGGGGCTTTCGAACCCCTCGGCTTTGACTCGAGGTTCCTGCATCAGATCAAGACGGCCTGCGTCCGACCGAGCGGTGGGTATCCGTTCACTTGAATGGCAGCATTGGTGTTAAATACTGTGAAGGCAACCACTAGGAAGCGATGTCTACTTCGAAGTGTGGAAGCTCAAGGCAAAAAGAAGCCACACGCCGCAAAAGAAATACGCCAAGCGGGAAAGGATCCACTTTCAGACGCACGTGATCTACTGGCTGTCTCTAAAATAACCTGGCGTATGTCCATTGCATAGGAAATGGAGATGTGTGTCTTATGGCCAACGCGTTTTGAAGTAAAAAATCGAGAATCGTCTACTCAAGATCTAGGATACGCTGGACGTGTGGATGGAGCTGCAACAAATCGAACATCACTTTCCATTATACTATAGTCGCAGCACCGAACACATATTTGCTCGTCGCCATCGCGTTAAAAGACACGGCAGAAGTAAAAGAGAATGCAACAAACGTGTTCTTCACGGCATATGCACATCCACCAAGTGCCAGACGCCCATCTCCAAATTTTTCGCGCCAATGCTCCCATAAGCAAAAATCCAGTGATAAGCTGTAGCAATACTGTGCCCTAGAATGATCGGGACTAGTTGCAACAGACGCGAGAATAATAATGGTATCTCCGAACAGAAAAAAGGAAATCAAGTAGAGGAATTTCTCGTCGAGGACTTGTAGTACAAAACGCTGCGGATATTAAAAAGAGAAGCCTACGCCCAGGGGAAGGCAGCAATGATGGTCGGTAAGAGCGCACTAAATGGCGAAGTCAGTAAAGTTCGTAAAGTCAGAAAAGGGATCGCGCAAGCTTACCCAAGAGCCAATCCAGCGGCAATACCAGTCACGGCTCTCCTCTTAATCTTCTCCTTGTGCAGCTCTGTCTGCACAGCCTTGACTCGCTTGGGACGCAGCGCCAGGGCCTCTCCTTCTTCTTCCTCAATCTCCTCTGCCTTTCTCTTGCCCTTTGCCTTGCTCGATCCCGTGCCGTTGATCTTCTCGGCTTCATGTACCATCGCGCGGGCTTGAGCGAGCATTGCTTGTGCGTCGGTGGGAAGCTCGAGCTCGGGGAGGCCTGCGGGCATTTCGATCTTGACCTTGGTCTTCTCGATATCTTCGTCGCCCTCGGGCGAAGGCTGCATGACGTTCTCAACTTCGACTCTCACGTTCTCGTTTGAGTGGCGCTCGGTGGCGGTGGCGAGCTCTCCGTTGATTGACTCGGCAGCCTCCTCGGCGATTGCAGCGGCTTCTTCTTCGAGCTTGAGAGCAGCGCGTCCCTTGCGCGGCTTGCGAGGTGTGGCAATTTTGCGCAAGGATGCATCCTTCTTCATTGGGGAGGCCGAGCGCAGGCTGCGACCGCGAGTGGAGCGACGACCATCGGGCTTCTCAGGTGACCTTCCAAGACCGTTTACAGGGTCCTTCATGCTGAAAGTGGGTGGCGACTGGATGCTCTTCTTGGGATCGCTGGTGCCGTGAGTAATAGGCTCGGGGTCGAGAAGCGCGGCGATCCAGAGTTTGATGCCGTACTCGTCCGCCAAGCTAAGTGCTGTGAAGAAAGTCATGTGAGCGCTGCACAAAGAGCATGTGAAGTCGGGCGAAAAGCTTACCTTGATCCGGGTTAATCCAAACGTTGCCTGCGACTTCTTCGCTCGATGCCTCTGGGAGTGACTTGATGTATTCCTTTTCACTAGACTCCTCCTCGACCGATGCGTACGGGAAAGCGGCTTTGAACATGCCTGTGGCGCTGATGTATCCGTCGCTGGATCGTCTCTGTCGCGTTTCTCCCATCAGCACTGACTTCTCCCATCTCGTCCAATCTTTTGAATCTTACCATCAAAAAGTACGCCTCTGGGTATTTCCTGTTCGGTCCCTTGATGAAAATGCCGCTCGAGCTCAGGTCACTGGGAAGCGGCACGCGCAAATGCGCGTAGTCGAGGACACCAAGGTTATCCGGCTTGGTCGCGTTCGAAGTGCCAACCTGGCCCGGCTTGACTTTCAGTTCGGTCTGTCCGAGGCAGCGACGCTCAACAAGGATCTCATCTGCAATGCGCGGATGGTTAGCTTAGGCGTCCTGTTATTAAAGGCGGGCGCTTTGAAGAATCGACATACGACTGGGCGCGCGCTCTTCGGCCAGCATAGGGTTCCTGTCCTCGGGGAGAATGCGCTCGACTGCCATTGTGATTGATGTATTGCGCGATTGCACTGGGCTCGATTGCGTGGGTGTAGGTATTGTTTGCGATGGACCGCGACGCGACGCTAGGTCTGTATGTTTCGGAGCTGTCGTCTGGCCGAGGACTTCGGGCGCGTTCGCAGGATGCGCGTTGTAATAGTGCGTGTATACGAGAAGCCGATGGTGTAGTGATTCGATCCCGCGTGCCAGGGCTCTTGAATGTTGCTGGCTGTGAATGTGGTGTGTCGCGAAGGGCTAGAGTGGTCGCGGGAGGAAATACAAAGAGAGTCCCGCCCGCATCACAGCCGACAGCGACAGGGGCCCACCACCCGCGGCATCTCTCTCTCTCTCGCGCATCAAAAATCAGTGGCTGGGTCATCAAAGTTCAGCCGTTGACGATGCCATCTCACATGACGAGCATGATGATCGAGAAGTCGATGTAAAGAAACTGCCCTAACCATTGCTTACACGTGAATTTCTCAATCATACTATGTGATAATCCACATGTACTGCGACTGGCTGTTCCCATCACAAGTCGTTCCATTTCAACACACTACACTAAGGTACTATACAAACATGCTCCGAAGCTCTGTGCTACCCGTGCTGTCACGTCTATCAAAAACGCCATGCGCCTACGCTAAATTCTGATCTCGCTTTCCCAAGAACCGTTCCATTATTCAAACCCATCGTCTCTTGTTCGCATACGCTCTAGTCCAGAACTTGAGCTTCCTGCACCTGCGCCCTCCACTTGCATTCCCTGCGATGATGCTCCTTCGTATGCAGCTGGAATCGCACCTAGTGGATCGAACGAAGCATTGGCTGTCGGTAGGTGCGCTGTGTGAGTGCTAACACTCTTGCGATGACCCATGGGCGGATTCAGGGCGAATTGTTCGGTTTGCTGCATGGGCTCGATCAATGTGTTCGAGTCGTCTGTGAGATCAAGGTGCTGGGGTCCTGCCCGGTTCGCCTTTACAGTGGTCTGTAGCGATGCGAGGAAGTTATGCATACTGCCAAACTCAACATTCGCCCCGCCCGCTGTGTACAACCGTGTGGCTTCATTGAGGCAGCTCTCTGCTTGGCTGTTTTTGTCTTGTTTCGACCATGCATCTGCGGCCAATGTGTGCCAGAAAGCAGCCTTACGCTTCCTCTCTCCTGTACCAAGACCGGCAATAGGTTGTCGCTCGCTATAGCAGAGAGCAGACCGCTCCAGTACCATTGCGTAGCCTGTCGGGCCGACCAGATGATCGTCCATTATCTTGCCCAGCCAGCGAGCAGAATCATCCAACGCGCCGCCACCTCGGAGTTTCAAGAGCTCAGTGCCGAGAATCAAGGTCCGAAGTGCATTGTACGGCGCGTTGACACGGGTGATGTAAGAGTAATACGCTGTTTCCAGATACTGGTCCACAGTCTCCGTTCGAGTCTTCGTACTGAGACCGCCAGCGGCCAAAAGCGTGCTTACTGCCGCCATCTCATTCGCGCCTGCATAGTACCTCCAGGCTTTATCATTCTTAAAGTCCTGGCAGAGTATTTCGTATGTGCCTTGTGCGAGCTTGAAGTCTCGAAGCATCATAGAGTAGTCAGCAAGTCTTCGCATGACTGCCTCCGGGGCGTCGGGCTTGTAGTGCCCTTGAACACTGTCGTAATTGCTTCCTACAGCACCAAGCGACGGCCCGGAAGATGAACGTCCGCCGAAGGTGGTGAAGCGTTTCGACAGCGACATGAAGCGACCACTGATGCCACGTCTCCTAGATGCGACCTGGTCGTTCCACTGTGCTGACGCCCGTTCCATGCTGGGTATCAGCGACTGCGTGACCATTTCACGCACGAAAGACCGGAGGGCATTCGCGTCGGACTCGAATATGCAGGGCGTTGGATCTTCTTCGTCGTCGCTCGTTTCACGTCGGATGATCTCTGCCAACTCCTCAGCTGCCGACATCCACTCGGGTTGTGGGAGTTTGATGACATCGTCGTCAGATGGCACGCACTGCGAGCTCCGTAGTCGTAGAAGATGACAGTGGAGGCCAAAGTGTCGCTTCATTTGATCGTAAAGGGCCATAGATTTCGAGATGTCGTCGTAGTCTTCGTCATGTATGAGAATGTAGTATCGTAAAAATTCGTTCAGAACCCATGGTGGAAGCTTGTGCTCCCCAGTGTTGGATGAGGCGTAGAGGGTGCGCAGTTCCTCGATTGGGTTTGGCGAGCGCGAAGAGATTGCTATCACAGTGGCGACAGGGTGGCTCATCGTCTCCGATGGGACCATGGGCATTCCAGAGAGAAGTCGCCGCAGATACAGCATGTAGAACGGAGAGTCGGACTGCGGGTCGCTTTCCATCGTGTCCTGCTTGTGGGTGAGATAATCCGCCTCAACTGGTCCAGACTGCTCTTCGGCGAAAGTGAGGTGTCGCTCGACCAGTTCCTCAATCTGAGCCACATCCCCACCTGAGCGAAGCCTCGCAGGCTTGAACTCCAAAGAAGATAGTCGCCTTGTTCCGTTCTGTGCCTGATCCCCAGCGGATTCCATGCTCCTCCTGTCCACCATGCGTGGGCTCTCCAAGCCGTCTTTGACACCTGTGAAACGGACTGCATAGTCATCCCAAGACCGACTTGCACCGCTGCTGTCTCTGATTGTGACCTTGCCTTGCACATGCTCACCGAACGGCCTGAGAAGTTCAAGCAAACCTCCATGTATGCCCTTGTGTCTGATGAGTTCTTCCGTATCACGCGAGGCAAGCACAGACACGTGCGGCGCAAATGCTCGTAGTATCAAGTCCTTGGTCTCACCACTGATATTCCCACCTGGTAAAGCTGGCGATGCCGGTCGCGCAGGACCTGTACCGCCCGGAGAGAATGGGAAGCCATTTTGTGGTGCGGCGGTCGGTGTCACTGTGCCAGATCCTCCAGACGAGCCGGGTGCGGTAGGAAGCGAGGTGGTCGACTGGAAGAGCGTTGAGAGAGATGCATTTGATCGACGGTATGGGAGACCAGCTATGGACGAGAGCGACGATTTGACAAGCCTTGACGGCTGACCCTTAGCAACATCGAGGTTCGTCTCAGAGTCCGAGTCCTGCGGTGATTGCAGCGGATCATCTGGCGTCGGTGTCATCAGAAGGGTGTCGCTGCTGTCCGGCAAAGCAATTGGCTAGGGTATAAGGCTGCTCTGGGCATTTGTATGCGCGAGCGAAGCTGGCGATCCTGTGTTGGTCTTGAGTCGGTATTGGTAGGTAGCCTTTCGATCGTTTGTTCGCCGTTCGTAGTTCGTGGTCCCTGCCCAATAGATTGGGGAGATTGGATACCAAGGTACGGGATGGTTACGCAGCCTGAGGTTGCTTCCACCGGGCTTCCCCCGGCATGTGCCGAGAGGTTTCGCGGCCACTCGTTAGTTGAGAAAGAGAAGGGAATGAGGCGATAGTACATCATTCACGTTTCTTGCAGGAGACAGAGGCTGATTCTACCATCATTTGATGATTCCATGCCAACTCTTGCGTCTGAGTGAATGCCGGCCCGTCACGTTGCCTTGAGTCACCGGCTTGCACAACTTTCTTTGTCGTGCAAACAGCCAACACTTTGCAAACACTCACTTGCCTTTCAATGCGCAGCCCGTCTTTACATGTCTCCTAGTCGTGTCGCCACATCACCCGAAGGCCATAAACGGAGAAAGCTCAGCTCAAGCCCGCCAGCGAGGCTCATCTCAAAACACACAAAAATGGGACCTGTCATGATCCAAGAGGTTGAGGACGATGTCAGTCGTCCCAAAACACTTGAGCTCAATGACATCGAGGCTACTCTCCGCAGGCTTCTTCTTGATGTCGCTAGCTACATCGATCAGCTCCCACCCCAGGAGGGTGAAGACCACGTTCCTCTACCAGCAGAGCTTGCCAATGAGCCAATCATCCTACGCTTCACTGGTGGATGGGTTCGTGACAAACTCCTTGGTGTCCCCAGCCATGACATTGATGTCGCAATCAACAAAATGACCGGCCTCCAGTTCGGTATGAAATTGAAAGAGTATCTCGAGATTCCCGGCAACCCAGAAAAGTACGGGCTCGAAGGCGTTGCCACCACGGAGAAACAGAGCGCCAAAGCTGGGACGACCGACAAATCGAAAACCGTCGGCGGTCTTCACAAGATTGAGGCCAACCCAGAGAAGTCTAAGCATCTCGAGACTGTGACTACGAGGATCCTCGGGCTTGACATTGATCTCGTCAACCTACGAAAGGAGACCTACACAGATGAGAGCAGGAACCCTCAGATGGAGTTCGGTACGCCTGAAGAAGACGCTTTGAGGCGCGACGCAACTGTCAACGCTATGTTCTACAATATCAACACGGAGCAGATTGAAGATTTCACCAATCAAGGTTTCGAGGACATGGCAAAGCGCATCATCAGAACACCACTCGAGCCTTATCAAACTTTCAAAGACGACCCTCTGCGTGTGCTTAGACTCATCCGCTTCGCCAGTCGACTAGACTACACGATCGATTCGGAAGCATTGGAAGCTATGAGCAATCCGGACATCAAAGACGCTCTAAGGAAAAAGATCAGTCGCGAACGGGTGGGTGTCGAACTGGAGAAGGCACTTCGCGGCCCGGACCCTCACGAAACAATGCGTCTAGTCCACGACTTGGGACTCTACTTCACCATCTTCTCCGACCCTTCCATGGACGACGCAAAGCACTACAGGCCGGACACAGAAGGCACGAGCTCGCTAATCAACGAGCTCGAGGAACTCCTTGCTAGTGGGAACGACTTGCCCGAGCTTCTCGTTAGAGACGTTGACGAGCGCTACATTGCATGGATCTTGACCGCAATCGTTCCTTACCGTGATGCTCCACAGCCCGAGCCCCAAGAGGCGAACAAAAAGGCACCCCCGCCTGTGCCCACAGGAGTCGCTAGAGAGGGGATCAAAGCCACGAACAAGATCTGCGACGTAATCACATCGTCTGTCCGCAACCTAAACGAGATCATGAAATTCGTCGACGGCGTTGACGTGCAGAAGCGACGTGCTCAAAAAGTGCCCGGACAGGAGGACCTCACAGCTCGCGACACGCTTGGCATGGCCGTGCGTCGTTGGGGTCCGACTTGGAGAAGTCAAGTGATGTATGCTTTGCAAGTCGAGCTGGTTGAGCAGCCTGACAACACTGATGGTAAGTCTCCCAGTAGAAGTGACGGCTTTTGAGCATGCTAACTCTCCCTTAGCAATCGAGCGCAAATTCACAACCTTCACTACCCACCTTCGCGACCTTGACATTCTCGACACCTACACGCTCAAACCGCTACTCGATGGCAAGACGCTGGCCAAAGCCCTGTCGACTCCACCCGGCCCATGGATGAAAGACGCACTCGACGTGGTCATGGCCTGGCAGCTACGCAACCCGGACGTCAAAGACCCCGCCGAGGCTATCGAAGAGGTGAAAAAGCATGGTGAGCTCACCTCCGCCCTCGCAAGCCACTTCCTCAAGCTTACCATCCGTCCGTTATTCGCAAAGGCCAAACCGGATAACGTGACCGAGCAGGGACGTAAGAAGACGACCGAGAGTCTGCCCGCGAAGTTGACTTCGGAGAACGCGGACGAACGTACCATGAAGCCGTGGAAGAGCGACAAGGACACACATGCCCTCGCATTGCTGAAGTGGGTCGTGGATAGTAGCCTTGATGAAAATTCCACCGAGCGTCTTTGGCCTCTCCTCGTCCCACCCATCCTCACTCTCGTCGACGATTGGGAAACAAAGTACAAGCGTCTCGGAGCAGACCTGCTGCACTCCCTCCTGCGAGCCACCTCGCCCTCCCTCCTTTCCCGCACCGGTCTCGGCTCAGTCTTTGAAGAAGCCCTCATGCCCTGCCTCACTTACCTCCCCTCGCTCACACCTGAGCCAGACTCCGTCGCGATCCTCCGCGCAGCATATCCAGCCCTCTTCACGTTGACCAGAACCCGTTTCCCCTTCCCGCCACCATCATCTTCCACGCCGTCCCCTCCCATCACGACCACCGACCCAAACCGCCCCGCCCGCGTCAAGGCCCTTGACACGATCCTCCGCAAAGGCGTCTTACACGCCTACGCCCACGGCAATAACCAATACCCCTCGATTACTTTCATCCTCTTCCGCAACCTCGCCACCCTCCTCACCGAGCTAGGCATAGACTCGGTCAAACATCTCCAACATCTCTTGCCAATGCTAAGCGAGTCTCTCATTCAAGCAGCCAAAACCAAGCAGAGTGGCCTGATAGTTGCTACGCTGCAGGCTCTGCAGTCTGTTATATTCAATTCGTGGCCGCGATTGTGGGAGCACAGGGTTGAGGTCATGAGGGGTTTGACGGTCGGTTGGTTGGTTCTGGAGGAGGGTGGCTTAGATGATGGGGTTGTGAGGGAGGTTATGGTGGAGACTGTAAGGGTTCTGCATGCTGCTATGGGGGAGAAGGAGGTGTTTGTGGATGAGTGTAGGGCTTTGATCGAGGCCGACGGACGTTTGGTGGGATTGTTGGGCGGCATGGTAGAGTAATCATGATACCTACGATTGAAGGTGATGTGAGGATACCTAATCTCGTGGGATGCTGCCTGCAGCTGAATACGAGTCCGCTGCCGAGTAGGGTATGGTATACTATCACGGTAGCGAGCGTAAAAACACCATGTTTTCATACCTTTCGAAATAAGTGCAGGATGGCGAATTCACCGCGCTGCTTGTGCATTGCGTATCATGTATTGCAGATAAGCGTTACTGCCTTGAAGAGTCGTGCCTGCCAACAGTCCTATCCGACCGACGAAGCAGACGACTCCGCATACTGCTGACAGACAGACAAACAAACAAACCACAAGAATAAACGCAAATTCAAGTCCCCACAGCGGGTTACGAACATGGAAACGAGCTCAATAAGAAGCGAGAGTTTTCCGCAGCTCCAAGACACATCAAGGGTCGCTAGAGCACCTGATTCATCACAGCCTACCGTGGATGAAAGGCTACCGGCTTCCAATCTACCGGTGAAACTGTGAAGCCGACGTCCCATGGTTCGATCGATACTTGCACACTTGATGACGGATGAGATCTTCTTCTTCCCAGCGACAGAGACGTGGAATTCAAGCTACTCGTGCAGCGGCACGCTTTCCACTTCCAGATATTGCGCTTTTCGCTCGCGCGCGCGGGATCATCGTCTCGGTCGGAGGCCCTCCGTCGTCGGTGGTTGGTGGTTCTGAGCTTGGCAAATTTTGGGGCCCCGATGCAGAACGGCTTTTGTGATTGGCAGAGCAGGGGAATGAGAAGATTGGACAGGAAAATCCAGGCAGGCCACGAGGTGTGCGCGCGCGCGCGGTTCGGCAAACCGTTGCCCGAGCCGGTAATCTGCTTCGCAAGCAAGCCACCCAGCGGTTTTTTTCGTCGTGGTGTGCGGAGGGTGCAACTGCAGGCGAATCCTTTTCCGTTGCATCCTGGCAAAGCGACGAGTCCGCGTCCTGCTGACGGGATTTGCGGTACCTTGCCTCGATCTCGACGGTCAACAGCATGCTTTGCATGCAGCGAAATATTGCATACATGTATATTTGCTGCTAGCTCGTGCAGGAATACTCGCCCAAAGTGGAAGTGGACTTGTTTTCTCTTGTAGGTGTAGCAGTACAGTACAGCTTGATAGCAAGCACGTCGGAGATTCTTCCTAAATCCAACCGTCGCTTGACCAAAGCACTCAATCCGCGATGCACGATGACGGGGTGGTTTGTGCCACCGGTGGACCTCGGTCTGGCCAGCGAGGCCCGCAAAAAGGGCTCCATACAAAATCAGACAAGACGTGAATAGGGTCGCGGGAGCCCACCTCACTATTGTTTTTGCCCTCGTCACGCTTCGGGCTGCCACGGCAGAGGCGTGTGGCCGAATGCAAGCGCCACATACGAGCTGCTCGAGTTCGCGTGCGTGACTTGGTATTGGGACCCGACTCGACCTTGGACTCGGAAGTGGTGGGAGGCGAGGAGTCATGGCAGAAGCTTGAGAAGTTACACGAATTTGCAGTGCATACATAACATGTCTGGTGTTATTGACTTGGCTGAAACACGCAAGCCACGAGATTCGGTAGGCCGGCAGGGACGGTGACAGGCTGGAGATGAGCGTACTGCAATCATTGTCGCAATGAGAGAGAGAGAGGAGCGCTTGAGAGCTGTCATAAGCCTCCTTGCGCTGGGGTGCATGTAGATGCATACTTTGGGCGCGCCCACGGCCTGGCCTGTCCCTGTCCCTGTCCTGTCGCCGCCGTGCCTTTCCTTTCCTTGTAGGTTTCCTTGTCCCTGTCTACATGATCCCGCCCGCCCGCCTCTGTACTGTACTGTACGTTCATCGCTCCGTCGACTCGGTCTGGTAGACTGGAGCTCATGGAAGTAACTTCGAGGGCTGGCAATAACAACAACAACAACAACGACAACACGAACCTCCATCAATGACAACATCGTCACCACCAACAACACATGCAAATAGCATCTGCACACTACATACAACAGCAAACCCACAACCAACAAACAACTCTTTACCAACGGCGACCGATCCATGGTGCCCTGCTAAAATCTAGCTGTGTCGGCTAGCGCACCCGCTATCACGGCAGCACAGGCCTCGACCACGACCAGCACCCACAGTGCACAGCATCACTACTCTCCGACCCTCTCAATTTCACGAGCTCTGCATCGCTGCATGCCCACCGCACCGCAGATTCCACTATTGCATCCCAGCGCATCGCATCGCGTTGCATGTTCGCCGTTGCGCCACCATCACACGCGCCGTGCTACTCTGCGCTCACAGTACGACGCAGACAACACAGTAGCTAGCCTGTTCCTCGTCCTCTCCGCTCCGCTCCCATCACCTACGCAGCCCGTCGTCTGTCCGCTCCGGGTATGCCTCGCTGAGTCGCGCCAATCTCCCGCCTCAAGCAATGCCCTTGTGGCCCTTTAGAAAGCGGCGGAGCGCTGCCACCATACGCGATAACACCACCACCGAGGATACGCCTGCACAGCACCCTGCTGACCACTCCAACATCGACGCCAACGAGCCCGCCATCCCGGTGCGTCGTCCGAGCACACGATTCTCGCAGCGCCTGGGACGCCGCGCATCGCAACAAACCGAAAAGCCCATCAACCTCGACTCCCAGGATCCCCAGCATTCGAATACCCATAGCCACGCGACACCTACGTCAATCGAAAAGGACGTTGTCCAATCGACCGCTCCGGCCCGAGGAAGAACAAGCGTAGAAGATATCACTGCGCTTCCTTTGAGCTACAACCTGGACCGATCACCTCACCTTCGACCTGTAGATACAGAACGCCCGCACATTCCTTACAACTTCCGAGACCACTCGACATCACAGACTAGCGTCCATCGACCAGACACTCGGTCTCAATCCCGACCCGGCACGGTCAGATCCAAGCGTAGTGCATACGACACCTTCCCTGTACGACGTCGCTCCAGCAAGAAGCGAAAAGACGACGACCGCATACGCGAAGAGGAAATCCGCGGCATGAGTGCACCAATTGCCGTGCCCAAGAGGCAGGGCGATGGCATCTTCAGGCGTGACAGCAAGAAGCGACGCAACTTCAGCAGCAACAAAGACTCGACCGTTTCCCTGCCTTATGGAGAGTCGATCCACTCAATGTCAACTGTCCCGGAACAACGAGGCTGGGAACTCGGGCTATTCGACATGTTCAGCCCTAGGCCTGCCATCCGGCTGTCTGGCACTCCCCAATATCCTCCGCCCAGCCCTTTTGCACAGCCACCCGTTTCACGAGACGGACTACATACACTGAAAGAAAAAGAACCGGTCGATGGTTTCAAAAAGAAGAACCAAAGGATTGGGGTCACCGCAGATGATATGGATGCGAGTGACCTCAGGCTGCTCATGGAGCGAGATGCAAAGCGCAGAGAAAGGCGCAGGCGGGAGCAGCAGGAAAAGCTGGACCGCAAGCTGAAAGCGAGAGCCGGTAGAGAGAGGGCTGACAGCAGCAAAAGGCGTCAAGAAGCCGAAGAGGCCAGAAGAGAGCAGGAATTGAGGGCGCGGGTGGAGGAAGAGAGGCAAGCGAGACAGATGTCGCCACCTACAGCTGTGCATCCGGCCCTTCGAGATGAGCCACACCTCAACTCAGAGGAAGTGGTTGGACTTGGCATTGGTGCGCAACAGCAGTCAGATCTGCCTATGGAGGAAACCGAAGATCCATTCAGAGATCCGCTACCCTCGCCAGCACCCGAAACCGATCCCTACCTCGAGATGCGACAGCATGGCCTGCCTGGAGCGTTCACGCCGATGGAGACACCTATGGAGGATCCCATTGTGGAGACTGCGCAAGCGGTCCGCTATTCGCAGCACACACCACAGATGGCTACTCCACCAATGTCACCAGTCAACCACAAGGCGCCCGCGCCTATGCCTCCGCCACTGCTGACTACTGAGCGACAAGAAAGGACTGCATCACTGCCAGAGGCTCCCCCGGGTATGCCCATTCTTCTGGAAGAGCGCAGGACATCCGAGCCACGATCGATCGAGTCGAGGCGTGCCGGAGGCTGGGCCACACTTTTCCGCCGTGGCGGCACCAAGAAGGAGACTGGTCTCAAGTCCCCCGTCTCGGAAACATCCTTCACGAACACCTCGCGGGAATCGATGTCTCGCGGTCCCATACCGGCGCATCTGCTTGGGAACGAACGCTCGCCATTCCAGCGCAACAAATCTGGCGCCCCGACACGGACTCAGAGCAAATTTAGGGAAGACTTGCCTGAGATGCCCATGTCGCCACCAGAGTCACGAGTTCAGTCGCCCGATGTGCCAGATCTTCCGGTAGGCGCTGCAGCTATTGCGGCAAGCCACAGAGGCAGAGCTTCGCCTAGGCCCATTGATCGTGCGAACGTCCGCAGCCACACATCCGAGCCTGAAACAAGCGGCGTGCCTCGCTTCGATACTCCCGTCAGTCCCAACGGTCGTGGCACTGGATTGATGTCTGCATCGCTCGCCTCTGTTGACTCGGAGGGTTCGTGGCTCGCCAGTGGCGGGTCACTGAAGCGTGGTTCTCGATCTTCCCAACTCAGCCGAAGCATCGGATCTCTTAGCAAGCGTCCTCACGAGTTCGTCGGCAGCTACGAAGACTTGGGAGGCCACGACAAGGATGCAGAGTATCTTGCACGCCGGTCTTCAAGAAGCCCGGATGCCCAGAAGCAACCGCAGAGATCACGCCGTACAAGCACGCCTACAATAACTGGTGCTGATGAGGAGAGTGTGCTTGGCGAAGAGTCGCCCGATGTATCCAGCCTCACCGCGCCATTGACTATGCACGGCAGCGTCCGCCGCAAGCCCACCCTCGTCCACCGCGACCCCATCGCTCGCTCACGAGAGGGCCTTCTTGCCGAGTATGCCACCGGTGAAGTCGCTACCATCGAAGGCGCCGCCAACGACGACGATTTCGAAATGGCGACCCCTGCGAGGGATTCTCACGTGCACCGCGCAAAGTCTGTGTCCATTGGCGGCAGAGGACATGCGAGGAAAGTGTCTGCTGGTAGCGCCAAACTGCTCGACCTCCCGCCATCTAGGCAACAGAGCGTCTCTCCTGTGGAGAAGAAAAGAGCAAGCTCTGCCTCACTCTCGAAAACCGGCTGAGCCTCGAGAGTCTACAAACATGAGAGTTGATCCTCCATCTGCATTTCCGACACTCACGATAACATGGTCCGTTGCGTCGGCCTTTTCGCGCCCTCGAAAACATCACGAGGCTTGCAATCCTTTGATTTCTGCTTTCATTTTACTGTTCGCGGCATTCTCCTTACTAATGCGTTTTCGATACCCATTCGGCTTTTCCTTCTCCCCGGATCTTGCTTCCTTGTTTCGACACTTCCAAAATCACGGGTTCGACAGGGAGGAAAGAAGAAAAATTTGGTCAGATGGCTGGCTGTGTGTACCTTTTCTTTCCTTCTAATTTTACTTCCGAAGGTGGAACGCCCGCTAGACGGTGACGAAAGCAAGGCGCGCTCTCGAGGATGCTTTGGCCGTCCTTTTCTACCTTCTGCTTCTTCTCCTTATTATCCCCTTGTACAGTATGGAAAAAAGGAGAGAGAGGCCCGGCGGAGGAAGCCCTTGTATATGCCTAGGTAACAGGGTGAATAGGTTAGAATAACGGGCGCGAGAGACCATAATACATAGTTTCTCGAATCGAACGCAGGCTTGAATATCTTGATATCAAGTCTGTTTTCTTGTATGTACACACACCCCTTGTTCGCACGAATTCTCTGCTTGCATGACCACTACTGTACGTAGGTACTGCTCAAATGTGACTTTCTCATTTGTTTGTTCGCGTTAGTATTCCAAACTGAGACCTTAGGTACTCCCTACATGCACCCTGTTCAGACGATGTCCTCTATCTCTTGTCACTACTACTACTACTGTACTCAACGTTTCTTCCAGCTTCTATGCAGTGCATGTATGCACATGTACTGTACTCCCAAGATGCACGTGTTAGTGCCTACATGTCCGTCTTCACGCTGCACATGTACTTCACTTTGACATGTCATGCCATGAGATGTCGAATCACGCCACGCCCACATGCTGAGCTCCGCCATGCTACATGTGCGCCTTTGCCACGAGGGGACGAAGTGAGGAAGACGTGATAGGTGCATGCATGCATGTGTGCCTCGAACGTTTCTTTGTGCGTGTGTTACTGGTGGGATCGTTAGGATTGATTGGGGGTGGCGTTGGTGAGATGATGAGGTAGGAAAGACTTTGTTGTCGTTTGATTTGCGATGAGCGATTTGATTATCGTTACAGCAGTCGAGATCATGTTAGAACGTACCAAGGAGGTGAATCATCCTACCCTTGCGAAGACGGCCGAGGGATTCCGATGCTTAGTAATAAGAGAGAAGACGGAGACGAGACGCTTTCAAGCAGCACCAGAACCATCGAAACATACTTCGCCATTTGTCAGTCTTTTCATCCCACCGTCGGGCACCTTCCATTGTATACCTAATCATTTGCCTTAGCTCAGCATCGTCATATATATACACACCCACGCCTCACTTACATTCCAACATGTCCCGCACAATCTTCAGTCGCGCTCTCCTCGCCAAAAGCCTTAGACCCACATCGTCACTACTCAGACCCCTCACCTGGTCTACTATCGCCGCCACAAACACTTTCTCCAACCGCACCACAAACACAAACAACTACACATTCCAAACCCGCCAATACTCTTCCAACATGTCTACCGGTGTCCACAACCTCACCTCGTAAGTCCAACTTGTCGCGCGCCCACAAGCGCTCCCTTGCGACCCCGTCCGAGTCCGCGCAGCGCAGAAAACTAACATAATGTCTTCGCGACTGTGTAGTAAGGCCGACTTCGATGCCGCCCTCAACGAGTCCGGCGTGATGGTCGTCGACTTCTTCGCCACCTGGTGCGGTCCCTGCAAGGTCATCGCTCCCCAGGTTGTCAAGTACGTATTCCTCGCGCACCCCCAGAACCCGATGACAAATCCAAAAAAGAGACAGAACGTGCATGTCGACAGCAGTGCAGCGACAAGACAAGACAAGAACAGGACAACCACACTAACAGCACCACCCTCACAGATTCTCGAACAACTACACCAACGCGCGCTTCTTCAAGGTCGACGTCGACGAGGTCCCCGAGGCCGCCCAGGAGCACTCTGTCCGCGCCATGCCCACCTTCCTCATCTTCAAGGACGGCAAGCAGGTCGGCGAGGTCGTCGGCGCCAACCCGACCGCCCTCGAGGCTGCCATCAAGGAGCACGCTTAGATTCCTTCATCATCATTACATCATCGACCGAAGATAAGACTCAAAAATGAAAAATCACAAAAACACACTTGATTGAAAGGCTACGGATATGATCGATAGACTCAGGGTGGATTGATCATGACGAGGGATACTGTCTTTTTAAGTGCTTTCTGCGCCATACATGGTGGATAGAGAGACTCTTGTCGCGCGAGGGACCACGCTCGAAATTGAAAACGAAAAGGCTATGAAATCACTCTTTGTGCACTTGCCCCTACATGCATCTGTTCGAGGTCTCGAGTCCGCTTCGAGGCTGCCGACGAGCGAACTCGTACAATAACACCTAAGTCATGGCCGTCTTGACTTTAGTTTTATATGAATGCCGCCAGTCCACCATCCTCTTCGAAGTACCGAGACGAAAAGCGTAACTCGAGCCGCCACCAGTCCTCCATGCATCTCTTTGTTCGGGAATCACCGTTTCCGAATCAATACAATCGGGTTTTCATCCTATCACTTCGCGAATTTCGAGGAATCTCACAAACGTCGCTGGCGACGAGTTAACACCAACCCTAACCCTACTCATGACATTTCCTTCCATTGCAAATTTACATCCCCTCAGCCTCTAGATCGATATAGTCTAATACGTTGGTAGCGATATGTCGCGACTATCATGTGTTCATTAAGGCGGTGGGAGTCGCTCGTTTTGTGTTGTTTTGGCATCCTACGTTGCTGTTGGTCAGTTTGGACATGAAATCAAGCAGAGGAGAGGAGGCAGTACTTCGTCTATGACTCGAAACACATACATTATCATTGATAGTGGTGACACCCTCAGCACGACAGCCCGGTCTCTACACGGCTGAGGACTAGGTAGAACCGTCTGATATTGCGATTCATTGCCACCATGGATTGTCCGATCGACCTACTGACCGACTGATCAACCCACCCGTTTCGCGTCTGCATCGAATCATACTGGATTACGAGCACCCTTCCGCTCAAATCGATAACCTGGAAAGAAAAACCAGAACACCCACACCAGTCCACCTACCCACCTATCGAACACTCCACCCACCATCCAAGGCCCGACCAACACTCCTCAAAACCCTCTCCCCACCCAGCGGACCCGCAAAAGTCTCGACCCGCTCTCCAAGCGTCATGGCGATGAAAGCCTGGAGGCCAAAACGAGGACCTCCAAAGCCTCCATCACTCCCAGATCCGGCAGGAGAAGACAGGTCCTTCTGCCGGAGACCTCTCAGCACGACCTGCGCAGCAAAAGCGTTCAAGCCAGCGGCGCGTAGCCAGCGCTCCCACATTGTTTCGTCGCGCATTAGACAGAATGGACCGTCGGCATGGCCGTTGGTGTCAGGAGCAGCACTTTGACTTCCCTGGTGGTAATGGTGGGAGATAGCGGCCGCAAGCCAGTTCGCTGTTTCGATGTCTTCGCCTGGGATGTAGAGAATTTGAACTTCTGGGCTTGGGGAGAGGCTTGTGACTGTCCAGGCGTTCAAGTCTGAGAGGGCGGCGCAGTCGAGGTTGTCGAGGGGGGTTACTGCTGAGGCTATGGTGTCCTCGGGTTGGAAAGGGTTGCTACTGCTTTCCTTCACGAGAATGATGAGTCGTTCGTAGCGAGGAGCTATAGAGGAGATGCGAGCTCGCAGACTGCCCACGGTAGTTGGAGGTTGGCCTGGTAGGGGCTTCTGTTTGAGTTTCTGGAGGGTTGTGAGGATTACGCCTGTTGATGGGGAGATCGTTAGGTCAGCTTCTTCTGTTTGACTAGACTTGCATAACAGATCGAAGGCGGCTTCCCGCTCGCAGATGTCGATGTTGGGTAGTGCGGTCTGAAGGAGGCGCAGGAGCCGACGGTTTGCTGCCATGAAGGCGGATGAGACTATGTTTGGGATCTTGTGGTGCGCGGCAATTTCATTCAATTCGGGTACCGGGACGCTGATGCTTGGTGTTTCTGGTCCCCTTTCCTGCCGATTATCCAGCTGTGGCACCAAAATTGCAGCTGGTGCCAGATTCGATTGTGGCGCAGGGAGTGCAGAAGGTAATGCCGTGGGTTTACCCTGCTCTTCGCCTACTAGCTTTGAGATGCGTGGTGCCTTTCCTCGAAGTTGCATGAAGTGCGCGAGACCATCGCCTTGCATGAGATTGGCGGTAGCAGCTGAAGTTCGGGAAGTAGCAGTGATAGGTATCACTGAAGGTGTTGGAAGATCTCGGTCCACACGTGCTGTGAAAGGTTCCAGGTCGTTCTGTCGCTTTAAACTCAGGAGGTCTTGGTCGATACCAAGCGGCATAGTAGGCGCATACTCTAGCACTCGCACTTCCTCCACTTCAATGTCGCTTTCGAAATCACCATCTTCGAAGACGGCTGGCTCGATCTCGTCGTCGTCATCACTCTCGTAACGTTGAGGGTCTCTGGCGACCATAGGCTGAACATCGATATCGCCACTATGATCGTCGAGTTCCAAGCCATCAAGAAGTATGCCGAGAGAATTGTCATCGTCAAACTGCTCATGAAGGTCGACTTTAGCCATGTGCAAAGGAAACGGAGCCCACATCAGAGTCCTCTCGAGCTTGGAGACACCACTCCACTTGCGCGTATCTTTGAGGAATTCTTTGCTGAAGGTTGAAAGCATTGTCTGCCGAGTCCGTGAAGTTGTTTTATCGGACCCGAGGTTTCCATGTAACTCCCAAGGAGGCTGTGCTTGTACAGGCTCAAGATGAGATATCCTCATCCTCAAAGTTGTGTCAATATCAACGAGCTGCTCGTTCTGTAGCTGCTGCTGAACCGACTCGGAGTCACGTTCGATGATATCTTGGAGCTCAGCCGCTTGCTTCTCAGCGATCCCAGATAGCGTGTCAGAGCTTTCGGATTGCGGATCAGGAAGTATGGCAGCGATACCGGGATCGAAATGCACCTTCTTGAATCGTTTGGCGCTCGATCCTTCGTCATCAGAAGTGGGATCCACGTGATCTTGTGGCGTGAGGGGAGGTTCAAGATGTAAGCTCCAAACGCGCTTACGAGCCAGTGGAGAGCTAGAAGAGGGGACTGCGGTGTATGAGTCGATCGCAGCGGAGATTTCTTGAGTGGTGAACAAGGGTTCATCAGACGGCATGACGTCCGCGGATTGTTGGTCGTTGAGAAGGTCTTTCTCTGCAGCAGCGGCGTCGTTGGCGATGAGATCTTCAGGGGTGGAAGTCAAGTCGATTTGCATGGCTTCTGGAGCAGGAGTGGAAGGGCTGTAAGGCGGTGTCACGGGTAGCAGAGGTGGCGATACGCGGATCGCTTTGCTTCTCTGCGAACGGTCAGATATGGAGCAACCAACCGAGAAGGATACATGTACATACCTTGTACGACTCGTATAGTCCATCGAGGAGTTCGACATCTTTCCCATTCCAAAGACCATGCAGATCGCGAAGCAGCTCCACTGTCTCTTTGCCAGCATCAAGCTTCTCGTTCTCTAGCTCGCGATCAAGCGAGTGCTTTTTGTCGATCTCAGCTCGCGGGAAAGCGATCCCTTCATCCTTCTCAGTGTCGAGCTGATAACGATCAATTCCTTCACTGCATAGCCTGACCTCATTGCGGCGCCGTAAAGTAAGCATCTCAACATCGTGGTCCCTTGCAAGTAGGGGAAGCTCCAACTTCAGCCGGTGAAGACCTTCTGATTCCAACGGAATATCTATCGGATCGAGCTCAAATAGCTTAGCAGCTCCCAACAACGACGCCAAGAAAGTTGCCGTGTCCCTGTCGACATCCAACCGTTCGCGTTTTGAGCTCTCCCACACCTCGGACTGCAAGGTTTCGGCGCGAGAGAGTCCTGGAGGCTCCTCCATATCGATGTAGATGTCTTCAGAAGGTAGCGGGATCAAATCACTGGAAAGTGGCTGATCAAGAGGAAGGTCTCGCAGCAAGCCGTAGAAGCGCGCGTAATCCATTGGGGAGTCGAGGTCAGGCTCGTCACCTGTGTCGTCGCTTTCCATGCTCGTATTACTTTTGGGTGAGTCGAAAGTGATGCCGCTCGTGTACGTGGTCGGGCTCATTTCGCCAGATTGCTCCGGGAATTGCGCGTGTGTCGCCTGGAGTGAGGTATCTAGGTGCTCGTTTTGGGTGTCGAGGTCATTTGATGTAGACGTGTCATAGCCATAGCTCGTCGCCAGCCTCCAGCGTCCAAGGTCCAGGTCTTTCAGCGAAACAGTCTGTTGCTGTGGCAAGTCGCTGGATGCTGATCCGTGGCCATTGTTCGAGCCGTATTCACTGTTCGGCCCATACTCGCCGAGAGGGACCAATCGCCCAGTCCAGTCCATGGTCAGGACGAGTGGTATCTTCTGTCTGCAGAAGAATAGAGTGAGGACATTGATGAATGCTGGTGTAGATGCGCGTAGGTCTAGATACCTGTATAGAGCTTGAGAAGAGCAAGTGAAGTCATGTTAAGCTTTGATGCTGTTGCTGAGACAGGAGCGAATGGCGACGCCCTCACTGGAAACGCATACCACGAACCCTCACACGAGCGAGAAGGGCCGCTTCCATTGTTCGATTGCTTCGCTGGCCACGATTTACTCACCATTGCCAGTTGTAAGTATCAGCTTCGAGTCCTCTCTATATTAGCTGCACAGTAACAAACTCATTAAAGGTAGCGGAGCTCCTCGACAGATTCCAAAAGGCCTCGTTAATTCTTTTCTGTTGCCCTTTGAGTAGAGCTACTAACCATTTTGCTCAAAGAATTCATCTTATTTTGTGTAGTCATCCCGTATGTAGCAGCCAAGCGCTCAATTCAATAACGCCACGCTCATGCAAATCGTGATCGCTGGCTCTTGGTGGCATTCGAGAGGAAGAATGGGCGACGTGTTCTAGGGTGCTGGGCTTCGCGTGTTCAAACATCCATGCCTACCCGTTCACCCATTTTCCTTTGTGCAAGCAAGCAAGCATGATCTCTCCCGCCCTGAGACCCCGGGTATAATCTTTCTCTGACCCCACCGCGCCCAAGTCTTTTCCCCAGACGGTGGTCCCAAGAGAAGGCGCTTCCAGTGTAGAACGCTTCGTCGCGCGCAACCACATCCCCCAATCCACTATCTCCGGGCATGCTCCTCTTATCCGTCGTATGAAAGAGAAGACCCCCAAATCAGGTCTCCATAGCATCGCCATTCGCACCGTTCTCTCCATCCTTGTTATTCGCCGAAATCCACAGCACGTTGTTGCAACGGATCAGGACCTGGCCGAGCACGCCCTGGTTCTTGCCATCGATCCACTCAACCGCGCCACTGAGCTGCACGTTCATGTAACTGTCGACGCTGACCAGGCGGCCGGTGTACTCGGTCTGGCCCCACTTCAGGCGGATGCGCACGTCGGCGTCGACGAGCGATTGCAGCATGGGCCGCGGGTTCATGGGGACGAACTGTGGGATTGGGATTAGCCCGGGATCTTACAACAGCAGTTTGGAAAGATTGACAGGGGTACGTACGCTCATATTTGCGGATTCCTGTGTCTACTTCTTCTGCGTTTCTTGTTGCGGTCTGCGATTCGCGATCGTGGTTTGTGGTGAGAGGTCTTCAAGTCGCGCAAGCGCTGGGTCGTTCGTGTGCGGGTGTTCGGTTGAGCAGTTTCTGAAGCTCTAGTAGAGAATCGTTTTCGCGCTTTGAATGCTCGTGGGGATTGTGAAGTGTTTGTTGGTCGCAACAATGCAATGCAATGGATGCGCTTCTGCAACTGCTGCTACAGCGCGGGCGCGCTAGCGTGGATGACTTTCGCCCGAGTCAAGAACTTGGCGTTTATGGAAACCTCAGGCGCGCGAGTTTCATGAATTCCGTGCCATTATTCTCACATGCAATGCAATACAGTGACCAATCAAGGTGCTTTGTACATGTGATTGACGCGCGGTGCTACGGCACAGAGGAAAACTAGGTACACTGAACAATCCTCATGATTGGAAGATATTCCGCAACCACGCTTCCACCAAGTCAATTCCAGATGGTCTCAGAATGCTCGAAGAAACGAGAGATGGAGGCCATTTTGATGAAACCACAACATAGCGCTTCTATTTCATAGACATAATTAACATAATTCCTTGAGCCGAAGCTTTCTAATCACAGTGAAGAATGTATCCTCTTCTGTCGCTCGATCCCTCTGCGCCATGTATGATGCGAAATAAAACAGCCATGGGCGCCGGGCAACTCCAGCGTTCTTCATCAATGACAACGTCTTGTCTTTATAAAAAAAACCATTTCATCAGACAGGTATCTTTCCTTGTACCGTCGCTTGCTCTTGCTTCCTCTAGCCCTCGAACTCCTTGATACCGGCGTGGTACTTTCCAGGAACGAGAGCGAGAGGGACGATGCCGGAAACGTGCATCTCGGGACCGAAGACGTGCATGTCGAGGCCGAGCTCAATGCTGACGGCCTTGATGTTCTTGAGACCCTCCTGGTAGTTGGGACCGGCGCGGCGGACCCAGATCTGGACCTTGTGCTCGATGAGGAGAGGTGCGACCTCACGGAGAGCGCGAATGACACCCTTGAAAGTGGAAGCGACCTGTGGCGAATCTGTTAGCGGGTTGTCTTCAAGTCGTTATTCCAAGGAAAATGCTTACGTTGGTGAAGTTGGCAATACCACCACCGATGAACAGAACCTTGCCCTCGGCGTGCATAGGTGCGCGGAGCATGAGGTCGAGAACAGTGCGGGCGTAGTGGAAGGTCTGGGTCTCGGTGGGAGCACCGGAGTACTCGCCGTAGTTGGCAAGCTCGGAAGCGAAGCCAGCAGAGGCGATGGCGTCGGCGTAGACAACGGAAGCACCGCCACCAGCGACGAGAGTCCACACGCGACCAGTAGAGTTGAGGATGGTAAGCTTGAGGGAAGCACCAGTCTTGGCATCCATCTCAGCAATGTATGCCTCCTCCTTGCTCATCTCACGGCCGAAAGGCGCAGGGAACTCCATGGGAGGGCCGGCATCAACAGAGACCTTGCCGTCTTTGGAGGCACCGGCGGGAGTGCCGAGAGCAGCGGGGGAACGGGCAATGGCCCACTTGACACCGCACTCGAACTCAGCGGTCTGGTCAATCTTGGCGGCAAGATCGAGGAAGTAGACATCGGCGGAGGTGACCTCCTTGTTAGGGATAACAACGAGAGGGTTGATCTCGAGGTAGGTGAACTGGCAGTCGACGTAGACGGCGTACAGGCGGGAGATGAAGTCAACGAGAACGTTGTGGACACCAGCAGGGACCTTGCTGAGAAGGCTCTTGGCGATCTGCTCGTTGCTGGGGTACTCCTTGAGGTCCACGGGGATGAGGAGCTTCTCAGCCTTAGCGTCGACATCACCGACCTCGACACCACCCTCGTGGTAGAACAGAATCCAGTCACCCTGGATGGAAAGTCAGTGGAATTCTGAAAAGAGCACCTGGGACTACTCGTGGCAGATTTGCTGCAACTTACCTCACGGACGGAGTTGATGTTGATGTAGTATTCAGTCTCCTGGGGGTGGGGCACGAAGGGCTCGACGAGGAAAGTCCTCAGGTAACCCTCGACGTGCTCGACCTTCTGGAGCTTGTTCGCGCGCTCAGCAACCCACTGCTTGGCCTCGGGCCAGGTAGCGTTCAGCTTGAGCAGACCAGACTTGCCTCTCCTCTTGATAAGCTGGTCGGGCTTTGCGACGAACTTGGCACCGGGAGCGAGAAGGAAGGGGAAAGTGGCCTCGGCGGCGTCAAGGACACCCTGGACGTTGTCGCCATCGGCAAAGGTGATGGAAGCGAGCTTTGCGGGAGGGTTGTGGGTTGCTTGCGCGGGGAGAGGAGTAGGCTTGATCACGGGTGCGCGGGTGAGGTGGTAGTTGAGGATGGCCTTGCCGTCGGCCTCGAGGATCGACTTTGCGGACATTGTGTGTGGTGTGGAAGTGGGGGTTTAAAGAGCTGGAGGAGCGGATTGTAAGCAGATGCAATGGCAGCAGAGGAGAATCGAAAGAGGTGGGATGTACTGGATGTGGATGGATGAGGAGAGGACAATGTTTGGGAGGAGGGGATCGAGAGGGAGAAGATGGCGGGCGGTGAGAAAGCTAGGTAGGTAGTGAGATGCAGTGCTGAGAGCTCGCGAAGTCCGAGTGTGCCTGGAAGACGGGGTGCGGGAGTGGACTCAGGGTGTGGCAGCTCAGCGCGCTTTTTCGAGGCCTCGCACAAAATCGTACTACTTTCACGAAGCGTTGGTAACACTTTGCTGTCGACTCGAGCATGGACCACGGAAATTGGTCGCGTGGGTCGACAAAACGTCCGATGTGTTCTCGAAAGTCAAGGCCGGCACCGGCACAGGTCCCTGGCGGCGGGAGAGCTTTTTTAAAATGGCTCCGGCTGGCTGGCTGGCTGATGGAGGATTGAAAGGAAGCTGACTGCAGACTTACTTTCGGAGTGTTGGTGCAATGTCCGGGAATGAGTGTGTTGTTGCTGGAGTGCGGAGGGTGTGGATGTGATGGAAGGAAGAGGAGTGGTAAATCGAGTTGAGAAATGGTCGCAGCACAATAAACACAACGCAATTGTTTTGGAGGGCGCTCTTCCCTGACAAGCCTCTCCCCTGCCAGCTAGCGTTGAGATGTGAGAGGTGCGCGGTGGGCGGCGCGGCGATTTCGGCTCGAGCCTATGTGATCAACACCGGACGAAACAATTGGCCGCCGAGTCTAATAATATGTCTCTCGCCGGCCTTGTCTGACACTGACATCTGGACATCCGAGCAGTGGTGGTGATTATCACACACACCGCATGTCTTTGATCGGCAGAGTTAATGCAGTGCGCTATACAGTAGGCTGTGCATGGAAGCGGCGGTATGGTCGTACTAATAAGTTACAGCACCTATACTGCAATTGCTGTATGGTATTATTGGCAGCACTCTGCGGTGTCGAGTCGAAAGTCCAGTTGAGTCCTCTGTGTGGGGAAGAGACTAAAAAGCATCCACGACTTTCGCCCCAAACGCTTGCGAGTCAATGCAGCAGATAGGTACTGCGATGCGATGCTGCAAGACGATAACAACGGCAGCACCAACATGTGGATGAGGTCCCAGCAATATGGGTTGAATGTCCGTTGGTGATGTATCCCAGTCTGTCTCGCTGCAGGGCTGTCGATATTTGGGGCCGGATCGGGTCTCACGCGGCTCTCCTCTCTCTCTTCGCAGATTCATGGCCGGGGAATAGGTGAAATCCAGGTGTCAAGCTAAAGGCTGGTAGCGCGCTCGGGAAGTTCATTGGGGAAGCCGCCCGCAGTCAACACCAGGGATCGTAAGACGCAGGCACAGCTCCCTAGCTCAGCGCTCAGCCTGGCTGGTCAATTATTGCTCGCACCGCCAGTAGTCCGTTAGGAAGTCCGTCCAGTGTGTTTGCCATCTCATCTCACCACCATCATTGTCTTCCTCTTCCTTCTCTTCCTCCACATTCACACCACACTCCCTCCCCTCCTATCCTCCTCTTTCCCCTCTCTCCCTCTCCCACAATCGCTCATACCAATTGTAAGTTCGCAGTCCTTCTCTTGCTCACCGCCGCGCGCGTGCCCCTCACACCGCGAGAATTTCTGGCGGGCAGACTTGAAGCTTCTCAGGAGCTCCAATGCCTGCCGCCGCCAACACTTTCTTGCCCTTCTCAATCCTACATTTCCGTTGAGACCGTTTGCGACAACCCAATAAATCTTTCTTTCCTCCTCTTCAGCAACTGACCGCGCATTTCTCACGCAGGAAACACCCTCATCCTCCCACTTTCAACCCACACACAGCGACAATGGCTCCGGCTGCTGTCCCCAACGGCGAGGCTTCCTCTGCCAACGACAACATCACACGCTTCGCCCCTCCCAGCAGGGCCTTCACTCCTCAGCCCGACCACAAGCTCTTCCACCCCAAGACAAGATGTTTCGTCTAGTATGTTTTCCTTGCCTCAAGAATCACAGCACCGCGAGAATCCCGCTGACAATCGCAACAGCGGAATGCAGACCAAGGCCGTCCAGGGCATGCTTGACTTCGACTTCATCTGCAAGCGCAAGCAGCCTTCCGTCGCCGGTATCATCTACACCTTCGGCGGCCAGTTCGTCAGCAAGATGTACTGGGGCACCACCGAGACTCTCCTCCCGGTCTACCAGTCCACTGCCAACGCCATGGCCAAGCACCCCGATGTCGACACCGTTGTCAACTTCGCCTCTTCCCGTTCCGTCTACCAGTCCACCATGGAGCTCATGGAGTTCCCTCAGATCAAGTCCATTGCCATCATTGCTGAGGGTGTCCCTGAGAGGCGTGCACGTGAGATCCTCCACGTCGCCCAGAAGAAGGGTGTCACCATCATTGGTCCCGCCACCGTCGGCGGTATCAAGCCTGGTGCGTACAAGATCGGTAACACTGGTGGCATGATGGACAACATCGTTGCCTCCAAGCTCTACCGCAAGGGTTCCGTTGGTTACGTTTCCAAGTCTGGTGGTATGTCCAACGAGCTCAACAACATCATTGCCCAGACCACCGACGGTGTGTACGAGGGTGTTGCCATTGGTGGTGACAGGTACCCCGGTACCACTTTCATCGACCACATGCTCCGTTACCAGGCCGACCCTGAGTGCAAGGTCCTCGTCCTGCTCGGTGAGGTCGGTGGTGTTGAGGAGTACCGCGTTGTTGAGGCCGTCAAGTCCGGCGTCATCACCAAGCCTATTGTCGCCTGGGCCATTGGTACCGTCGCTGGCATGCTCACTACTGAAGTCCAGTTCGGTCACGCTGGTTCTTTCGCCAACTCTCAGCTCGAGACTGCTGCCGTCAAGAACGAGACCATGCGCGCCGCTGGCTTCCACGTTCCCGAGACTTTCGAGGACCTTCCCGCGGTCCTCTCCAAGGTCTACAAGGACCTCGTCTCCCAGGGCAGCATCAAGCCCCAGCCCGAGCCCGCTGTCCCCAAGATCCCCATCGACTACTCTTGGGCCCAGGAGCTCGGTCTTATCCGTAAGCCCGCTGCCTTCATCTCCACCATCTCCGACGACCGTGGCCAGGAGCTCCTCTACGCCGGCATGCCCATTTCGGACGTCTTCAAGGACAACATCGGTATCGGTGGTGTCATGTCGCTCCTGTGGTTCCGCCGCCGTCTCCCCGACTACGCTGCCAAGTTCCTCGAGATGGTTCTCATGCTTACTGCCGACCACGGTCCTGCTGTGTCCGGTGCCATGAACACCATCATCACCACCCGTGCCGGCAAGGATCTTATCTCTGCCCTCGTTTCCGGTCTCCTGACCATCGGTTCCCGTTTCGGTGGTGCTCTTGACGGCGCCGCTGAGGAGTTCACCCGCGCATACGACAAGGGCCTTTCTCCCCGTGACTTCGTCGACAGCATGAGGAAGGAGAACAAGCTGAGTAAGTTTTGTCGCAATCCCGCACCGTCTGAACACCGCACTAACCTCGCTCGCAGTCCCCGGTATCGGTCACCGTGTCAAGTCCCGCAACAACCCCGATCTCCGTGTCTCTCTCGTCAAGGAGTTCTGCCAGGCCAACTTCCCCTCCACCAAGCTCCTCGACTACGCCATTGCCGTCGAGACCGTCACCACCAGCAAGAAGGACAACCTCATTCTCAACGTTGACGGTGCCGTCGCCGTCTGCTTCGTCGACCTTCTCCGCAACTGCGGTGCCTTCTCCGCCGAGGAGGCTGAGGACTACCTTAAGATGGGTGTGCTCAACGGTCTGTTCGTCCTTGGTCGCTCCATCGGTCTGATTGCCCACTTCCTCGACCAGAAGAGGCTGCGTACCGGTCTCTACCGTCACCCCTGGGACGACATCACCTACCTCCTCCCCGAGATGGCCCAGGGCAACGCTCCTGGCCAGGCCTCTCGTGTCGAGGTCTCCGCCAACTCTGTCAAATAGATTTTTTGACGGTGTTGTCGCGATTTGTTCCAGGCTGTCTCTAAAGTCATCGTTTTGGCGTTTGGGGAACGACCCTTTCCAGGGCATTGATCATATTTTTTCCGCGATCACATAGATGGGAATTGCGACCGTGATAAATCGGTCCTGGTGTAAGAAGAGACGAAGGCGGAAGCCGTGCTCCATGGTAAACGCGTTGATAACGAAACCCTCGCGTTCGCTTGCGAGCCGTCCAAATACGAAATGTTGTAATGTTCACCAATTTGTGCCAATGGTTCCTGTCGTTCTGCTGTTACCGTAGTGTCGTTTCAAGTCGTCCGTTCTGCGTTGGAAGTAGGTACCGTCGCCAACGCACACGCACACTCGGCGATTACGTTGCAAGCGAGGCACCCCCTCCCACCATCGTTCAGAGGGCGCAGAGATCCTGACAGCCTGGTAATTCGTCCGTCGTCATCCACATTGATCAAGTCCCAGTTCCAAGTCCAGTCTCGCAGTCTCATCAGACCAAGTCGAGATTTGTTCCATTCCCGAGACCTTCATCCTACAAGACACATCCAATGTCCAGAATCCGAGAATCAAGACGGCAACAGGACCCAAGTCGGAGAAACAAGTAGCCAGATTCCAGACAAATCAATAAGACACATCCGAGTTGAGTAGTATAGGTAGTTCATGCAGTGTCCAAGTTTGTATCGAATCGAATCCAAATCGTCTCGGAGAGGAAAGAAGCGCAATCTTCCGAGTTGAAGAGAAAAGGAAACCATGGGTCAATTCGTGGCTTGCCTGACGCGAAATGTCTTACCTTTTTTCCAACTTATGGTAAGCCTTATCTGTGGTGTGCCAAACCCCCGTCGTCCGTCCGTCCACCTTTCCGGTCGGCACGTGAAAGCCCGCTATGCATCCGGTCTGCCATTTCTTCGCTCTCGGATATTCTCTGCCTGGAGAAGCGCTTCCGCTCGACCGAGCACGCGAGAGAGAGAGAGATAGAGAGAGAGATAGAGAGAGGCTGGAATTGAAATTAGCCGACTGCATCTAGTTACCGGTCTGGAAACGAAACGACTATGACATGAAGATTTGTCTTTAAGCCAGATGGCAAGATGCTAAGGCCAAGTTGTTGACTCGCACTACTATGTATACCGGTTTTTTGCTTTTTCCTGTACTTGTGCGATCTACACTTTTTATATCTCTTACCTTATCTACTCATCAACCTTTGACTCCAACCAGATTTCCGCCTTGCGATCCTGCAACGGAATCTCTACATCATCCTATTTCTGCTTTTACCCGTGTTCAACCTCTTCCTCTTCCAAAATTTGTACACCTACGGTAGTGCCTTGAAACCACTCTCAATTGACATCTCGAAACATGCGTGTTGAAGATCTGCTATATTGCTAGCAGGTGAAAATTAGATGTTCGCATTAATACCTACTAAGAATCGTTTCTGTCATCATCAATGTCAAACTAAAAATCATTAGATCGACTGGTATGTCTCTCCATCAGAGATAGGATATTCGATCGCGTTGATGGCTGCTTGTCCGTGTAATGTAATCGTGTCCCGTCCCGACTCTTACTACGTTGTCGAGTCCAAAGTAGGTCCGACAGTCTTCATGGCCATCATCCCTCAAACTCTCTCGTGAGGCTTAACAGGATCCGCGAAAGGGTCAACGGTCCTTCGATAATCTTCGTCGCCGTCGTCCTCGAAGCTCGCTCGCGATATGTGGTCGTTTCCAACAGGCAGTGCACCCGCACCTCCAGGCTCTTTCATCTCCCAACTTCCCACCCTCTCGTGACCACCAGCGACGGGTCCACCGACTTCGCCCTCAGTAGGGGCCTCTCGTCCAGCGACCACAGCGCCATTCTTGCTCAAGCCCTGCCCTCCACCGCCAGAGACTTCAACGTCGCGGTCTGGAGTCATCTTCGCCGTTCCGCGGAAACCTCCGGCTTGAAGAGTCTTTTTACGGTGCAAGCGAATCCCACCTATGACCATTGCTAAAGCAAAGATCACGCCAGCTACTACAAGCGCGATGATGGCTCCAAGTACGCCGCTGACGCTTGGAGACAACGCGTGAGCTCTGTCGGACGATTTGCCGCCGGTGGAAGAAGCATCCGCTGGCTCGAAGAGTGAAGCGTTGAAAGCCGGGCAGAAAATGGCCGTCGCCGCGCACGCCTCGCACCAATCGCCCACCTGGGACATCGCAAGCGCCGATGCTTCAGATTGGAAATCGCGCCAGCGAAGGTCGGTTTCGCTTGGGCCGTGTGAGAAGAGCGGGTATGATTGGTAGAGGATTTCGTCTTCTTGCTGCTCCGTGCCGTTGCGGAAGTAGAAGCGGACCCAGAGGTCGTCCGTTGAGGCCGGGAATTCCGGAGAAGATGCGAAAGTGAAGAGCTCGAAGACGGCAGTGGAGGCAAAGTCGGGGATGCCGCGGAACTTGTTGCTGTTCAAGTCGGAGAGGCCGGCGAGGGCGAAGAGCGAGATGAGAGGTTCGAAGTCTGCTACGAGGAGAGAGAACTTGAAGTACTCGCCACGGGTTTCGATCGCATTTTGGAGTTGGTTCAGGACCTTGTCGAGCAGCAAGTTTCCGGCGATGGTAGAGATCGAGCCCTCAACACCGCCTGGGAGGCCTGTGGAAGGTGTGGTAAAGTTGTTGCGCGCGGTTTTGTTGCCAAGCAAAGCGAATTGCTGCATGTCGGCGAAGAAACGGAGTCGGTCGAGGTCTGTCTCGTTGGTGCTGCTTCCCTGTTCCGGCTCGTTGACGATGGCAGCTACGCTGGAGTTGTGCGTAGCCTGATAATTCAAGTAATCGTAGATAGCATACGCGTTCATATAGTCTTGTGAATATTCCTGGATGATGTTGTCCAGTAAATTTCCTCCAACGGACTGGTAAAATGACTTGCTGTCTGCCTGGATGTCGTTACACTCTGGCGAGATTGCGTAATCGATGGTAGAGAGCCGGAAGGCTGGACAGTTCAGCTGACCTGAGAGGAAGATGAACTCCAGATCCACTTCATCGGCCGTATGGATTTGGGGATACTGATACCCATTGAGAGGGCTCTCGATCTATGCACACAGTCAATTCTTGTTCGCATTCATTGGAAACGTGAGCCGTACGTATGTGTTGTTAGCCAGGATACTCGCTGGGTCTAACATCCCAGCCGTGCTTTGGTTCAGTATCAACGGTGGGTAAAAGCCTTGCATGAAAGCTTGAGCAGTTGCAACAGTCGGGTGTGTGTCCAGCGCCAGAATGTACAGCTCTCGTGGGTCCACCGAGTTCGCACTCAGTCCATGCAATGGCGCTTTGTCCACACCCGACTTTGAGACGGCTGAAGAGACATAGCGATCTCGATAGAAAGATCCTGCGGCATAAGCCTGCTGCGCTCCAAGCGAAGTGAGGGTGGTTGGGACATCTCCCAGGATTTTTGGAGTGCGATCACCGGAGCGGACGAATATCACGGTGGACAGGACCGTGTAGGAGTCAGATTGAGCACGGGAGAAAGGCGTGAGAAGAACGGCCGCCAGGATAGCGATGGCGAGAGCCAACATCGTTGCGGCTAAGTTTTCAAGTGGCAGGTGGCCTTCGAAGTATAGGGTAGAGGCGCAAGCTGATCCAGATGCGAGCTGCCAGACCTGACTGCCGTCGCTGCGACACGATAGCGCAAGTGAAGTGTTTTGCGTAGGTACGGAGACAAGAGGTCAACGTAAGAGGCAGAGCCTCAAGTAATCTACATGTAGGTGAGTGTAGGAAGGACACAGGAGCTCTGGGTCCGACAGAGCTGACTTGGTAGGCTACTTGAAGCCAATTGCTCGGCCTTCCAGGCTCGCGGTGCGCCTCCATGCTCGTGACATGCACCACGGCATGGGATTACTTGGAAGGATGCAGAAAGGACCAAGCATGCTTTTGGTTGGTGAGGTGGGCGCGGGGCTGTTTGGTGGCTGGAGCTGTCGATCGAAGGTACACTTTTCTGCTAACACATCAACACCGATGAGTGCGCGCCATTCAAGGCAGAGCTTGGAATGGGCGTGTCTTTCTTCCTCCGGCAGTCGTGCGCTCCCAAGTTTGACATTATTCCGTTGTTGTATGTAGCAAGAACGCTCTTGCCCAATGTCGAAGAACAGTTGACTGCCACTGCGCGGGGTTCCTTCCGCATGCATTGTGCCGAGGCCTCATGGCGCACAGATAACATCATTGGACAAGAGCTCCTCCAAGATAGATAGCTACATGTACCTTAGGTACTTTCTCTGTAAACAACACAGCAAGACACCCACCTCCACGCCTACCACACAGAACCAACTCAACAAACAAACCGCCCACAATGACCATCAACTTCCCCCTCCTGTCCATCCCGCTCTACTACATCCTCGCCTTCTACCCCCACGCGCGCGCCATCTCCATCTCGACCAAAGGCGACCTCTCCAAGCACGACAACCGCAACCCCAAATCCTCAACACTGCTTGAGAAGATCAAGCAGCGACTCAGCCCCGAAGACTTCGCTGCCTACGAGCGCGGCGAGTCCTGCCACCGCAACTCGCTTGAGAACTTCCCCATCTTCGTCGCGGCGGTTTTCGCTGGCTTGCTGGCGGAGAGAGATGCCGGCAGAGATTTGGGCACCACCTTCTTTGCGGCTTCGTGGCTCATCGTGCGCACGCTGTACACGATCAACTACATCAACACGACCTCGATGAAGTGGACTTACGCCCGCAGTGGGCTGTGGGCCGTTGGCGCTGCGCTGTGCTTCGGAATGATTGGACGCGCCGCCTTGGTGTTGGCTTAAAGGACAATTTGATGCGAAGGAGCTTGGGAACATCGCTGAGAGTCTTGCATCGCGCACATACTGTGAAGCTCAGCCAAGAGAGACGTTTCCTTCGTCGGAGAGATGGGCATTGTGTAAGGGGACTGTGCTTCTGTCCTGTCTGAGCCTGCAGGTAGTTAGCTGATCTGCGCGATCTGTGATGGTATGGAAGGGAAGACTTATAAAAAAAGTGATTGGCCGCCCTCTTCGCTCTTGCGAGCTGGGAGGACGGCTCCGCGCCCACGCGCGCTCTGCAGCCCCGTTTCCACTGTCAATGATGTCTCAATCCTCTGAAGCTTCAGTTATCCTAGCGAGTCCAATGTCGATGCACTTGAGCCCAAGTTCACGAGTCCGTCGTTGTCTTCGAACCTAGCGGCGCTCAGACTAACCGTCAAGAAGAGGAATAGTCCACCAAGCAGCCACAGTGACCGGCGAAAGCGCAGAGCAGACAAGCCAAAGCTTTGAGCCTCACTCGAGAGAGGTCCCGCAAATGCAGCGATCGTTTACCCAGCATGTGGGATCCACTCGGCTTCGTATCCAATTCCTTCCAGTCAGCTCTCTGGTGCTCGCATGGCGGATCGTAGACTCGAGAGCCGCGCCTCGGTGACTCGTATGGCACACTTCCACCAAACCCGCCCGAGATGACTTCCGCATTCTTCAAACCGAGACACCCACCTTCAGCTTCCAGAGAACTGTCATGAAACATCAAACTCTCTGACCCCCGCAACAACTCTCGTCCGACAAGATTAAACGCGCATCTTCGTTCCTGGCAAGTCAAGGTCCTTTCATGCATCGGCCGCAACACGTCGTAAGGCTGTTCGTCGACGCTCGAATCCAGGCGTTCCAGCTCCAATCTGTTTGTGGAAAGCACTCTCCTCTGAGACAAGTCTTTGATTCCATCTCTCTGCTCGGCGAGGCCGCGTTGCTTCGAGAGGCACGATACTAGTGTATCGAACGGCCAAAGTACATCAGCAAAAACCGCTCTTCATCCCGCTTCAATGCGAGGCTGCTCCGCGTGTCCACTCAACGTAGGCGCGGGCTTTGTTCATTTGTTCGGCGCTCATCGATCGACATCCACTCCAACCAACTGCGTGTTGAAGCAACCGGCTCATGTGGACGGAGATGATTAACGTGGCTGGTCAAATAACGAGATCAAAGATCTCGACTGCATCTGTGTTTGTACTGCGATACAGGCTTCGAGGCAACGCTGAAGGGAATGTAAGGTGGACAATGGCTTGGCTTTCTGGCAGAAGACAGCGTAGCGTGTGTGAGAATCGCGCTGGACATCCTCGCTGAAAGGGTTCTGCAGCTTTGGTAGTCAAGGGATTGCATGGAGCCTTTGGTGCGTACTGTATCCGAGTGCTGTACATAAGCTGCGAGGAACCGCAATGTTGTTGACGCCCGATCC
>Ga0265780_10000949_pt1 | contig 42787 bp, 36 predicted proteins | sample P1T30metagenome_FD_192432 | JGI IMG/M metagenome (GOLD analysis project Ga0265780, IMG submission 192432) | Plant litter microbial communities from East Loma Ridge, Irvine, California - P1 T30 | ecosystem: Environmental > Terrestrial > Plant litter > Unclassified | place: USA: California...
GGCTACGTCAGCTTCGGGGTGCCGAGCAACCTGATCCTGCACCGGCTGGGCGCGCGGCGCTGGATCGCCATCATGATGATGGCCTGGGGCTCGCTGTCGGCCTGCATGCTGTTCGTGACCACGCCGACCGAGTTCTACCTGCTGCGCTTTTTCACCGGGGTGGCCGAAGCAGGCTTCTTCCCGGGCATGGTCCTGTACTTCACCAAGTGGTTCCCGTCGCACAAGCGCGGCCAGGTGATGGCCTTGTTCATGTCGGCGATCCCCGTCTCGGGCCTGGTCGGCGGCCCGCTCTCGGGCTGGATGCTGAGTCACTTCGCCGACGGCCAGGGCGGCATGGCTGCCTGGCAGTGGCTGTTCCTGCTGCAGGGACTACCCACCGTGTTCCTGGGCCTGGTGGCGCTGTTCTACCTGAACGACGGCGTGGCCCAGGCCAGCTGGCTCGGCGCCCATGAGAAGGCCGCCCTGCAAGAAGAACTCGCGCGCGACGAGCGCGAACGCCCGCCCGGCGCGACCGCCGTGCACTCGCTGCGCGCGCTGCTGCTCGACCGCCATGTGTGGATGCTCGGCTTTATCTATTTCAGCATCAAGATGGGGGCGTATGCGATCAACTTCTGGCTGCCGTCGATCATCCGGGAGCTCGGCTTCGAGGACGTCGGCACGGTCGGCTGGCTGAGCGCCATTCCCTACCTGTTCGCCTGCGTGTTCATGGTCATGGTGGGCCGCTCTGCCGACCGCCGGCGCGAGCGCCGCTGGCACCTGTCGGCGCCGCTCCTGATGGCATTGGCCGGCCTGGCGATGGCCGCGCACTTCTCGGACAACGCCATTCTCGCCATGATCGGCCTGTGCCTGGCCACGATGGGCGCGCTCGCCGGCCTGCCGATGTTCTGGCCCCTGCCGGCCGCTTTTCTCAGCAGCGCGGCGGCGGCCGGCGGCCTGGCCCTGATCAATTCGATGGGGCAGGTGGCCGGCTTCGCCAGCCCCTTCCTGGTCGGCTGGATCAAGGATCTCACCGGCAGCACCGACCTCGCGCTGTACATCCTGTCGAGCGTGATGCTGGTCGGGGCCTTGCTGGTGCTGACCGTGCCGGCGCGGCTGGTCAATAGGTGAAAACTGCGAGGTGAAAACTGCGAGGTGAAAACTGCGAAGTGAAAACTGCGCGCTGATCAGGCGGGGCTGAGCAGCGCCGACACGTACAGCAGCAGCTTGTCCTCGCTGCGCGCCAGGTCGAGTCCCGTCAGCTCGCCGATGCGGCGCAGGCGGTAGTCGAGCGTGTTGCGGTGGATGCCGAGCGTGGCCGCGGTGGCGGCCGAGTTCTCGTCGTGGACGAACCAGGTGTCGAGCGTGGTGCGCAGCATGGCGCGGCTCTTGTCGCCGGCCAGGCGCGCGATGGGCATGCGCAGCTGGTGCGCCTGCCAGCCGCTGTCCAGGCCGGACAGCAGCACCGGCAGGGCCAGGTCGTAATAGCTGAACACCTGCTGCTGCGGCATGCGCACGCGCCCCAGCCGGCTGGCGCTGCGCGCGCTCTGGTACGAGACGGCGGCGCCTTCCAGGCCGGGCAGGGCGATGCCCATCGCCAGCGTGAAGGGCAGCTCGCATTCCTCGCGCACCAGCTGGGCCAGCAGGTCCAGGCGCCGCTGCGGCGTCGTCTCGTAGCCCTTGCGCGCCGGGTCCCAGGAATCGAGCAGCACCATCTCGGACGGGCCGACGGTGGCGGTCAGCGCATCCTCGCGCCGCGCCAGCAGGCGCATCTGCAGGCGCTGGATGTCGTGCAGGGCGGCCCCGGCGTCGGCGCCGTCCGCGCGCGGCTGCAGCTCGAGCAGGAATACCAGCTGCATGCGCTCGAGGTCCAGCCCCAGGCGCCGCGCCCAGCCTTCGAGCCCGGGCCGCTGCGCGCTGTCGTTGCGGATCAGGTTCAGCACGAAGGCTTCGCGGTAGCGCGAGTTGTTCTGCAACTCGTTCGCCAGCGCCGCCTGTTCCAGGATCATCTCGGCCGTCAGGCGCACCAGTTCGCCGAACTGGCGCACCTCATCCGGCGCGCCGGACAGGCCCACCGCGCCGCATAGCTGGCCGCCCACGGAAAGGGGCAGGTTGGTGCCCGGCTGGGCGCCGTGCAGCTTGCGCGCGGCGGCCGCGTCGATCTCCACGGTCAGCTTCTTGGCCAGCGCGAGCAGGGCGCCAGCATGCAGTTCGCCCACCCGCTCACGGTTGCCGCTGGCGAGGATCACGCCGCTGGCATCCATCACATTGACGTTGAACGGGATGATCCGCATGGTGCGGGTGACGATTTCCTGGGCGAGCCGGGTGTCGAGGATGTACATGGGCGAGTGTGAGTGATGGAGCAACCCTTGTGATTATGCACAAAACCGGTCGCGCCGAGTTGGCGGAATTTGATGATCTGTTGTGCAGATTGTGAATATGCACGAAAAATGCCCGCTATTTCGCCCTCTGTCTTGTGCGTGTCGCCGACGCCCGATCTCCCTTGTTTGGCCGATAATCTTGTCGATCACCCTTATTAGAAATTCGGAGACAGCATGAGCACCACCGCAAGCACATCCGGCATCCAGGACGGGGGCGCCGGCGCGGCCCTGTTGGATGGCGCCTACCGCAAGGCCACCTGGCGCCTAATCCCCTTCATTTTCGTCTGCTACCTTTTCAACTACCTGGACCGGGTCAACGTCGGCTTCGCCAAGCTAGAGATGCTCGACGCGCTCGGCCTCAGCGAGACCGTGTACGGCCTGGGCGCCGGTATCTTCTTCATCGGCTACGTGACCTTCGGGGTGCCGAGCAACCTGATCCTGCACCGGCTGGGCGCGCGGCGCTGGATCGCCATCATGATGATGGCCTGGGGCGCGCTGTCGGCCTGCATGCTGTTCGTGACCACGCCGACCGAATTCTATGTGCTGCGCTTCTTCACCGGCGTGGCCGAAGCCGGCTTCTTCCCCGGCATGGTCCTGTACTTCACCAAGTGGTTCCCCTCGCACAGGCGCGGCCAGGTGATGGCGCTGTTCATGTCGGCGATCCCCGTCTCGGGCCTGATCGGCGGCCCGCTCTCGGGCTGGATGCTGAGCCACTTCGCCCACGGCCAGGGCGGCATGGATGGCTGGCAGTGGCTGTTCCTGCTGCAAGGCCTGCCGACCGTGCTGCTGGGCGTGGCCGTGTTCTTCTACCTGAACGACGGCATCAGGCAGGCCGGCTGGCTGAGCGACGCCGAAAAAGCCGCGATGCAGGACGCGCTCGACCAGGACGAGCAGCAGCGCTCGACGGGCGTGCACGCGGTGCATTCCTTCGGCGCCGTGCTGCGCGACTGGCATGTGTGGATGCTGGGCTTCATCTACTTCAGCATCCAGATGGGCGTCTATGCGATCAACTTCTGGCTGCCGTCGATCATCAAGTCGCTGGGCTTCGAGAACGCGACCACGGTCGGCTGGCTGAGCGCCATTCCCTACCTGTTCGCCGGCGTGTTCATGGTGCTGGTGGGCCGCTCGGCCGACCGCCGGCGTGAGCGCCGCTGGCACCTGTCGGCGCCACTCTTGATGGCGCTGGTGGGCCTGCTCATTGCCGCCAATTTCTCGGACAACGCGGTGATCGTGCTGGTGGGCCTCTCCCTGGCCACGATGGGCGCGCTGACCGGCCTGCCGATGTTCTGGCCCTTGCCGGCGGCCTTCCTGGGCAGCGCGGCGGCGGCCGGCGGCCTGGCCCTCATCAATTCGATGGGCCAGGTGGCAGGCTTCGTCAGCCCCTTCCTGGTGGGCTGGATCAAGGACGCCACCGGCAGCACCGACGTCGCGTTGTACATCCTGTCCACCGTCCTGTTCATCGGCGCCATGCTGGTGCTGGTCGTGCCTGCCCGTCTGGTCAATCGCTAAAGGAGAGGTCCATGAAAATCGTCATCGCTCCAGATTCGTTCAAGGAAAGCCTGTCGGCGCTGGAAGCCGCCAGCGCCATCGAGACCGGCTTTCGGGAGATCTTCCCCGACGCGGTCTACGTCAAGGTGCCGGTGGCCGACGGCGGCGAAGGCACGGTCGAGGCCATGGTCGCCGCCACCGGCGGCCGGAAGGTCGTGCTGCAGGCGACGGGGCCGCTGGGGCGGCCGGTCGAGGCCTTCTATGGCCTGACCGGCGACGAATCGACGGCCGTGATCGAGATGGCCGCCGCCAGCGGCCTCGAACTGGTGGCGAGCGCCGAGCGCGATCCGCTGGTGGCCACCAGCCGCGGCACCGGGGAACTGATCGGCGCCGCGCTGGACGCTGGTGCGCGCCGCTTCATCCTGGGCGTGGGCGGCAGCGCCACCAACGATGGCGGGGCCGGCATGTTGCAGGCGCTGGGCGTCGAACTGCTCGATGCGCAAGGCGACCAGCTGGCGCCGGGCGGCGGTGCGCTGGCCCGGCTTTCGCGCATCGACGTCACCGGGCTCGATCCGCGCATCGGGGACTGCGTGTTCGAGGTGGCCTGCGACGTCAGCAATCCGCTGGTGGGCCCCAGAGGCGCGTCCGCGATCTTCGGGCCGCAGAAGGGCGCCACGCCTGGGATGGTCGAGCAGCTCGACGCCAACCTGCGCCACTACGCGGGCGTGATCGCGCGCGACCTGGGCCAGGAGGTGGCCGATATTCCAGGCGCCGGCGCCGGCGGCGGCATCGCCGCGGCGATGCTGGTGTTCCTGAAAGGACGGCTGCGTCCCGGCAGCGAGATCGTGGCCGATGCGGTGGGCCTCGATGCCTTCGTGCGCGACGCCGACCTGGTCGTCACCGGCGAGGGACGCATCGACAGCCAGACCGTCAACGGCAAGACGCCGATCGGCGTGGCGCGCGTGGCACAGCGCCACGGCAAGCCGGTGATCGCCATCGGCGGCTGCCTGGCGAACGACGCCCATGCGGTGCATGCGCACGGCATCGCGGCGACCTTCAGCACCGTCATGAAGGCGGGGACGGTGGCCGAGGTGCTGGCGGGCGCGCAATTCAACCTGCAGTGCACGGCGCGCAATATCGCGGCCGCGCTCAAGCTGGGCATGGACTTGCGGCGCTAGCCAATCAGCGGCGTATCGACCTTCTTGAGGGTACGCAGCACGAAGCTCGACTTGCTGTGGCGGATGCCAGGAATCTTGTACAGGCGTTCGCGCAGCAGGCGTTCGTAGTCGCGCGTGTCTTTCACCGCGATGCGCAGGAAATAATCGTAGTCGCCCGAGATCAGCGAGGCTTCCAGCACCTCGGGAATCGACTCGAGCGCGCGCCCGAATTCATACAGCGTCTCCTCGCTGTGGCTGTCCAGCGTGACCTGCACGATCAGCTGGTCGTGGTAGCCGAGGCTGGGCAGGTCGACCTTGACCGTATAGCCCTGCAAGGCCCCGCTATCCGTCATCCGCTTGATGCGGTTCCAGCACGAGGTGGTCGACAGGCCCACCGTGGCGCTGATCTCCTGCAGCGGCGTGCGCGAGTCGCGCAGCAGGATGCCCAGGATGGCCAGATCGGTCGCGTCGAAAGATTTTTTATCTTGGCTCATATTTGGTGAAAAATATTCAGTTGTAGCGGCAATTCTAGCTGAAAACATGAAGCACTTTCATGTCCTGAGTCGATAGACTTCAAGGCATGAAACCACATCCCGAATTCCTCCCGCCGCCGGCCGGCAAGGTCGCCCTGACCGGCGCCGGCCTGCTGCTCGACACCCTGGTCGCCTGCGGCGTCGACACCGTGTTCGGCTATCCCGGCGGCGCCGTGCTGCCGCTATACGATGCGCTGGCCCAGGATGGGCGCCTGCGCCACGTGCTGGTGCGCCACGAGCAGGCCGCCGTCCATGCGGCGCAAGGCTATGCGCGCTCCACCGGCCGGCTGGGCGTCGTGTTCGTGACGTCCGGGCCGGGCATCGCCAACACCACGTCGGGCCTCCTCGACGCCCTGAGCGATTCGATCCCCATCCTGTGCATCAGCGGCCAGGTCGCGACCACCTCGATCGGCACGGATGCCTTCCAGGAATGCGACGCGCTGGGCATTTCGCGCACGGTCACCAAGTGGAATACGCAAGTCCGGGCCACGCGCGACATCGTCGCCACGATCCGGCGCGCGGTGCAAGAGGCGCTCGAGGGCCGGCCCGGACCGGTGCTGGTGGACGTGCCCAAGGATATCCAGGCGCGCGCGGTGGACGCCGCCGACTTCGGGCGCCAGGTGAAACCCGCCCCGCAACTGCCGGCCGCGGGTGAAGACCTGGCAGGCCTGGATGCGGCGGCGCTCTTGATCCGCCAGGCGCGGCGCCCCGTGTTCTACGGCGGCGGCGGCTTGATCAACGCGGGACTCGACGCCTGCGCCGCCTTCACGCGCCTGGTGCGCTGGAAGGATGCGCCCTGCACGCTGACCCTGATGGGCCTCGGCGCCTTCCCGGCCTCGGACCGGCGCTGGCTGGGCATGCTGGGCATGCACGGCACGCTGGAAGCGAACCTGGCGATGCACCACGCCGACCTGGTCGTGTGCGTCGGCGCGCGCTTCGACGACCGGGTGACGGGACGGCTGGCCGACTTCTGCCCGGGCGCGAAGATCGTCCACGTCGACATAGACCCCCGCTCGATCGGCAAGGTGGTGCCGGCCGACGTCGGCCTGCGCGGCGATTGCGGCGCGGTGCTGCGCGGCCTGCTGGAGCGCCTTGGCGGCCTGCGCGCAGATCCGGCCCTGCTCGGCGATTGGTGGCGCACGATCGACAACTGGCGCGCCGAGGGCTGCCTGGACTTCGCCGCGCAGGATGGCGTGATCGTCCCGCAGCAGCTGATGTCCACCCTGGCCGGGCGCCTCGCGGGCAGCAACGCGATCGTCTCGACCGACGTCGGCCAGCACCAGATGTGGGCCGCGCAATACCTGGGCTTCGACGCGCCGCGCCGCTGGCTGACCTCGGGCGGCGCCGGCACCATGGGCTATGGCTTGCCGGCGGCGATCGGCGCCCAGGTCGCGCATCCGGACGCGCTGGTCGTGTGCGTCAGCGGCGACGCCTCGGTGCTGATGAATATCCAGGAACTGTCGACCGCCGTGCAGCACCGCTGTCCGGTCAAGCTGGTCCTGTCGAACAACGGCTGCATGGGCATGGTGCGGCAGTGGCAGGAGCTGCATCACGGCGGGCGCTATAGCCACAGTTATACCGAAGCCTTGCCCGACTTCGTGGCGCTGGCGCGCGCCTTCGGGTGGGAAGCGGGGAGGGTGGAGCAAGCCGGCCAACTGGAAGCGGGGCTCGATGCCTGCCTGGCGTCGAACCGGCCATTCCTGCTCGATGTCAGGGTGGCCCAGGCCGAGAACTGCTTCCCGATGATGCCGGGCGGGCGGGGGCACCACGAGATCATGCTGGGCAAGGATCGCTGGTATCGGGCTACTAAGTAGTTGCTCTTATTGAAAATGATTCTCATTCGCGATAGGATGCCGGTCTCAATCATGAATCCCGCATGCCATGCCCACGCCCGTGTCCCGTCTTCCGCTCCTGATCGTCCTTGCCCTGTCTCACGCTGTCCCTGCCTTCGCGGCGCCGCAGGAGACTGACGAACAGGGCATGCAGGCGGTGCGCGTCACCGCCACCCGGGCCCAGGGCTTCGTGCCCAATACCGTGGAGGCGGGCAGCTTCCGTGGTTCGGACGTCATGGACGTGCCCTCGACCGTCAACGTGATCACGCGCGAAGTGCTCGAGCTGCAAGCCGCCGCCGGCCTGTACGACGCGCTGCGCAACACGGCCGGCGTCACGCGTCAACAAAATGGCGGCGACACCTGGGACCAGCTGGTCATCCGCGGCATCGCGGTCGAGAACCGCACCAACTACCGCCTCAACGGCTCGCTGCCGCTGATGAACTTCGGCCAGGTCTCGATGGAGAACAAGGAAAGGGTGGAGGTGCTCAAGGGCGCCACCGCCCTGTACTACGGCTTCACCTCGCCGGCCGGCGTCGTCAACTTCGTCACCAAGCGCGCCGGCAGCGTGCCGGTCGACACGGTCGGGCTGGCCCTGGACGACAACGGTTCCGCCGTTGCCACCGCCGACGTGGCGCGCCGCTTCGGGCAGCGCCAGGAATTCGGCGTGCGGGTCAACGCCGCTGGCGGCACGCTCGGCTCGCACCTCGACGGCGTCGGCAACGGCAACCGCGGTTTCGCCTCCGCCGCCCTCGACTGGCGCGTGAGCGAGCGCCTGCGCCTGCGCGCCGACCTCGAATACGACAAGCGCCGCGTGACCGAGCAGGCCGGCGTCAACCTGCCGCCGGCCGTCGGCGGCGTCATCGGGTTGCCGCGGCCGGTCGACCCGCGGCGCCTGGTCGGCCCGGATTGGGCGCGCTTCGAGACGCATGCGCGCAACGTCCAGCTGCGCGCCGACCTCGCGCTGAACCAGGACTGGGCCCTGACCCTGGAGGCCGGCCACGCCGAGACCAAACGCGAACGCAACCTGCCGATCTTCCGTTTCGATAATGCGGCCAGTGTCGCCCTAGGTGCCGGCCGCATTACCGGTAACTCCCAGTTCGCCGACGTCGATTCCGACATGCTGCGCGCCGAGTTGGCCGGGCGCTTTTCTACCGGTGCGCTGAGCCACGACCTGACGCTCGGCGTCGCCGGCACCGACAAGGGCCAGGCGCCCCTCTACCAGTCCAACTACACGATCCCCTTTCAAAACCTGTATGACCCGGTCCCGATCCGCAACGCCAGCTTCGGCGCGGTGCCGACGCGGCCCACCACGGCCGCACTGGACAGCCGCGACAAGGGCCTGTACCTGGTCGACCGCATCGGGCTGGGCCAGTGGCAGCTGATCGGCGGCGTGCGCCGGGTCGACTACCAGAGCAGCCAGGGCGCCAACCGCTACGACGTGAACGAGACCACGCCGATGGCGGCGGTGACCTGGCGCGCCCGCGACGACTTCTCGCTGTATGCCTCGATGGCCGAAGGGCTCGAGGAAGGCGAGGCCGCCCCCGCCGGCAGCGCCAACGAGGGCACCCGCATGGCGCCGGGCGTGAGCAAGCAGAAGGAGATCGGCGCGCGCTGGCGCAGCGGCGGCGGCTTGCTGACCCAGCTGGCGCTGTTCGACATCGACCGTCCCGGCTACTACACCAATGCCGCCAACGTGTTCACCGCCGAGGGCGAGCAGCGCTATCGCGGCGTCGAGCTGTCGGCGCAGGGGCGCCTCACGCGCCGCCTGTCCTGGCAGGGTTCGGCCCAGGTGCTCGATCCCGAATTGCGCGACATCGGCGCCGCCTATGACGGCAAGCTGCCCGAAAACGCGGCGCGCCGCACCGCCAGCAGCTTCCTGGCCTATGACCTGGGCGCGGTGCCCGGCCTGTCGCTGACCCTGGGCGCGTATTACACGGGCAAGCGCCCGGTGAATGACCTGAACCAGGCCTGGCTGGGCGGCGTCACGCTGTTCAGCGCCGGCGGGCGCTATGCCACTCAGGCTTTCGGCAAGCGCACCACCTGGCAGCTCAATATCGACAACGCGGCCGACAAGCAGTACTGGGCGGGAGCGGGCACGCGCCTCTCCGCCGGCCTGCCGCGCCTGGTCAAGCTGTCGGTGAAGGTGGACCTGTGAGGGCGGCGCCCAATTCGCCACGGCGCTGGCGCCTGCCGACCATGCGCGAGGTCTGGTTCCAGCTGCACTGGTTCGTCGGCATCACGGCCGGCACCTTGCTGGCCGTGATCGGCCTGACCGGCGCCATCCTCGCTTTCGAGGACGAGATCGTCGAGGCGATCAATCCCGGCGTGTTCGCCGTGCCGGTCGAGCAGCGCTCGCGCCTGGAGCCGGAACAGATCCTGCTCGCGGCCCGCCAGGCCCATCCGGGCGAACGGGTCGCCAGTCTCGCGTTCGAGGCGCAGCCCGGCAGCACCGTCGGCGTACGCTTCGCCCCGCCGCGCGGGGAGCGGCGCGGCCTGGAGATCCACGTCCATCCGTACAGCGGCAGCGTGCTGCCCGCCGTGCGCGGCGCGGCCTTTTTCCAGTTCGTCGATTCGCTGCACCGCTGGCTGCTGCTGCCGCGCGCGCCGGGCCGCATCGTGCTCGGCATCCTGGCCCTGTGCCTGGTCGGGCTGGCGCTCAGCGGCCTGTACCTGCGCTGGCCGCGCAAGAAAGACTGGCGCAGCTGGCTGACCTTCAACACGTCGCTGCGCGGCCGATCGTTCCTGTGGGCGCTGCATGCGATCGCCGGCACCTGGGCCCTGGTCGCCTACCTGGTGGTGGCCGGCACCGGGCTTTACTGGAGCTTCGATATCGTGCGCGGCGCGTTGCAGGACTGGGCCGGCGCACCAATGGCGCAGCCGCGCGAAGCCAGGTCCGCTGCCACGACGCGTGGCGACGCAAGCCTTGCGCCTGCCTGGCGCACCTTCGTGTCGATGGCGCCCGGCTGGTCGAGCGCCACCATGCGCCTGCCGGAGCGCGGGAATGGCGCCTATCAACTGACCTGGCTTGCACAGGATGCACCGCACGACCGCGCGCGCAACCGGATGACCGTTGGCGGCGATGGCGCGGTGCGCCAGGACGAACGCCATGCCGACAAGGACGCCGGGCAGCGTGCCCTGACCACCATCCGTCCGCTGCACACCGGGACGTATTTCGGATTGCCGGGACGGATCGTCATGATGCTCGCCAGCCTGGCCTTGCCTGGCTTCGCGATCACCGGCTGGATGCTCTACCTTGGCCGCCGGCGCCAGAAGCGTGCGCTGGCGCGCGAGCGCAGCCTGGCGGCGCAGGCCGAGGCGGACACCAGCGGCGCGCCGGTACTGGTGGCCTTTGCGACCCAGGGTGGCCAGGCCGAACGGATCGCGCTGCACAGCGCCGGAGCCTTGCGCGCCGGAGGCCGCGCCGTCGACCTGCGCGCCGTGTCGGCGCTGGCGCCGGGAGACCTGGCCGGCTACGGGCAGGCGTTGTTCGTGGCCAGTACCTTCGGCGAAGGCGATGCGCCCGATTCCGCACGGCGCTTCAGCCGCGAGCTGGAGGCGTGGGAGTCCATGTTTGAGGGCTGCCGCTTCGCCGTGCTGGCGCTGGGCGACCGCAACTACGCGCGCTTCTGCGGCTATGGGCATGCACTGGACCGCCGCCTGCAGGCGCTGGGCGGCACGCCGCTGTTCCCGCTGATCGAAGTGGACCAGGGCGACGAAACGGCGCTGGGACGCTGGATGCATGCGCTGGGCGGGCTTGGCGCCAGCGCGGGCGAGCTGCCGCCAGCCGGCGAGGCCGCACCGTTGTCGGACTGGGTACTGCATTCAAGGCGCCTGCTCAACCCGGGCAGCCAGGGCGCGCCGCTGTACGAAATCGCCCTGCGGCCAGGCCTTGAGGCCAGCTGGCAGGCTGGCGACTTGCTCGAGATCGTCGTTCCCGCGGCCCCGACGGCGCCGCGCCGCTATTCGATCGCCAGCGTGCAGGAGGACGGCGCGGTCGAACTGCTGGTGCGCCAGCAGCGTCACGAATACGGCCTCGGCCTGGCCTCCGGCTGGCTGACCGAGCACCTGGCGATCGGCGGGTCGGTGCGCGCGCGCCTGGTCGCCAATCCGGGCTTTCATGCACCTGGCGACGACCGCCCCTGCATCTACATCGGCAACGGCTCGGGCATGGCCGGCTTGCGCGGCCACCTGCGCAGCCGCGCCGGCATGGGGCGGGGCCGCAACTGGCTGCTGTTCGGCGAGCGCCAGCGCGCCTTCGACAGCGTATGCGACGCCGAACTCGCGGTCCTGCGGGCAGAAGGCATGCTGCCCGAACTCGACCTGGCGTTCTCGCGCGATCCGGGGCCCGAATACGTCCAGGACCGCCTGCATGCGCGCGCCGACGTGCTGCGCCGGTGGATCGACGACGGCGCCACGATCCACGTCTGCGGCAGCCTGCAGGGCATGGCCGGTGCCGTGCACGAGGCGCTGGCCGCGATCCTGGGGCCGGCCGAACTGGAACGCCTGATGGACACGGGCCGCTACCGGCGCGACGTCTACTGAGTCGCGCTCAACCCGCGGCTTACTTGCCGCCCTGGAGCCGCTGCACTGTCTGGTCGGTGGTCCACAGGGCGTTGGCGATGTAGCGGTAGTTGACCAGCGCGCTGGCGTAGCCGTCGCCTTCCGGCGTCTTGGGGCCGGCGACCGCATCGCGCACCACGGCCACCTCGAAGCCGCGCTCGAGGAATTCGCGCAGGTGCGACTCCACGCACAGGTTCGACAGCATGCCGGCCAGGATGATCTTGTCCACGCCTTGCTTTCGCAACTGGAGCATCAGGTCGTTCGACTGCGGGCCGTACAGCTTGTGCGGCGAGGCGACGACGGTCTTGCCATCCTCGATAAACTGTTTGAACTCGGGCATGAAGTCGGCGCCGGAGCCGCGAAAGCCATCCAGTCTCAGGGCGCTGGGGCGGTCGAAGATCTTGATCTTGTGCTGGAAGATCTCGGCCGGGCCGCCGTGCTTCCAGGCGTGGTCGTGCGGATAGTAATAGTGCGGCGAGATCGACACCACGATGCCGGCCGCCTTCGAGGCCTTGAACAGCTTGGTCAGGTTCGGCACAAGGTTCTGCTCGGTGACGCTTTCGCCGACCACGCCCCAGGCGGCGCCCTTGGCGCTCATGAAGTCGATCTGCGGATCGATCACGACCAGTGCCGTGCGCTTCAGGTCGAGCTGCATGCCCGGATCGGGCAGGGCCGGCTTGGCGGGATCGGCGTATTTCGCGGCGATCTGGGCGGCGGCGCCGGTGGCGAAAAGGGCGCCGGCCAGGACGCAGGCCAGCGCGCGGCCGATGGTGGATGGTTTGGTGGTCATCATGGTTCTCCTTCTGGATGGAGCTCCATTACATCCCTGCGGCGCATGGCTCGCGAGCCCACATTTGGCGAGCCCGGCGTCCCCCTGACTCTGGATGGCATCGTTGGCGGAAAACGTGGTAAGCACTATTTTCAGGACGTGAGCGCAGGTGGCGCAGGAAACTGACCTAACGCCCGCATTGCGCAGGCTGGGCGCGCGGGGCACCGGTAGCCATGCGAACTACGCCGCACGGCATCTGCAGGCTGGCGCTGCTCTCGTTATACTGCGCGCATGAACATTCTCCAATCCGACGCCGGCGGCGATTTCCAGGCCCTCGTGGCGGCGCGCCGCAATTTCACGCTGCGGCGCCTGCACGCGCCGGGTCCCGATGCGCAAGCGCTGGAACGCATGGTCGAAGCGGCCGCGCATGCGCCCGACCATGGCCTGCTGCGGCCGTGGCGCTTCGTGCTCATCCCGCAAGCGCGGCGCGCCGACCTGGGCGAGGTGTTCGCCGAAGCCCTGGCCGAGCGCGACCCCGGCTGCGGCGAAGAAGCGCTGGCCACCGCGCGCGACAAGGCGCAGCGCGCGCCTTGCCTTTTGGTGGCGGTGCTGCGCGACGATACGGCGGCCAAGGCGATTCCCGTGGCCGAGAAGCTGGTCTCGCTCGGCTGCGCCTTGCAGAACCTGCTGCTCGCGGCCGGCGCCGCCGGCTTCGCGACCGGCCTGGCCAGCGGCGCCGCCATGGACGCGCCGGGCATGAGGCGCCTGTTGCGCCTGGAAGCGCACGAGCGCGCGATCTGCTTCATCGGCGTGGGTACGGCGGGAATTGAAAAACCGCCGCGCCCGAGGCCGGACGCGGCGGATTACCTGAGCAGCATCTAGACGCCTGCGGGGCTAGGCCCCGCCGCAGGCGCCGCAGCAACCGCCCGCCCGCGCCTGGCGCACCGGGAAGCCCGCGCGCGTGGCCGTGATGTCGATCTCGCGCGACGAGGTCAGGTCGCCGTCGTACAGCACCCTTACGTGGCTGGCGCCGGCATTGGCCTCGACCGCGTTCACGCCGGGGATGGCGCGCAGCCAGTACAGGATGTGGTCGGCGCCGGGCTGGTCCAGCGCGGCGTCCAGTTGCAGTCGGTGTTCCATGGTTGGATCCTTTCGGTGGTGATGAACGGTCAGCCGCAGCTGCCGATGTAATGGCATTCGGCGCAGTGCGTGCAGCCGTCGAGCTTGTGCAGGGCGCGGGCGCCGCATTCCGGGCACTTGGCGGCGGCCGTGCGCGGCTCGGCGGCGATGCTTTCAGCAAGCGGCGCCGGCATGGCTTCTTCATGGTCCGCCGCGCGCGCCGCCAGCGCGCGGTCGAGCTGGCCGACCGGCACCTGGTTGCCCCATGTGTCCAGGAAGCCGCGCCGGATCAGCATCCGCTGCAGCATGAAGGCGATCGCGGCCACCTCGGAATCGTGGTAGACCGGCACCTGGACGCCGTCCTCGCGGATCAGGTGGCCGCAGCGCACCGGCCCTTTTTCCCACACCACCTCGCGCATGTCGGCCAGGGCCTTGGCCACCGGGCTGCCGGCGCGCGCCGCCAGCGACAGCAGGCGCATGGTCGAGGTGATCCACTGGTGGCCGTCGCTGCGCTGGTTGGCCGGCATGAAGAATTCGAAGGGCCGCTCGACGGTCACCGGGCGCCCGTCGTGCAGGCCCTCCACGCGCAGGAAGCTGATGGTCAGGTAGACCGCCTTCTTGCCTTCCTGGGTCGTGTACTCGACTTTCGAGGTAAGCGATTCCAGCTCGCCCAGCGGGCGCGACTCGAAGCGCTTGCGCAGCGGGTCGTCGTCCGACGGTGCGGGCGACGCCAATGCCGGCGCCGGCGCTTCCACGCTCAGCACGCTGCCGGTGACGCTGTTCGGACGGTAGGTGGCCAGGCCTTTCAAACCAGCGCGCCAGGCCTCGGTGTACAGGTCCTTGAACTCGGCATAGGGATAATCGGCCGGCACGTTGACCGTCTTCGAGATCGCCGTGTCGATATAGGGCTGCACCGCCTCCATCATGCGCAGGTGGTCGAGCGCCGACATCTCGAGCGCGGTGACGAATTGCGGCGGCAGCGGCTCACCGTCGGCCTGGAGGCCGAGGTGACGATACAGGCGCCAGGCGTGGTCCGCGACCTCATAGGTGCGGATGGAGTCGTCCGGCATGCGCTTGCGGCGCTGGTAGACCCAGGAGAAGGCCGGCTCGATGCCGTTCGAGGCATTGTCGGCGAAGGCCAGCGAGATGGTGCCGGTCGGCGCGATCGACAGCAGGTGCGAATTGCGGATGCCGTGGCGCGCGATGTCTTCGCGTAGCGCATCCGGCAGGCGGGCGACGAACTGGCCGGCCAGGTAGCGCTCGGCGTCGAACAGCGGGAACGGACCCTTCTCGCGGGCCAGCGCGATCGAGGCCGCATAGGCGGCGTTGCGCAGCTCGCGCGCGATGCAGGCCGCCATGGCGCGCCCTTCCGGCGCGTCGTAGCGCAGGCCGAGCATCACCAGGGCGCTGCCCAGGCCCATGAAGCCCAGGCCAATGCGGCGCTTGCTGGCGCCTTCCTCGGCCTGTTGCGGCAGCGGCCACTGGTTGGCGTCGAGCACCAGGTCGAGCATGCGAACGCCGATCGCGGCGACTTCGCGCATGGTGTCGAAGTCGAAAGCGGCGCCGGGCGTGAAGGGCTGGCTGACGAAGCGGGTCAGGTTGAGCGAACCGAGATCGCAGCAGCCATACGGCGGCAGCGGCTGCTCGCCGCAGGGATTGGTGGCCGCCAGCCGCTCGCACCAGTACAGGTTGTTCTCGGCGTTCATGCGGTCGATGAACAGCACGCCCGGCTCGGCATGGTCGTAGGTCGAACCGACCACCTTGTCCCACAGCGTCCGGGCCGGCACGCTGCGGTAGACCCACAGGCCGTCGTCGCGCTGGAAGGCGCCGGCATCGATGGCGTCCTGGGCCGGTGGGGCGCGGTGCACCAGCTCGACATTCTCATCGGCCAGCACCGCTTCCATGAAGGCGTCGCCGACGCCCACCGACAGGTTGAAATTGCTGAAGGCCCCGCCGTCCTTGGCGGCGATGAAGCGCTCGATATCGGGATGGTCGATGCGCAGCACGCCCATCTGGGCGCCGCGGCGGGCGCCGGCCGATTCGACCGTGCGGCAGGAAGCGTCGAACACTTCCATATACGACACCGGGCCGGAAGCGCGCGAATGCGTGCCCTTGACCAGGCTGCCGGCCGGGCGGATCGGGCTGAAATCGTAGCCGACGCCGCCGCCGCGGCGCATGGTCTCGGCTGCTTCCGCCACCGCAGTATAGATGCCGGGCAGGCCGTCGGCGTCGCCGGTGATCGAGTCGCCCACCGGCTGCACGAAGCAGTTCATCAGGGTGGCCTTGATGCCCAGGCCGGCGGCGGAATTGATGCGACCGGCCGGCACAAAGCCGTGCTCCTGGGCCCACAGGAAGCGCTGCTCCATCTCGGCGCGCAGGGCTTGCGGCTCATGGCTTGCCAGCGCATGCGCCACGCGGGCGCGCACTTGCTCGATCGAGGTTTCCAGGCCGCGCGCGTATTTTTCGCGCAGGACGTCGGTCGATACCTCTTGTGGAGGCATGGCCGCGGTAAACAGGTGGTCTTTGGCGTTCATCGAATTCTACGGATCGTGGATCGTTCGATCCTGTGGGTTAGGTGTTCGTCCACTATCCGCGCTTCGGGCGCCCGGCGCCTTAAACCGGTTCAAGATTCCGACAGCGTGCCCAGGTCTTGCGCGATCAGCGCCGTCATCGTGCGCGCCTGGTCCGGATCGACGTCATGGTGAAAGCGCTTCTTGACGCCGTGTTCGGCCAGCTGCCAGTGCAGGTGGGGCTCGATGCCGTGCCGCGCCAGGCAGCTGCGGGCGCACAGCAGCGGGCAGCCGTCGATCACGGCCAGCGGCCGGCCGGATCGCGCCAGCTTGAGGATCGGCTTGTCGTCGCCGCCGATGCCGGCAATGCAAGACATCTCGGCCACGCCCATGCGGTCGAGTTCGAGGGCGACCTGGTTGGCGGTCTGGGCGGCGCTGGAGCATCCCGAGCACGAATACACGATGGGAAAAGTCGACTTGTCCATGATGGCCTTTCAATGGGGACGGGGCGGCGCGCCGGGGCGCCGCGGGATGAGCGACGCCAGCACCCGGTGCGGCGCCAGCCGGGCCGGGTCGAACACCGGGCCGTCGATCGCGTCGAGCGTGTTCTTGATCGTCAGTCCGAGTTCGGTGTCGCCTTCCATCAGCAGGCGGCGGCTGAAGAACAGGGTGTCCGGGTCTTCCTTGCGCGCCGCCAGCTGGGCGAAATCGTGCAGGCTGGCGCTGATGGTGAGGTCCGGCGCCTGGCTGCGCGCGGCAGGACCGAAGGCGCTGCCGTTCCAGGCGAAGTCGAAGGCGAGGCCGGCATCCGGCGCACACAGGCGCAGGCGCTTGCCGCGCAGGACGGCGCGCACGTCGTCGGGCAGGTGGCGCACCAGCGCCAGGTTGAGCGCGCTGGCGAACAGGCGCGAGCCGGGGGCGGCCGGCAGCAGGGACAGCAGGCGCTTGACGGGAGCGGGCAGGGGCTGCGATTCAGGGTGCATGGTGGTTCCTTGTCGTGTGGTCGGGCGGCGGGTCAGGCAGCGATGCGTTCGAGCCCCGGCCGGCCATGCCAGAAACCGTCGCAGGCTTTGGCCGGCATCAGGGGCGCCATGCGCGCGGCCGCCTCGCCGGGTGTGATGGCGCCGTCCAGGGCGGCGCGCACCAGGGCCACGATGGCGGGCATATTGTTCGATTGCGGGCTGAGACGCACCACGTCCACACCCATGGCGCGCATGGCATCGAGCTCGCCCACCAGGTTGTAGACGAGGGCCGACTGGGTCTGGATGCCGTTCAGGACCAGGAAGGATTGTTTTTCACGGGTCTGCATCATTAGCCCGTCCGGATGCTCGATGCAGCTGAAGCGGCAATCGTCCTTCGGCAGGTTGCGCTGGCGCGCGGTGAAGCAGCGCGCCGAGAAGGCGAGCGGCAGGCGGCCATAGGCGAATACCTCGGTCTCCAGGCCTTCCGGACGGTTGGCCAGCAGCGCGGCCAGGCCGGTCCTCGACATCTCGAGCGGCATCACCCAGCGGGTGGCGCCCAGGCGCGCCACGATGTCGAGCGACTGGGCGCTGTACAGGTTCAGGTGCGGGCCGGCCACGAAGGGCTGGCCGCTCATGCAGTTGACGGCGCCCATGTCGTTGGCTTCGACCAGCAAGCGGCCATTGGCGGCAACGCGGCGCATGGCGCCGAGGTCGGAATGGGATTCGATCAGCACCTGGGTCGACAGCACCACTTGCTTGCCGGCTTGCTGCAGCAGCTCGGCCAGGGCCAGCCAGTCGGGCAGGCGCAGTTCGTGGCGGCGCGAGCACACGGCCTCGCCGAGATGGATGATATCGACCGGGCTGTTGGCGAGCGCCTCGTAGAAGGCGAACACGGTGGCGCGCGGCCAGTAGTACTGGATGGGGCCAAGAGAGATCTTCATATTCTTTATTTCCAGGGACGGTGATAGGCGCCCAGCGTGTGCTGGCGGCCTTCGGCCACCTTGTCGAGTTCCGCCATCCAGGCCGGCTTGAGCGAGAAGCGCTGGCCCGACAGGCAGGTGTCGATCGCCTCGCGCCAGACCCGCGTCACCTGGGCCACATAGGCCGGGCTGCGCTGGCGGCCCTCGATCTTGATCGCGCGTGCGCCGAGGGCGGCCAACTGGGGCAGGATCTCGAGCGTGTTCAGGCTGGCGGGCTCCTCGACCGCGTAATAGGTATCAATGCCGACGTCGAAGCGGCCCTTGCACAGGGTCGGATAGCCGGCATGTTCGCCATCGTCGTAGCGGTCGATCAGCACCTCGTTCAGCCGCGCTTCCAGTCCCTTGGGCGTGTGCTGCCAGCGCACCGCCTTGGCCGGCGAGCAGACGCCGTGGGTATTCGGCGATTCGCCCGTCACATAGGACGACAGCTGGCAGCGGCCCTCGACCATCACGCACAGGCTGCCGAAGCCGAACACTTCGATCTCGACCGGCGTGCGGCCAATCAGGTGCTCGACCTGGCTCAGGGACAGCACGCGCGGCAGCACCGCGCGTACGATGCCGAAGTGGCGGTGATAGAAGTCGATGGCTTCCAGGTTGGTGGCCGAACCCTGCACCGACAGGTGCAGACGCAGCCCGGGATGGACGCGCGCCGCGTATTCCATCAGGCCGGGATCGGCCAGGATGATGGCGTCGATGCCGAACTCGGCGGCGCGGTCGATGGCGGCGCGCCAGGCGTCCCAGCCGGCCGCCTGGGGATAGGTGTTCAGGGCCAGGAAGACCTTGCGGCCGCGCCGGTGGGCATAGTCTATCCCGGCGCGGATGGCAGCATCAAAGAAGTTCAGGCCGGCAAAGTTGCGGGCATTGGTGGCGTCGCGAAAGCCGAGGTAGACGCAGTCGGCGCCGTTGTCGACGGCGGCCTTGAGGGCGGGCAGGCTGCCGGCGGGGCAGACCAGTTCAATGGGTGGGCGGATGGTGGTGGGGAGTTCGGCAGGTGTCGGTGTCATGGGCGATGCAGGTTGATGGTGCGTGCCGTGACTGTAGCGACCCGGGGTTCCGGGCGCATTGAACTGGTTCAAGGACTACGTGAGCCGCAGCACCTTGCCGTCGGTATCGAACGCCAGGAAGCGTTCGATGGCGCCGCGGTGTACGGCGTCGATCATCATCTTGAGCGCGCGTTCGACATCCGGGGCAGTGGGCATGGCGCCGTCGATGCCCGGCAGGGCGGCGGCGAAGGCGACGTCCCATGGCTGGCCGGTCTGCTGCGATTCCCGCGCCAGCGTGGCGAAGTCCGGCAGTTCGTCGACCGCCTTGTCGACGCACATCACGGGCGCCAGCGCGCCTCCCTGGCCGGCCTCGAAACGCTTCTTCTGGCCCGGTGTATGGTTGAGCGGCAGCTCGCGCGCGGCGAACACGAACAGCAGCCGTTGCGGCTCGTCCTGGGCGCGTGCGGCCAGGAGAAAATCGTTGAAGTCGGTGATCTGCATGGTCAAGTCGCCCCCTTACTGCACCAGCGGCGTGGCGGCGCCTTCGAGCGTGACGCCCTGGACGTCGGCGCGGCCCACGAGCAATTGCAGGTACTGGTGCACGCCGCGTTGCCAGGCCGCCGTGGCCAGGTAGTCGGCGATCCGCGCTCGCACCGCCTCGAACGGCAGCAGGCGGCCCGCGACCCGGCGCTGCACCTGCACGATGTGTAGGCCGAAGCGGGTCTCGACCGGGCGCTCGGCCAGCCGGCCTTGTTCCAGGCGGAACACGACGGCGTCGAACTCGGGCACGCACTGGCCGCGCGCCAGCTGGCCCAGGCTGCCGCCGACGGCACCGGATGGGCAGTTCGAGTACTGGTGCGCCAGTTCGTCGAAGCGCTCCGGCGCCGCCTTCAGCGTCGCCAGCACCGCGTCCGCGGTCTCGCGCAGCAGTTCCAGCGGCGCGTTGGGCGTCACCTGGAACAGGATATGGCGCGCCTCGACCAGTTCGCCGTTGGTGAACTGCTGTGGATTGGCGGCGTAGTAACGAGAGCAGGCGGCATCGTCGGCCTGCGGCACTTTCACTTCGCTGGCCAGCAGCGCTTCGATGCACGCGTCCTCTTCCTCGCCCAGCATGCACAGGCCGAGGCGATCGGCCTCCTGCAGCAGCAGGGTGCGCAGCACCACCTCGTGCACCGACTGCTTGAGCGGGTTGTCGGCATGCTGGTGGTGCGCCAGTTCTCGTTCGATGACGTGGTCGTCGATGTCGACGCCGTTGACGGACAGTCCCATGATGCAGCTCCTTAACGTGGACGGACCAGCTGGAAGGCGCGGCCCAGGTAAGCCAGGGCGCCGAAGCCGCTCCACACGTGCACCAGGCGGGTGAACGGGAAAATCACGAACAGCGACATGCCCATGAACAGGTGCAGCTTGAAGACGATCGGCGCATCGATCACGTAGGACGCCGCGTCGCCGCGGAAGGTCACGATGTGCTGGGCCCAGCGCATCAGGCTGACCATGGTTTCGCCGTCGAGGTGGTCGAAGGAAGTGAAGATCGAGCCCAGGCCCAGCAGCAGGGTGGCCAGGATCCACAGCAGCACGATCTTGTCCTTGAAGGTGGTGACGCGGCGCAGGCGGTCGGAGGTGAAGCGGCGCACCAGCAGCATGGTGATGCCCACCAGGCAGATCAGGCCCATCACGCCGCCGCCGGCCATGGCGACGATCTGCTTGGTGCTGTGGGCGATGCCCATGGTGTCCCATACCCAGACCGGGGTGAGCAGGCCGACGGCATGGCCGAATAGCAGGCCGATGATGCCGATGTGGAATAGCGCGCTGCCCCAGCGCAGGCTGCCCCGGTGCAGCACCTGGGTCGATTCGGATTTCCAGCTGTACTGCTCGCGGTCGAAGCGGATCAGGCTACCGAGCAGGAAGATCGCCAGCGCGATATAGGGATAGATCCCGAAGAAGAATTGGTTCACGTAGTCCATGATGGTCTCCTGTTCAGGCGGATACCGGAGCGCGGTGCGCGCCTGGCGGATAGAAGTTGATCGGTTGCGCGCCACCTGGCGCGTGCTTGAGGAGCGGCTCAACGCCGTCAACGCCAGGGCCGAAGGCCTCGAGCGCCTCGTCCATGTCCTTGATCGGCGGTTCGCTGAGCTCCTCCGCCAGCACGGGGCTGAGCTGTTCCAGCACGTCGAACACGCAGGCGTAGACGTTGCCGTTGGCGGCCAACTTGTTGCCGATATGGGCCAGCACGTGGACGGCGTCGCCCAGCAGCGGGCCGGCCAGGGTCTCGTCCCCGAGCTGGGACAGGAATTCGAGGAATAGCGGCACGAAGTCGGGCAGTTCGTCGCCCTCCATCTGCAGGCCGTGCTTCTTGTATTCCTCCATCAGGTCGACCATGGCCTGGCCGCGATCGCGCGATTCGCCGTGGATGTGCTCGAACAGGTGCAGCGAGTGCGAGGGCGTGCGATCGAAGGTCTGCACGTAGTACTGCTGCAGCGTGATCAGGTCTTCGTTAGCCAGATGGGTCAGCAGCGGCCGCAGGGCTGCGCGCATGCCGGGCCTGGCGTCAAGGCCGGCTTCCATCTCGGGCAGTGCGGCGACCAGCTCCGGCTCGGGGTAGAGCAGCAGGGCGGAAAGGATGCGGTAGTGTTTCATGTTGACTCCTCAGGCCTGCTCGGCTTCTTTTTTCTTGCGCGACTTGGGCATCGAGACGAAGTGGGTCGAGCCCTGCTTCTTCTTGCCGAACAGCGAAGCGTCGCTGACGCCATCCGAGCAGCCGTTGCCGAACGAGAAACCGCACGAACCCTTGTCGTTGAAGCTGTCCTCGGCCATCTCCTTGTGGCTGCTCGGGATCACGAAGCGGTCTTCGTAGTTGGCGATCGCCATGATGTGGTACATGTCCTCGACCACTTTCTGGGACAGGCCCACCTGGCCCAGCACGTTCAGGTCGGGCTGGCCATCGACTGTTTTTGCCCGCATATAGGCGCGCATCGCCAGCATGCGGTCGAGCGCGTGGACGATCGGGGCCTCCTTGCCGGCGGTGAGCAGGTTGGCGAGATAGCGCACCGGGATGCGCAGGCTGCGGGTATCGGGCAGAATGCCGTTCATGCCCATCTTGCCGCTCTCGGCCGCGGCCTGGATCGGCGACAGCGGCGGGATGTACCACACCATCGGCAAGGTGCGGTATTCGGGATGCAGCGGGAAGGCGATCTTCCACTCGACCGCCATCTTGTAGACCGGCGAGCGCTTGGCCGACTCCAGCCACGCGTCCGGGATGCCCTGGCGCCGTGCTTCGGCGATCACCTCGGGGTCGTGCGGGTCGAGGAACAGGCCGAGCTGCGATTCGTACAGGTCCTGCTCGTCGGCCACCGAGGCGGCGGCCTCGATCTTGTCGGCGTCGTACAGCAGCACACCCAGGTAGCGGATGCGGCCCACGCAGGTTTCGGAGCACACGGTCGGCTGGCCGGCCTCGATGCGGGGGTAGCAGAAGGTGCACTTCTCGGCCTTGCCCGACGACCAATTGTAGTAGATCTTCTTGTATGGGCAACCCGAGATGCACATGCGCCAACCGCGGCACTTGTCCTGGTCGATCAGCACGATGCCGTCGTCTTCGCGCTTGTAGACCGAGCCCGATGGGCAAGAGGCCACGCACGCCGGATTGAGGCAATGTTCGCACAGGCGCGGCAGGTACATCATGAAGGTGTTCTCGAAGGTCGAGTACATCTCTTTCTGCACATTATCGAACAGCTTGTCCTTGCTGCGCTTGGCGAACTCGCCGCCCAGGTCATCTTCCCAGTTCGGACCCCATTCGATCTTGTCCATCTTCTTGCCGGTCAGGACCGACACCGGACGCGCGGTGGGCGGCGTTTCGCTCAGGGGTGCGTTCTGCAGGCGCTCGTAGTCGTAGGTGAACGGCTCGTAATACTCGTCGATCGCCGGCAGGTTGGGGTTGGCGAAGATATTGGTCAGGATTTTCAGGCGCGAGCCCTGGCGCGGCTCGATTTTCCCTGCCGCGTTACGCTTCCAGCCGCCGTTCCACTTGTCCTGGTTCTCCCATTCCTTCGGATAGCCGATGCCCGGCTTGGTCTCGACGTTGTTGAACCAGGCGTATTCGACGCCGTCGCGGCTGGTCCAGACGTTCTTGCAGGTCACCGAGCAGGTGTGGCAACCGATGCATTTGTCCAGGTTCAGGACCATCCCGATTTGTGCTCTGATCTTCATGCTTGACTCCTGTTGTTCTCAACCGCCCCTGGCCGTGCCTTGACGCCGGGATCGCCGTTCGGACGCGACTCGTCGCGCGCGCCTTCCATCCATTCCACGTCGCGCATCTTGCGCACCAGGACGAATTCGTCGCGGTTCGAGCCGACCGTGCCGTAGTAGTTGAAGCCGTACGACAGCTGGGCATAGCCGCCGATCATGTGGGTCGGCTTGGTGACGGCGCGGGTGACCGAGTTATGGATGCCGCCGCGCTTCTTGGAGAGCTCGGCACCCGGCACGTTCACGATCTTTTCCTGGGCGTGGTACATCAATGTCATGCCCTCGGGGACGCGCTGGCTTACCACGGCGCGCGCGGTCAGGGTGCCGTTGACGTTGAACACCTCGATCCAGTCGTTGTCCTCGATCCCGGCATTCTTCGCGTCGATTTCCGACAGCCACACGTGGGGGCCGCCGCGCGACAGGGTCAGCATCCGCATATTGTCCGAATAGGTGGAGTGGATGCCCCACTTCTGGTGCGGCGTGATGAAGTTCAGCGCGATCTCCTTGTTGCCGTTCGGGCGGGCGTTCAGCAGCGCGTCGGTGGTCTTGGTGTCGATCGCGGCCTTGTACACGCACAGTCCTTCGCCGAAGTCGCGCATCCAGGCGTGGTCCTGGTAGAACTGCTGGCGGCCGGTGAGGGTGCGCCATGGGATCAGTTCATGGACGTTGGTGTAGCAGGCGTTGTAGCTCACTTCCTCGCTTTCCAGGCCCGACCAGGTGGGCGACGAGATGATCTTGCGCGGCTGCGCCTGGATGTCGCGGAAGCGGATGCTGTCGTGCTCGCGCGGGATGGCCAGGTGGGTGTGGTCGCGCCCCGTCATCTTCGACAGCGCGTCCCAGGCTTTCACCGCCACGTGGCCATTGGTCTCGGGCGCCAGCGACAGGATCATCTCGGCGGCGTCGATCGCGGTGTCCAGGCGCGGCTGGCCCTTCGAGACGCCATCGGCCAGCACGGTGCGGTTGATGCCGCGCAGGACGTCGACTTCGTGGCCGGTCTTCCAGCCGATGCCCTTGCCGCCGTTGCCGACTTTTTCGAGCAGCGGGCCGACCGAGGTGAATTTTTTATAGACATCCGCGTAGTTGCGCTCGACCACGGTCATGCTCGGCATGGTCTTGCCCGGGATCGGTTCGCACTCGCCGGCGCGCCAGTCCTTCGGATCGAAGGGTTGGCCCAGTTCGCCCGGGGTGTCATGCATCAGCGGCGTGAGCACCAGGTCTTTCTGGATGCCCAGGTGGGCGCCGCCGATCTCGGAGAACTTGGCGGCGATGCCCTTGTAGATCTCCCAGTCCGACTTCGATTCCCATAGCGGTTGCACGGCTTCGGACAGCGGGTGGATGAAGGGGTGCATGTCCGAGGTGTTCAGGTCGTCCTTCTCGTACCAGGTGGCGGTCGGCAGCACGATGTCGCCGTACAGGCAGGTGGTGGACATGCGGAAGTCGAGCACCACCAGCAGATCGAGTTTGCCTTCGGCCGCAGGGCGCACCTTGACGTCGCGCGGCTTGACGCAATCGTCTTCATCGCTCATCAGGGCATTCTGGGTGCCGAGCAGGTACTTCAGGAAGTACTCGTGGCCCTTGCCCGAGCTGCCCAGGATGTTGGAGCGCCACACGAACATATTGCGCGGGAAGTTCTTTGGATTGTCCGGGTCGTCGCAGGACAGATTCAGCTTGCCGGCCTTGATCTGGTCGACGGCGTACTTGACGGGATCCTCGCCCGCGCTTTCGGCGGCCCTGACGACGTCGAGCGGATTGGTCTCGAGCTGCGGCGCCGATGGCAGCCAGCCCATGCGCTCGGCCTTGGCGTTGTAGTCGAGCAGGGACATCTCGGCCCGTTCGCCGTCGGCGGTCGGGCACAGGATCTCGGAGGTATTGAGCTTCTCGTGGCGCCACTGGCTGGTGTGGGCGTAGAAGAAGGAGGTCGAGTTCATCTGGCGCGACGGACGGTTCCAGTCCAGCGCAAAGGCCAGCGGGGTCCAGCCGGTCTGCGGACGCAGCTTTTCCTGGCCCACATAGTGCGACCAGCCGCCGCCGCTCTGGCCGATGCAGCCGCACATCATCAGCATATTGATGATGCCGCGGTAGGTCATGTCCATGTGATACCAGTGGTTCAGCGCGGCGCCCACGATCACCATCGACTTGCCGCGCGTGCGGTCGGCGTTGTCGGCGAACTCGCGCGCCACGGTGATCACGTCCGCCGCTTTGACGCCGGTATGCTTGACCTGCCACGCCGGGGTATAGGGCAGGTCTTCGTCGTAGCCCTTCGGGGTATTCGGGCAGATGCCGCGGTCGATGCCGTAGTTGGCCATCGACAGGTCGAACACGGTGGTGACCAGGGCTTGCGTGCCGTCGGCCAGGGCAACCTTTTTCACCGGCACCTTGCGCACGAGGAGGTCGTCGGCATCCTTGCCGCCGAAGTAGGGGAAACCGACACTGACGATGTCGTCGTGCGCGTCCAGCAGCGACAGCTGCGGATCGATGGCGGCGCGCGAGCTGCCGTCCTTCTGCTCCAGGTTCCACTTGCCGGTTTCGCCCCAGCGAAAGCCGATCGAACCGCTCGGGGCGACGATCTTGCCCGTAGCCCCGTCGAGCACCAGGGTTTTCCACTCGGGGTTATTGGTCTCGTCGAGGTTATTGGCCAAATGCGAGGCGCGCAGGAAGTAGTCGGGCACCAGCAGGCCGTCCTTTTCCTTGAGCATGACCAGCATCGGGAAGTCGGTGTACTGCTTGGCATATTCATTGAAATACGCCGATTTGCCGGTGGCGTGGTATTCCTTCATGATGACGTGGCCCATGGCCATTGCCAGCGCGGCGTCGGTGCCTTGCTTGGGCGCGAGCCAGATGTCGCCGAACTTGGCCATCTCGCCGAAGTCGGACGACACGGCCACGGTCTTGGTGCCCTTGTAGCGTACCTCGGTATAGAAGTGGGCGTCCGGGGTGCGGGTCATCGGCACGTTGGAACCCCACACCATCAGGTAGGTCGAGTTGTACCAGTCGGCCGATTCCGGCACGTCGGTCTGTTCGCCCCAGACTTGCGGGCTGGCCGGCGGCAGGTCGCAGTACCAGTCGTAGAAGCTCATGGCCACGCCGCCGATCAGGCTCAGGTAGCGGGTGCCGGCGGCGTAGCTCACCATCGACATGGCGGGGATCGGCGAGAAGCCGATGATGCGGTCAGGCCCGTATTCCTTGATGGTATGGGCGTTGGCGGCGGCGATCATTTCATTGACGTCGTCCCATTTGGCGCGCACGAAGCCGCCCTGGCCGCGGATCGATTTATAGCTGCGCGCACGCTCCGGGTCCTGGCTGACCCAGGCCCAGGCCTGGACCGGATCCATGGTCTTGCGCGCCTCGCGCCACATCTGCATCAGGCGGCCGCGCACCATCGGGTGCTTGACGCGCTGGGCCGAGTAGACATACCACGAGTAGCTGGCGCCGCGCGGGCAACCGCGCGGTTCGTGGTTGGGCAGGTCGGGACGGGTGCGCGGGTAGTCGGTCTGCTGGGTTTCCCAGGTGATCAGGCCGTTCTTGACATAGACCTTCCAGCTGCACGAGCCGGTGCAGTTGACGCCGTGCGTCGAGCGCACGATCTTGTCGTGCTGCCAGCGCTGGCGATAGGCGTTTTCCCAGGTGCGGTCTTCCTCGACCACGGCCCCATGGCCGTTCGAGAAGGTTTGCTTCGGTTTGCCGAAAAAATTCAGGCGGTCCAGAAAGTGACTCATGATTTCTCCATTGGTGCGTACAGCCTGGAACCAGTGTAGGTTTGCGCTGCGACGCCGGGTATTCGCAGGAAGTCGGTCGGTGCCGTCGCATCGGGACTAGACCGACTAGTCCTTTCGATCTAATGAAAAACTAGCAAGGCATCTCGGCGCCCTTGCGCGAGTAGTACCACCAGGTGATCGCGATGCAGGTCGCGTAGAAGCCGATGAAGCACCACAGGGCCGCGCCCGGGCTGCCGGTGAGGGCGATCGAGGTGCCGTAGCTCTTGGGGATGAAGAAGGCGCCATAGGCCGCCACCGCCGAGGTGAAGCCCAGCACGGCGGCGGCTTCCTTGTTGGCGTTGACGACCGCCTGCTGCTGCACGGGCTCGGGCTTGCCCTTGGCGGCGCGCTGGTGCAGGGTCAGGAAGATCACCGGGATCATGCGGAAGGTCGAGGCGTTGCCGACGCCGGTGCAGGCGAACAGCGCCATGAACATCCAGAAGAAGCCCCAGAAGTTCCCCGCATTGCCCTGCAGCGGCAGGAATTGCAGCACGCCGATCACGGCCGCGATCATGGCCACGAAGGTCCACAGGGTGACCACCGCGCCGCCCAGTTTGTCCGAGATCCAGCCGCCGGCCACGCGCGCCAGCGCGCCGACCAGCGGGCCGAGGAAGGCGTACTGCAGCGGGTCGACTTGCGGGAACAGGGTGGTCGTCAGCAGCGGGAAGGCGGCCGAATAGCCGATGAAGGAACCGAAGGTGCCCACGTACAGCCAGCACATCAGCCAGTTGTGCTTGCGCCGGAAGATCACCGCCTGCTCGGCGAACGATGCCTTGGCCGATGCCAGGTCGTTCATCCCGAACCATGCAGCCAGCGCGGTCAGGGCGATGAAGGGCACCCAGATGAAGCCGGCGTTCTGCAGCCACATCTCCTTGACCACGCCGGCGCGGGTCCAGGTCTGCGGCTCGCCGCCGAAGACGGCGGCGGTGATCACCAGCGGCACCACGAACTGCACCGCCGACACGCCCAGGTTGCCCAGGCCCGCGTTCATGCCGAGGGCGTAGCCTTTCTGCGCCTTGGGGAAGAAGAAGCTGATGTTCGCCATCGACGAGGCGAAGTTGCCGCCGCCGAAGCCGCATAGCAGGGCCAGCACCAGCATGGTCGGGTAGCCGGTGGTCGGATCCTGCACCGCGTAGCCGATGCCGATCGCCGGCAGCAGCAGCGAGGCGGTGGAGATGGCGGTCCATTTGCGCCCGCCGAAGATCGGCACCATGAAGGAATAGAAGATGCGCAGCGTGGCGCCGGACAGGCCGGGCACGGCGGCCAGCCAGAACAGCTGGTTGGTGCTGTAGGTGAAACCGATGTTCGGCAGGTTGACCACGACCACGCTCCAGACCATCCAGACCGCGAAGGCCAGCATCAGGGCCGGGATCGAGATCCAGAGGTTGCGGTTGGCGGTGGCCTTGCCCTGGCTTTGCCAGAAGGCGGGGACCTCGGGTTCCCAGGTCGAGATGAGATAGCGGCTCACGTTGTTCTCCAGATGGTTTTAGTAAAGTGATGTCAGGCCGCGCGCTTGAGCGGGGCCGCCTGGGCTGCCGGGGTGTCCTGGCGGCCGGGCTTGAACGAGAAATGCATCCACACGAGCGAGACGCAGACGGTCCCGTAGAGCAGCATGAAGGAGCTCGAACGGATGCCGGTGAGGTCGACCACGGCGCCGAACATGATCGGCAGGATGAAGCCGCCCAGGCCTCCGGCCAGGCCGACCACCCCCGAGACGGCGCCGATGTTGTCTGTGAAGTCGTCCGAGATGAACTTGAAGACCGAGGCCTTGCCGATGGCCATGGCGACGCCGACCACGAACAGCAGCGCGGTGAACAGGACCGGCCCGAGGCCGATGTCCAGGCCCATCGCGCCCTCGACGGTCTGGATGGTCATGCTGGTCTGCGGATACGAGAGGATGAAGAAGCACACCCAGCACACCCACATCACCCACCAGGTGACTTTATAGGCGCCGTATTTATCCGAGATCCAGCCGCCCAGCGCGCGCAGCACGCCGCCCGGCAGCGAGAAGCAGGCGGCCAGCAGGGCGGCGAGCTTGAGGTCGAAGCCGTATTCGCCCACGTAGTACTTGGTCATCCACAGGGCCAGGGCCACGTAGCCGCCGAACACCACCGAGTAGTACTGGCAGTAGCGCCACACGCGCGGGTCTTTCAGGACCTTCATCTGTTGGGCGAAGGTGACGCCGGTGGGCGCCTTGTGGGCCGGATCGGAGTAGGAGCAGAACCAGAACAGCAGGGCGGTGCCCAGCATCAGGGCCGCGTAGGCGTGGGGCAGGGCCTGCCAGCCCCACGCCGCGATGATGGCCGGGGCCACGAACTTGGTCAGGGCCGAGCCCGAGTTGCCGGCGCCGAACACGCCCATGGCGAAGCCGCGCCGCTCCTGCTTGAACCAGCGCGCCACATAGGGCGTGCCGACCGAGAACGAGCCGCCGGCCAGGCCGACGAACAGGCCGCAGACGAGGAAGTGCCAGAATTCGGTGGCGTAGCCGATCATCCAGATCGGCAGCACGGAAGCCAGCATCAGTAGGAAGAACACGATGCGCCCGCCATGGCGGTCGGTCCAGATCCCGAGCGGCACCCGGATCAGGGAGCCGGTGAGGACGGGCGTGGCGACCAGCAGGCCGAATTCGGTTTCATTGAGGCCGAGCTGGGCCTTGATCGGGATGCCCAGCACGGCGAACATCATCCAGATGGCGAAGCAGATCGTGAAGGCGAAGGTGCTGCTGACCAGGACCGCGAGCGGCCGCCGGTCGTGGCGTTTATCGGTTCCCATGTTTTTCTCCTTGGGTGGTGGGACGGTTACCACCAAGGTTAGGGAATGCGGGCGTGCGCGGCCATTCGCCGGAGGTCGGCTGGAGGGAGCAACAACGACCTAGGGCAGGTCGGCCGGATGGGCTATAAGGCGGGAGGGAAGCTAGATACTTGGGCGTAGATGCGGTTTGCGTCTGAAGGAACAGTGCGATCGGCGGCGCCATGCAAAAAGCCCGCCAGGAGGCGGGCTTTCAGGTGCTTGCAGCCTGCGGCGGCCTCGCCCACGCTATCTGCGTGGTGCGCGCCGCCGCCGGGCTTTTCAGATCAGATGGCGAGGATGTTTCCTGCTTTATCGCCTTTAGGTCCGGTCGAGCGCACGAAAGACACGCGCTGGTTTTCGGACAGACTCTTGAAACCTTCGGATTGAATATCCTGGAAATGCGCGAATAAATCGGCGCCGCCTGCATCAGGAGCGATGAAGCCGAAGCCCTTGGAATCGTTGAACCATTTTACGGTGCCGGTTTGGGTAGTCATTTGATATTTCCTTTTGCATTAAATTGAGCAAGATTGCTCGGATGCACATTCGACCAAGAAAAGGTGTAACGGGAGGGAATCAAACGGGAATGCCAAACGGCGAGACTGGAGAGAAAATCCAACAATAACAACGACTTGATGTGGTGCAGAAATGAAAGATACACGACTTCGGTGGAATGTCCTAATTGTTTTTGAATTTAATTGGCCGTAAATAATGAGTGGTTTTTACGCAAATCAAGGATGGCTGCAATGATCAAAAATTCTGATGCGATGCGATTGGCGCAACGTCGGGAAATGGGGGAATAATAATGACAAAAAATCGCCTCGGGGATTTTATCCGGGATAATCTGGAACCTATCCTGCAGGCCTGGGAAGATTTTGCGCGCACCATCGAGCCGCCCGCACTCACCATGGACGATGTTGAACTGCGCGACCACGCCAAGCAGATGCTGCAGGCCTTTGCCAAAGACCTGGCTCAGCCGCAGGACGAGGCCGAACGCAGCGCCAGATCGCGCGGCCATGGCAAGCGCGAGGCGCCGATACCGCAGCCGAAGTCCACGCCGAAGCGCGTCTCGTCTCCGGTTACACGGTGGTGCGGCTGGTGTCCGAGTATCGCGCGCTGCGCTCCAGCGTGCTCACCTTGTGGGCGGCGGATGTCGCGGCCGGGCAGCTGAAGGTATGTGAAGAAGTGGTCGAAGAACTGCGCACCTTCCATCCCGAGAAGCTGATCGACTTCCAGGCGCCAGCCCAGCTCGAAGCGGTATTCGACGACAGCCGCATCGCCCAGGTGCTGTCCAACCTGATCGGCAACGCCCTACAATACGGCGCCCCGGAGGCGCCGGTCGAGGTGCGCGTGAGGGGCGGCGACGACGCGGCCGTGGTCGCGGTCAATAACCGCGGTCCTTGATCCCTCCCGACAAGCTGACCGGCATCTTCGATCCCCTGGTGCGAATCGCGTCAAGCGTCAATACCGATTACACCGAACGCACAAGCCTGGGCATTGGCCTGTCCATCTCGCGCGAGATCGTGCAGGCGCACGGCCGTCAACTGACCGTCGTCTCGACCGCGGACAACGGCACGACCTTCACTCTCACGCTGGCGCGACGCCAGATCGCGTGAGCGCGCGCCGGGCGAGCGCCCCGTTGGCGGCGTCCCCGAGACGGAACACCGCCACCGCCTGCGCCAGCCCCGCCGCCTGTTCGCGCATCGTCTCCGACGCCGCCGCCGACTGCTCGACCAGCGCCGCGTTCTGCTGGGTGACCGCATCCATCTGGCCGACCGCTTCGCTGATCTGCTCGATGCCGGCCGACTGCTCGATCGCGGCGCTGGTGATCTCGCCCATGATGTCGGTGACCCGCTCCACGCTGTGCAGGAGCTCGTCCATGGTGGCGCCGGCCTGCGCGACCAGGGCCGAGCCGTCGGCCACGCGCGCCGCCGAGTCGCCGATCAGGCCCTTGATTTCCCTGGCGGCCGAGGCCGAGCGGTGGGCCAGGTTGCGCACCTCGCTGGCCACGACGGCGAAGCCGCGTCCCTGTTCGCCGGCACGCGCCGCCTCCACCGACGCGTTGAGCGCCAGGATGTTGGTCTGGAAGGCGATGCCGTCGATGACGTTGGTGATGGCGCCGATGCGCTCGGCCGAGGTGCGGATGGCGCCCATGGTCGCCACCACCTGGCCGACCACGGCGCCGCCCTGTTTCGCGATGCCGGACGCGCTCTGGGCCAGCGCATTGGCCTGGCGCGCATTGTCGGCGCTCTGGCGCACGGTTGACGTCAGCTCTTCCATCGACGACGCGGTTTCTTCCAGCGCGCTGGCCTGCTGTTCGGTGCGGCTCGACAGATCCTGGCTGCCGGCCGCCACTTCGCCCGCCGCCACGGTGATGGTCTCGGTGCCGGCGCGGACCGTGCCGACGGTGCGCGCCAGGCTATCGTTCATCGCCCGCAGCGCGGCCAGCAACTGGCCCGTCTCGTCCTGGCCGGTGACGTCGATGGTGCTGGTCAGGTCGCCCGCGGCGACGGTGTTGGCCACCTCCAGCGCGCGCCGCACCGGCCTCACGATCGATGCCGTGATCCACCATGCGGTGAGCGCCGACAGCAGCAGCGCCGCGGCGCCGATCGACCAGGACAGCAGCATCGATTGCGTGTAGGCCGCGTCGGCCGCCGCAGCCGACTGTGTGGTGAGCGTCTTCTGGTAGTCGATCAGCGCCGTGGCCGCACCCTTCAGGCGCGCCAGGATGGGACGCAGCTCGTCGGTCAGGATCGCGCGTGAGCCAGGCAGGTCGCCCGCTTCCACGGTGCGCATCAGCTTGTCCTGGCCGGCGACGTACAGGGCGTTCTCCTTGCGGATCTGCGCCAGCAGCTCGCGGCCGCGGGCGCGGTCGAGCGTGCGATCGAAATACTGCAAGGTGCGCTCGGCCGCGTCGCGGGCGGCGAGGATGGCGCGCGACTGGGCCGCGCGGTCGTCGGCGTTGTCGGTGAGGATCTGGTTGCGCAGGGCGATCGCGATATCGTTCACGTCGGACAGCAGCTGCTGCGTGGCCTCGATGCGCGGCATGCGCTGGGCGATGATCTCGTCGGTGCTGGCCTTGACGCGGCCGAGCATCGTGCTGCCGATCGCGATCATGATGAGGAGCAGGATGCTCACCAGGCCGAATCCGGCGGCCAGCCGTTTACCAATCGATAAATTTGCGAGTTTCATAGTCGACTTCTTCGTTTCGGGTACTGCAATACGGGTTGTGACGCGGGCCGCCATGCGTCATGCGCGGCGGCGCGGCCGGGGTGTGGAACGACATATCGTGTGCTGCCGGGAGAGGCGCGGACGGTCGGTTCGCATGGCTTGTGCGCATCGTTGCAATGCGCGGATCCCGTCGACGAGGAGTGGCAGCGGGGGCTTGGCTGCGTGCTCGCAGTGTAGCAAACGGTGCCGGCAGTAAAAGTTGATCTAGATCAAATTTAGATGCCTTAAAGAAATATCAGATAAGGGGAAGTAGCGCGTAGCGACATCGGGTCGTCACTTGACGGCGCAGGCGGGTCCTTTCCGGCGCGACAACTGTATGCTGTTCCTGTACTATTCCTCGCGGTACTTGCCATTGGGCCATTCATTTAATTCCCGCACCATCGATGAACACAGCCGTATTACGCCAGGCAGGATTAAGCGAGCAGCAATGGCGTGATTCGCCGCTGGGCGACCCGTGCGAATGGCCTCCTGCACTGCGCCTGGCCGCCGCGCTGGTCCTCGAATCCCCGGCGCCGATGTGGCTGGCCTGGGGCGATGCGCTGGCGCTGCTCGCCAACGACGCCTGCGGCGCCTTGCTGCCATCGCCCGGCCGGCGGCCCGGCACGCCCGCCGCCGAAGCCTGGGGCGACGCCTGGGATGCGCTGCGGCCTGCGGCCTTGCGGGCGCTCGATGGCCGGGGCAGCCGCATCGATGAACTGGAGCTGGGTGGCGCCGGTGGCGCCGAGCCGGCCTGGGCCACGTTCGCATTCGCGCCGCTGCGCGACGACGCCGGTCGCGTGCACGGCTTGCTGTGCACGGTGCAGGACGTAAGCGCGACGGTCGCCGCCCGGCGCAGCCTGCGCGAGAGCGAGGCCGCCGCCGCGCGCGGCACCGCGCAGACGCAGGAGACTGCGGAGCGCTACCGGCTTGCCGTGCTGTCGACCAATGATGCCATCTGGGACTGGAATATGGCCGACGGCCACGTGATCTGGAACCAGGCGGTGCAGACGCTGTTCGGCCACCAGTTCGACGCGACCAGCGCCGACTGGTGGCTCGAGCACATCCACCCCGAGGACCGGCCGCGCATCGACAGCACCATCCACGCGGTGATCGACAGCCAGGGCAGCAGCTGGTCGGGCGAGTACCGCTTCCGGCGCGCCGACGGCAGCTATGCCGAGATCTTCGACCGCGGCACCGTGCTGCGCGACGCCGAAGGCCGCGCGCGGCGCATGATCGGCGCCATGCTCGACCTGAGCGAGCAGAGGGCGACCCGGGCGGCGCTGCAGGAAAGCGAGCGCCTGTTCCGCACCCTGTTCGAATCGATCGACGAGGGCTTCTGCGTGATCGAGTTCCTGGACGGTCCCCATGGCCCGATGAGCGACTATGTGCACGTGCTGGCCAACCCCGCCTATGCGGCCAATGCCGGCATCGAGGACGTGGTCGGGCAACGGGTCAGGGACATGGTGCCGCTGGAGGCCGAGGGCTGGATCGAGATCTACCGCCAGGTGCTGCTCGAAGGCCAGCCGCTGCGCTTCGAGCGCGAGCTCGAACACACCGGGCGCTTCCTCGAGCTGGCGGCGCTGCGCATCGAGCCGCCCGAACGGCGCCAGGTCGCCGTGCTGTTCCAGGACATCACACAGCGGCACCGTGCCGAGGTGGCGCTGCGCGACATGAACGACACCCTCGAGCGGCGCGTGGCGAGCGAACTGGAACGCCACGCGCGCATGGAAGAAGCGCTGCGCCAGTCGCAGAAGATGGAGGCGGTCGGCCAGCTCACCGGCGGTATCGCGCACGATTTCAACAATATGCTGGCGGTGGTGTCGAACGCGATGGAGCTGCTCGGCCGGCGCCTGGGCGAGGGCGACGAACGCGCCCAGCATTATGTGGCCATCGCCAAGGGCGGCGTGCGGCGTGCGGCCCAGCTGACGCAGCGGCTGCTGGCCTTCGCGCGCCAGCAGCCGCTGCAGCCGGTATCGTTCTCCGCCAACGACCTGGTGGCCGGCATGTCCGAGCTGATCCGGCATTCGCTCGGCGGCAGCATCCGCGTCGAGCTGGAGCTGGGCGGCGCCCCCTGGCTGCTGCACGCCGACCACAATCAGCTGGAACATGCGATCCTGAACCTGGCGGTGAACGCGCGCGACGCGATGGAGCATGGCGGCCAGTTGCTGATCCAGACCGCGAACCGCGTGCTCGACCGCCACGATTTCGTGGAGCTGGGCGATGCCGCACCCGCCGACTACGTGATGATCGCGGTGGCCGACACCGGCGCCGGCATGCCGCGCGACGTGCTGGCCAAGGCCTTCGAGCCCTTCTTCACCACCAAGGAAGTGGGCCGCGGCACGGGGCTCGGCCTGAGCCAGGTGTATGGCTTCGTCAAGCAGTCCGGCGGCCAGGTGCGCATCGAGTCCAACCCCGGCGCGGGCACGCGGGTCGAACTATACCTGCCGCGCCACCTGGAGGCAGGCAGCACGGCCGCGCAGCCGGCGGCGGCGCCGGACATCGTCCGCGCGCGCGCCGGCGAAGTGGTCCTGGTGGTGGACGACGAGGCGGCGGTGCGCAGCCTGTCGGCCGAGATGCTGCAGATGCTGGGCTACACGGTGCACGTGGCGGACGGCGCGGCGGCGGCCTTGCGCCTGCTCGACGCGCATCCCGAGATCGACCTGCTGTTCACCGACGTGCTGATGCCCGAACTCGACGGCCGCCAGCTCGCCGCCCGCGCGCTGCAGCGCCGGCCAGGTTTGCCGGTGCTGTTCACCAGCGGGCATACGCGCGACGTGGAGGCGGTCGAGGGCATGCTGGCGCGGGCGCTGACCCTGGCCAAGCCGTTCACGCTGGCCCAGCTGGCGAGCCAGGTGAGGATGGCGCTCGACGGCGAGTGAGACGGGCCGTCCCGTCCCGCCCCGCTCAGTCGCGCCGCCTCGGCACGTCATTCCCGCGAAGGCGGGAATGACGTGCCGAGGTCGCGGTACTAACGTCAAAAACACTTCGCTGATCCCGCACCCTCAGTCAGACCCTAGTCGCGCCGCTCCTGCCCCGACTGCAGGCCATGCTCCACCGCGAACACTGCCGCCTGCACCCGGCTCGACAGCCCGAGCTTCCTGAGGATGTTCTGGACGTGGATCTTGACCGTGCTCTCGGCCAGGTCGAGCGCGCGCGCGATCACCTTGTTGCTCTCGCCGCGCGCCAGGCAGGCCAGGATCTCGCGCTCGCGCGGGGTGAGCTTGTCCAGTTCCGACACCGCTGCAGGCGCCCTGGCTGCGCCGCCCCGCTGCACGTGGGCGAACAGCTTGCCGGCCAGCGATTCGGCCAGCACCGATTCGCCGGCGGCCGCGCGTTCCACGGCCCGGGTCAGGTAATCGGCGTCGATGTTCTTGAGCAGGTAGCCGCGCGCGCCGGCCTGCAGGGCAGCGGCCAGGTCCTCGGCTTCCTCGGACACGGTCAGCATCAGCACCGCGGCGCCGGGCCGGTCCTGCAGCATCAGCTGCAGGGTCTCGATGCCCGACATGCCGGGCATGTTCAGGTCGAGCAGGACGACGTCGGGTTTTAGTTGCAGGGCGCGCTTGACGCCATCGACCCCGTCGGCGGCTTCTCCCACCACGTTGAAACGCGGATTGCGCTGCAACAGCGAGCGCACGCCGCTGCGAAACAGGGTATGGTCGTCCACCAGCAGCACGCTGATCGTTTCGCCTTCACTAGGCATTCAGTCTCCCTTTCATATTGATTCAGGCGGCGCGGCGCTGCGCCTGCCCGAGCCGGAGCCGGACCGTGGTCCCGGCGCCCGGCGTCGATTCGATGTCGAGGCTGGCGCCGATGCGGCCGGCGCGCTCGCCCATGATGTGCAGGCCCACGTGGCCGCCGTCGGCGTCCGGCCTGGCGCCGGCGTCGAAGCCGGCGCCATCGTCCCTGACGTTCACCAGGTAGTCGTCGCCGTCGTCGACCCGCACTTCCACGCGGCTGGCGCGGGCGTGCTTGCGCACGTTCGACAGCGCTTCCTGGACGATGAACAGGATTTGCAGCTGCGCCTCGCGCTCGATCGGCGGTCCGCCCTTGCCGTGCACCGAGAACGCGGTCTCGACGCCGGCCTGGTCCGCGAACTTGCGCACCGTCTTGTGCAGGGCAGCGTTCAGGTCTTCCTCGGCCAGCCGGCTGCGGAAGTTCAGGAGCAGCTCGCGCACGTCCTCGTAGCTTTCCTGGACCCCGGCGCGCAGCAGCGGCACGATCTCCGCCGCCTCGGCAGTGCGCCCCGCGGCGAGCGAGGTTTCCAGCATCTGCACCTGCAGGTTGAGGAAGTTCAGCCCTTGCGCGATGCTGTCGTGCAGGCCGCGCGCGACCAGGTTGCGTTCTTCGGAAATCGCCATCTCGCGCTCGCGCGCCGCCAGCCGCATGTTCTCGATCGCCACCCCGACCAGCTTGGCCAGCGTCTCGAGCAGGGCCTGTTCGCGCTCGCTGAAGCTGCGCGCCTGCATGAAGTGAAGGCTGAACAGGCCGACGTGCTGGTCTTGCGCGTGGATCTGGAACACCGAAATGGTGGCGAAGCCTTCGCGGCTGCACGCCAGCGGGCCGACCTGCGGCATGTCTTCCAGCCTGTGCACCACCGAGATCTTCCTGGCCGCCGCTTCGCCGCACAGGCATTCGCCGATCTTCATGCAGCGCTCGGCCTCGGCCATCTCGCTGGACAGGCCGTCGTGCACCACCATGTGCATGTTCTCGTTGGCCGGGTCGACGATGCGCACGGTGCTGCCGGCCGCGCCGAAATAGGCCGCGATGCGCGACAGGAAGCCGCTGCACATGGTTGCCAAAGTATGGCGCTGCTGCAGGAAGGCGGCGCAGTCGTACAGCAGGGCCAGTTCGCGGTTCTTGTCTTCGAGGCTGGCGGTCTTGCGCCGCACCTCGTCTTCGAGGTTGCAATACAGGTGCTGCAGGCGATCGGCCATTTCGTTGAAGCCGCTCGACAGCTGGCCGAATTCATCGCGGCTCTCGACGTCCAGGCGCACCCCGAAGTCGCTGCCGGCCATGCTGCGCATGCCTTCGCGCAGCCGCATCACGGGCGCGATGATCAGCGCGAACATCAGGTAGACCAGGGCCACCGTGCCGCCGATCGCCAGTGCGACCAGCACCAGCTGCGAGGCGCGCAGCCAGAAGGTGCGCAGTTCGTTGTCGCGTTCGATCAGGTTGACCAGCCGGTCGAGGTCGGCCACGTAGTCCTCGAGCTGGTTGTCGAACAGGCGCAGCGCCTCGATGCGCGCCGGGCCCTCCAGTTGCAGCACCTGGCGCGCGCTGGGCCGCACCTGGCTGCCCCAGCGCCGCGCCACGTCGAGGAAGGCGCCGTGGATCGCGGGCGTCGGAGGCAATCCCAGCGGACGTTGCGGATCGCCGCGTTCGAGCAGCAGCAATGTCGCTTCGATGGTGGCGATCTGGCGTTCGACGCGCGCATAGGCGTCGATGACGGGCGCCTCCTGCGTGCGCGGCAGGGCCAGCGCCAGCCGGTAGTTGTGGCGGCGCAGGCTGCCGGTCTCGTTGATCGCGGCCGCCGCGCCTTCGAGCTGCCACGACAGCCACAGGGTGGCGCCGATCGCGGCCAGGGCCAGCAGCAGGAAGCCGATCAGGGCGCCGACGATCTTGGTGGACAGGCGTTGGAAGGGGGCGAGGGCGGAATAGGCTGGCATGCGGTTCAGGCGGCGCGCGGCACGTTCACCGCGACGGGATCGAGTATGGGCAGGAATTCCTGCTTGCGCGCCGAGTAGGCGAGCAGGGTGCCGGCGGCGAGGTCGAAATACCAGCCGTGCATGGCTAGTGTACCAGCCTCGACGCGGCGGCGGATCCACGGATAGGTCAGCAGGTTGTCGAGCGAGTGCAGGATGCTGGCCAGTTCGGCCGCGCGGCACTGCTCGTCGGCGTGCTTGTGGTGCAGTTCGCGCAGCACTTCGAGCCGCACCGGTTCGGCCAATCGCATCCAGCGCGCGACGAAGCCGGTCTGCTCCGCTTCTTCGCTGATGCGTGCGCCCGACATCAGGGCGCGTATGCCGCCGCAGCGCGCGTGGCCGAGCACGATGATGCGCGCTACTTCGAGGCCGCACACCGCGAACTCGATGGCCGAACTGACGCCCGGCGGGGCGTCCGGCGCGCACGGCGGCACCAGGTTGGCGATATTGCGCACCACGAAGATGTCGCCCGGATCGCAGCCGGTCAGCAGCGCAGGATCGACCCGCGCATCGCAGCAGCTGATGACCAGGGTGCGCGGATGCTGGCCCTGGCGCAGGCTGTCGAGCGCGGTCGGCTCCTTCAGGTATTGCTGCTGGAAGCGGCTGAAGCCGCGGATGAATTTTTCGATGTCCTGCATGTCGGCCTCCGGTTGGCCCCATTGTAGGCAGGGGCGGCTTCGGCGGCAGTCGGCATGACGACGTACGGTTTCTAGGCCTAATTGACTATTTCCACAGCTAGCTCGGGCGTTTTTGATCCACATCAAGTTTTTGTTTAGTCAACGAATTGTAGGATGCGGCATGCGCAATCGCTGCTTTGGAGCGAATGCGCTTTCCGGTGCGCCGGATGTTCCAGGCGCCCCCGTTTCGTTCGTTTCCACGGGCTACGCCCTGAATTTATCGTGAGCCGACTCCGCATCGCACCCCGCCAGTTCCTGGCAACCCTGCCCCTGTTCGCCGACCTCTCGTCCGAACAGCTCGACATGCTCGCGCAAGCGACTACCGAACTGCACGTGCCACGCGGCCGCGTGGTCGTCGAACGCGGCGAATCCTGTAGCGGCCTGCACGCCGTGATCTACGGCGACGTCAAGCTCTCCATCGTCTCGAGCGAAGGCGACGAGAAGGTGGTCGAACTGATCGGCCCCGGCCAGAGCTTCGGCGAGGCGCCGCTGTTCATGGAGCGGCCCTACATGACCCAGGCCGAGACGCTGGCCGACAGCATGCTGCTGCACATCTCGAAGCACGCGATCTACGCCCAGATCGAGCGCAATCCCGGCTTCTCGCGGAGCCTGCTGGCGTCCATGAGCCGGCGCCTGCACGGCCTGATCTCGGACGTTGAATCCTATACCCTGCGCAGCGGCAGCCAGCGCATCGTCAGCTACCTGCTCAAGGACGATCCGGCGCAGGGTGCACAGGTGACGCTGGCGGCGCGCAAGAAGATGATCGCGTCGCGCCTGTCGCTGTCGCCCGAATATTTTTCGCGCGTGCTGCACGACATGGCCCACCGCGGCATGGTCGGCATCGCTGGACGCAGCATCACCATCCTCGATATCGAGCGCCTGCGCGCCTACGAAGGCTGACGCCGCGCCGTCATCAACCAACCACGAAGGCGTTCATATGTACATGCACCTGACCGAATTCACCGACAACGCCCTGCGCCTGCTGGTCTACCTGGGCAACCACCGCGAGCGGATCGCGACCATCAACGAGATCGCCGAGCGCTATGGCATTTCGCGCCACCACCTGGCCAAGGTGTCTTGCGTGCTGTCCGCGTCGGGCCTGATCGAGACCTCGCGCGGCCGCCTGGGCGGGATGCGCCTGGCCGGCGCGCCGCGCGACATCCGCCTGGGCGAAGTCGTGCGCTGCACCGAACGCGGCCTGGCGCGCGGCGCGCGCGGCGGTCCGCGCAGCGCCCAGGATGGCGGGCGGCAGCCATGCCGCCAGCCGGACGACCGCCTGCAGCAGTCGCTGGCGGTGGCCACCGCCGCCTATCTGGCCGAACTCAATCGCGTGACCCTGGCCGACCTGATTCCCGGCGGCGGGGAGGCGCACGGCGAAATGCCGGGCTGGCTGGCCACGAATGCCTGGCGCTGGCAGCACTCGACACTGGAGGAGGGGGCATGAACGCCATCGCCGACACGGTCCGCATCGATGTCTCGGCGCTGGCGGCGCCCGAACCGATGGAGCGCATCCTCGATGCGCTTGCCGTGCTGCCGCCGGGCGCCCGGCTGCAGGTGCTGATCCACCGCGAGCCGTTTCCGCTGTACGAGATCCTCGACCGGCGCGGCTGGGACCACCGCACCACGCGCCGGCTGGACGCCAGATACGACCTCGTGATCGAAGCGATGGCATGCAGCGCGCCCTGAGCTACGCGGCGATGCCCGCGCTGCGGGTGCCGCTGCCGTTCATGCTGGCGGCGCCGTGCTTCGCGCTGGCGGCGGCGCTGCTGCTGGTGTGGCATGGCGAAGCGGCGCTGGTCTTGCGCTGGACGCCGGTCACGCTCGGCATGACCCACCTGGTGGTGCTGGGTTTCCTGACCATGACGATCGTGGGCGCGCTGTTCCAGCTGTTGCCGGTGACGGCGGGCGTGGCGGTGCCGCTGGCGCGGCAGGTAGCGGTCTTTTGCTGGTGCGCGCTGGCGCTGGGCACGGCCGTGCTGGCCGCGGCGCTTGGCCTGGGCCTGGGCGCGACGGCGTTTCGCCTCGCGGCCGGCCTGCTGGGCAGCGCCGGCTTTGTGTTCCTGAGCGCGATCGGGGCCGCCATCGCGCGCCCGGTGCCGGCGGGCGCGAAGCCGCTGGTGGAAGGCGTGCGCTACGCGGCGGCGGCGCTGGCGATCACGATCGCGATCGGCGCCGCGCTGGCGCTCTATTTAGGCGGAGTGGGAAGTCTCAACGCGCCGCTGCTCACCGACATCCATGCCACCTGGGGCCTGGTCGGCTGGGTGATCGTGCTGACGGCGACCGTGTCGTTCCAGGTGATCCCGATGTTCCAGGGCACCGCCACCTATCCGCGCCTGCTCGAGACCTGGCTGCCGCCACTGGTGTTCGCGCTGCTGTTCGGCTGGAGCGCGGCGACGCTGTTCGACGCCGCCTGGTGGCGCCTGGCCTGCGAGGTCGGTATCGGCGCGCTGCTGCTGCATTATGCGGTCACCACGGTGGCCTGGCTACGTGGCCGGAAAGGCAAGCGCAAGCCGGACACCGGGACCCGTTACTGGCTGCTCGCGATGGGCTGCCTGCTGCTGGCGGTGCTGCTGCATTTCATTCCGTTCGAATTGCTGTTCGATTCAGTCGATGCGCTGCCCCTGCTCACCGGCGTGCTGGTGATCGTGGGCTGCGCGATGTCGGCGGTGAACGGCATGCTGTACAAGATCGTGCCCTTCCTGGTCTGGTACCACCTGGTCCATGACGAGCATCTGCCGCGCGAGCGCATCCCCAGGATGTCGGCGGTGCTGGGCGAGGCGCAAGCCGGGCGCCAGTGGCGCTGGCACCTCGCAGGGCTGGCGCTGCTGGTGCTGGCCTGCCTGTTCCCCGCCGTGCTGGCGCGTCCCGCCGGCCTGTTCCTGATGGTGTCCTTGCTGCTGCTGGCGCGCGACGTCGCCGGCGCGGCGCTGCTGTACGCACGCCTGCGCGGCGCATAAAACAGCACGACCGTGCGCAACCGCGTCCACACGCGATGGTGTCGCTTCGGCTAGAATGTTTGCCCATGAATGGAAGGCCGCCTTCCACGCCGCGACATCCAAGTTATAGGAAGACCATGAGTACCGATAGTAATCTGAACGAAGCCCAGAACACCCAGTTGCGCATCGACGCGCTCGAATACCACCGCAGCCCCACCCGCGGCAAGATCG